>Ga0190293_1000042_pt1 | contig 46090 bp, 34 predicted proteins | sample 48693001_MG_FD_161671 | JGI IMG/M metagenome (GOLD analysis project Ga0190293, IMG submission 161671) | Hydrothermal vent microbial mat bacterial communities from Southern Trench, Guaymas Basin, Mexico - 4869-30-0-1_MG | ecosystem: Environmental > Aquatic > Marine > Hydrothermal vents >...
TATTGAAAGATATTCCGGCAAATACCCATTTCAAAGTAACAGGAATAAATAAATTTGAATTTTTAATTCCATTTAAACGTATTAATAAATGGGTTCAAACTCTCTGGGAATATAATATGGTAGAGACCTATGTGCTGCTTGATGCAGGAGTAGACAAAAAAATAATTGATCAAAAAATTGCCGGAGTCGTTACAAAACATAATCCAGAAACAAAAACAGATTTATCTTTAGTACCCTTAAAGAATTGTTATCTATACAATATTGATGGAGGAGGCAGATTTCAGGACATTTATCTTTTTTCTTTTGTCGCCTTATTCATCTTGATGATTGCAGGGATTAATTATATTAATTTATCAACTGTCAGATCAGAAAAATGGTCGAAACAGATTGCAGTAAAAAAGATTCTTGGAGCCTCCAAAAGAATTCTGGTAAAACAATTTCTTGTTGAGTCAGTTTTTTTTACTTATATATCAATGCTTGTGGCATTAATTTTAACTATAATTCTCTTACCTACTCTCAACCGGCTTTTTGATTCCAATATTCAACTCCAATATTTTTCTTTTCATTTGATAATAATTATATTATTGCCTCTTTTTATAGGATTGTTAGCAGGGATTTATCCTGCCTTTATATTGTCATCTACTAAGCCTCTAAATATTCTGGGAAGCAATTTCAGAGGTAATCAAAACAAACATGGCAGTATTTTTCGTAATGGTTTGATTATCTTTCAATTTGCCTTGTCAGTTATAATGGTCATTTTTGGTTCTATAATATATTTGCAAAATCAACATTTTTCCAAACAAAATCTGGGATATGAAAAAGATAATCTCCTGGTTGTTGATATGGTGGGAGATCTGAGAAAATCTTATAATATTGTAAAAGAAGAACTCTTGAAAATCCCGGAAGTAAAGGGAGTATCCTACTCTAATAATCCAATAACAAATCGATGGTGGACAACGGACGGTTTAAAATGGGATAACATGGCAGAAGGGCAGAACATAAATTTTGGGATGGATATGGTTGGCTATGATTTTGATAAAGTTCTGGGAATAAAAATGTCAAAGGGCCGTTTTTTATCAAAGGATTTTTCAACAGATGCAACTAAGGGTGTTGTTATAAATGAAGAAGCAGTAAAAAGAATGAATTTAAAAAACCCGGTTGGCAGTATAATTAGAAATCTTGGGGGAAATAATTTTGAAATTATTGGTGTAATGAAGAATTTCCATACTGAATCTTTGCACCAACAGATAAAACCCCATCTATATGTATTTGGGAGAAATCCCGGATATTATATGTACCTGTCTCTTAATCCCGGCCATACAAGTATGTCTAAATTGCTCAGCAAAGTGGGGAAAAAAATAAAAGCCATAGTGCCGACAGATCCTTTTGCATATTCTTTTTTAGATAGTGCACTACAAAAGCTATATCATAGTGAAACCATCACAGGAATTCTAATTAATTTCAGTACAATAATAATTCTGATTATTTCCTGTCTGGGACTGATCGGATTGGCATTTTACACAACGGGGCAGAGAGTAAAAGAAATAAGTATCAGAAAAGTTCTGGGTGGATCCGTTTCAGGAATCGTGCTCTATTTAACAAAAAACATTATGAAATTGGTTGTTATTGCAAATATAATAGCCTGGCCAATCGCCTGGATGATTGCAAATAATTGGCTGCAGGATTATGCATATAAAATAAATATTGGATTTGGGACTTTCTTGTTAGCCGGTATTTTTTCATTCGCCATTGCCTTGTTAGCAGTTAGTTATCAAACTATCAAAGCCGCCAATATAAATCCGGCAGAATGTTTGAAAAGTGTATAGGAGATTCAAATGATATTAAAAGAAATATTAAAAAATATTGTTGCAAAGCAGGAAAGGGTTTTATTATGCAATACGACTGATAGTTTTAAAGCAGAGGAACTTCTGGCAAGTTTGCCTGATACAAAACTAAATATAAAATCTTTTTATCAGCAGGGATTATATATTGCAAGGATCAATGATAAAGGATTTCTGGGAGATGTCTTATACAGAGTTAAATAAGGAAACTGTATCATGATCAGATTAAAAGATATTACGAAATATTACACCAATAAATTTATAAAAACATTTGTTTTGAGAGATATTGATCTGGAAATAAAAGAGGGTGAATTCATCACTATCATGGGACCTTCCGGTGCCGGGAAATCAACCCTTCTTAATATTATCGGTATGCTGGATACGGCTTCAGAAGGTGAATATCATTTTTTTGATGAACCTGTTCATACGTTAAATGAAAAGCAGAGAACCTCACTTTTTCATCATAACATCGGATTTATTTTTCAGTCTTATCATTTAATTGATGAAATGACCATATATGAAAACATTGAAACCCCTCTGCTGTATAAAAAAGTCAAGTCATCAGAACGAAAAGCTCTGGTCGCAGATCTTCTCGACCGGTTTAACATTGTTGCCAAAAAAGACCTCTTCCCAAATCAACTCTCAGGCGGCCAGCAGCAATTGGCTGCAATTGCAAGAGCTCTCATTATCAAACCAAAATTGATTCTGGCAGATGAACCAACCGGGAATCTGAATTCCAAACAGGGGGCAGAGATAATGGAACTTCTTAAAAAGCTCAACAAAGAAGAGGGAACAACAATTATCCAGGTAACTCACTCAGAAGAGAAAGCAAAATATAGCGATAGAACTATCCAACTAATGGACGGATGGATTGAGGGATAGGATATTAAAAAGATAGGAGAACAGCGATGTTTAGAAATTATATAAAAATTGCATTAAGACATTTGTTCAGGGAAAAAGTTTTTTCTCTTATTAATATTACAGGATTGGCTATAGGATTTGCATGTACAGCTTTAATATTTCTATGGGTAATAGATGAATTAAATTTTGATGACTTTCATAAAAACAAAGATCAGATTTATAGAATTCTGGTTAAAGCAAAAGGGGCAAATGTTAACGGTATCGATAGAACTACGGCAGTTACCCCCGGAAAACTCGCCGAAGCCATTAAAAATGAAGTTCCTGAAGTAAAATATGTTACCCGTAATCATAAGGCATTTAGAAAACCTTATAAGTATAAAGAAAATAGTTTTTATGAAGACAATATTTTTCTTGTTGATTCTGATTTTTTTAAGATGTTTTCATTTAATATAGTTAAGGGAAACGCAGCACAACCATTTACCAGTATGAATGATATTGTCATTTCTCAAAGAATTGCAAAAAAATATTTCGGTAAGGAAGATCCAATTGGCAAAATACTTATAGGAAATGATAGAAATAATTATACCGTAAGTGCCGTTATAGAAAACATGCCTTCAAATTCCCATATGCAAATGGATATCTTACGTTCTCATATGGGGTTGGAAAAATACTGGAAAGGTGGTTATAGTTGGGGTAATTATATTCACGAGACTTATATAATGGTAAACAGCAATGTTAAGCCTGGTAGCATTAGCAATAAGATTGAAGCCCTACTCAATAAAAACAATAGAATTGAATATATACATTTTTATGTTTCCATGCAATCCTTATCAGATATTTATCTCAATCCTGATATAGCAAATAGCAATGCTATAACCAGTGACAGAGAGTATATTAATATATTTTCCATAATTGCTCTGGGGATTCTTCTGATTGCATGTATTAATTTTATTAATATTTCAACGGCAAATTCTTTTTCACGATCTAAAGAAATTGGAATTCGTAAGGTTCTGGGTTCAAAAAAACTAAATCTAATTATACAATTTATGGGTGAATTTTCTATAATGACCTTCATTGCTGCTGGTCTTTCAATAATATTACTACTGACAGTTATGCCTTATTTCAACCATTTTACCGGCAAAGAATTAGTTCTTGATCTAAATTTTTTTATTATTTTTTCTGGAATAGTAATTATAACAGGACTTTTTGGAGGGAGTTATCCTGCCCTTTATTTGTCTTCTTTTAATGCCGGAAGAGTATTAAAAAACAAGTTTAACAGCAAAAGAAAAGGATTCTCTCTCAGAAGTGCTTTAGTTATTTTTCAATTTTCTATTTCAATTCTATTAATTATCAGCACCATATTAGTCAATAATCAACTGTCATTTATTCAAAATAAAAATTTAGGTTTTGAAAAAAGCAATATTCTTTATATACCGGCAAAAGGAGATCTGGCAAAAAAATTTAAAAGTGCTAAAAACCGTTTTTTACAATATCCGGACATTAAAAATGTTTCCATGAATGAGTGTCCTCCATTAAACAACCTCAGTGGTGGTTTTATTACCTGGGATGAACATAAAGAAAAAAACATTATTCTGAGAGCCATGCAGGTTACACCTGACTATTTCAAGACATTAAATATTAAATCAACTGCCGGACGATTATTCTCCTCAAAGTTATCCTCTGATCAAAACACCTTTATTATTAATGAAGCAGCTCAAAAGTTCCTAGCTATTCAATCTCCAGTTGGTAAAATAATTAAAGCTTTAGGTAGAGAAGGAAAAGTTGTCGGAGTGGTTAATAATACACATTTTAAATCTCTCCATCATCCAATTGAACCTTTAATTTTTATGCCTCTGTCTATTAAACGATATGGAGAATTAGACTATACTGCAGGATCAATAATTATCAGTTTTTCCAGCAATGATATATCAACTCTATTATCAAATATAAAATCAGTTTGGCAAGAGTATAATCATGGTTTATCTTTTGAATATCATTTCCTGGACCAAACTATTGAACAGAAATATGGTTTTGAGCAACGATTAAGCAAAATTTTTACAGGATTCAGCTTATTGGCAATATTTATTTCCTGCCTCGGCTTATTTGCCCTGATCACATTTGTAGCGGTAAACCGAACTAAAGAAATTGGTGTTCGCAAAGTTTTGGGTGCTTCTATTTCTAAAATTGTAATATTGCTCTCAAAAGATTTTATCAGATGGACAATAATAGCCAATATCATAGCCTGGCCCATTGCATGGTATGCCATGAATAAATGGCTGCAGGGTTTTGCCTATCGTATTGATATGACTGTTTTTCCTTTTATTATAGCTGGTTCTTTAGCTTTAATAATTGCATTATTGACAGTTAGCTTTCAAACAATAAAGACTGCTACAGCCAATCCGGTGGAAAGCTTGAAATATGAGTAAAAATTAATAATTCTTAAAAGAGGAGGAAAATAATGTTTATAAATTATATAAAAAGTGCTTTTAAGAATATTATAAAACAGAAGGGATTCTCTTTTATTAATGTAATTGGATTAGGCGTTGGAATTGCCTCTTGTGTTCTAATATTTCTCTGGGTAAATAATCAACTGAGTTATGATCAATTCCATAAAAATTCAGATTCTTTATATGCTCTATCTTTTAATGATGGCGGATCGAATATGGCTTCACCCGTAGCAGGTTATCTGAAAAAAAATTACCCTCAAATCATTAATTCCACCAGGTTCAAAAATACAGGCAGAACCAGAGTAAGAGCAAATGATAAAGATATGATGGAAGATGGTGCAGCATTTGTTGACCCTTCCTTTCTTCAAATGTTCAGTTTAAATTTTCTTAAAGGAGATCCCCGAAGTGCTCTTAAACAACTGGACAGCATTGTTCTGACCAGGTCCCTTGCCCAAAAGTACTTTAATACTCAGGACGCGATAGGAAAAACAATGACAATCTTTGGCGAAGATTTTAAGGTGACCGGAGTTATAAATGATTATCCGACAAACTCACATCTTAAGTTCAAGTTTTTAGTATCTTTTGAATTATTTAGAAAGTTTGGGAATAAATATATGCAAAAGTGGCATTTTAAGTGGCTTGAAGCCTACGTTCAGCTGCATCCTGAAGCAGATCTGAACATTATAAACAAAAAAATATCAGGGCTGATACAGGAATTTACAAAAACTGAATCAAGAGAATTATTACTAAGACCCATTACAAGACTACATCTATACGATCTGAATGGTGGGGGCAAAATAACAATTATCATTGCCTTTTCAATAATTGCTCTCTTTGTTTTGTTAATTGCCTGTATTAATTTTATAAACCTGTCTACCGTACAATTTTCCATAAGAAAAAAAGAAGTCGGATTAAGAAAAACAATTGGAGCTCAAAAAAAACAACTGGTAGTCCAATTTTTCATAGAAACTTTCCTTGTGATATTACTTGCCTGGATTGTTGGGATGGTGCTTATAAAACTACTCATTCCGGAGTTTAATCTACTGATAGGAGAGTCTATTCCATTTAATAGTATATTCAAAGGGTCTATTATTTTAGGAATTATTGGATTATTACTTTTATCAGGTTTAATTGCAGGTAGTTACCCTGCACTTTATATCTCCTCATTTAGACCCGTTGATATTTTTAGAGGTGATAAGCAATCCGGAAACAAAGGAATTACATTGAGGAAAGGACTGGTTATATTTCAGTTCATTTTATCTATTATATTAATCTTTGGTACACTGGTATTGTCAACCCAGTTAAGCCATATGCAGAATGCACCTCTCGGATATGATAAAAACCAAGTGGTTACATTCCGGACTGGAAATCGAATAAAATCTCATTCTTCCTTTAAAAACAGCCTCCTGGGATACAAAGACATTGTAAATGTTACCGGTACCATGATACCTCCCTTTAGATTAAATATGATGGCTGGAGATGGACAGGTTCACTGGGCAGGGCAGGAACATACTAAAACAAAAATGGTGGAAATAACAGTAGATTCTGATTATGCAAAAGCTTTTGGATTAAAGATCGTAAATGGACGTTTTTTTTCATCTGATCGTAAAACTGATCTTAAAAATGCCTGGGTTGTTAATGAAACAGCAGTAAAAACGATGGGAATGGATTCTCCAATAGGGAAATGGTTAGAGGTATTGGGTGAAAAAAAAGTCATTATTGGCGTCGTTAAAGATTATAATTTTGAGTCATTACAAGAAAAAATAAGACCTATGGCGATGAAACTGTCCCTGAATAATCAATGGATATGTATAAAAATAAAAAACAATAATATTCCTGCAACATTAAAATATATTAAAACCCAATGGGGAATTCATTCAAATAATTTTCCCTTTGAATACAATTTTTTAGATGAACAAATTAATGATCTCTATATCACTGAACAAAGGATGGGGACGATGTTTAAATACTTTGGTGTTTTAGCAATCATTCTATCCTGCCTGGGCATGTTCGGACTGGCATCCTTTTTGTCACGGAGTAGAACAAAAGAGGTCGGCATTCGGAAGATTTTAGGTTCAAAAGAAACAGATTTAATCATATTGCTATCCAAAGATTTTATTAAATGGGTATGTTACTCGATGATAATTGCCTGGCCAATAGCCTGGTTTATTATGAATAAATCACTACAAATATATGCCTATAGAATCGCAATCGGATGGGAATTCTTTGCTATTTCAGGCGGACTGGCGCTGATTATTGCAGTATTTTCAATTGGTTTTCAAGTTATTAAAACAGCCAGGATTAATCCAATTGAGTCGTTAAGATATAAGTAAAAATTGATGACCCCTATAAAGGATTCAGATCTGCTTTTAACTCTTGAATGATTTGTGTTTTATTCCGTATCCCGGACACATTAGGTCCCTGAACTGAGGCAAAGTCATGCTGTGTCACTAAATTAACACAAAATATGCTATGTCTCTGTTTTTTCGGAAGGGATGGTTGAACTTTATAGAGATTTTTCCCGTATCTCAAAAAGCATGGAGCGAGTCATATAAATTGAAATAATAAGGAGGAAATATGAAAACATCTCCAAAGTTCATAGGTCGAAAGGAAAAAATTAACCGGAGAACTTTTTTTACTAAGAGTTTTGGTATTTCTGCCGGCTTAACACTTTTGGCATATCCGGGGATATCATCCAGGGTATTGACTGAGAAGGGGGATCAATCAAAAGAAGATGTTCTTAAGGAGTTGAATGAAAAGGTAATTAAATTCATGCCGCTTTATCGAAGTTGCGCTCTGACCAGTTTTGCCGTACTCAATAAACAGTTCAAACTTAATGCTGACACGAAAACAATCCGTGCTTTAATGCCATTTACCGGCGGGATTGTCAGGAAAGGAGAAACATGCGGAGCGGTATCAGGAGCATTATTTGCATTGGGATTTTTCTTTGAATCCATAGATAAAAATGGAAATGGACAACCAGGCTCTTCTTTAAAACACGGAACTATGTTTTTTGATAGATTTGAAAAAGCATTTGGCTCAACAAGATGTAAGGAAGTGGTAAAACATCAATATGGCAGGTATTATGATTTCCTCAATCCAGAACATATGAAATTATTTATGGAAGCAGCAAAGAATGGAAAATGTATAGAAGTGGTACAAAAAGCTGTCTCCATTGCCGGAGATATTATTTTAGAAAACTCTTGATCAAAATGGAGATCATTAAGGAACCATTTAAAAGTTTTATCAAGAGTCAAACTTAGATCTGATTCCTATACGGGTGGGGAAGGGACGCAAGAGTAAATCGTAGAGAGGTAGAATTAATGAGTAAATTTTCAGCCTTCCCTTCGTATAATGACTCCTGGTATTTCACTAGGAGCCTCATATGTTTCGAAACTTACTCAGTTATCAAAGTTAATCCTTTTTCAGTTTTACTCGTAAATATATACAGGAGAATTACATGAGAACAATTTTAATTACACTTATACTAATTATTTCTTCAGCTTTAATTTTTCCATCTGAGAGCCTCGGTGAGCTGGAAGGGGTTTTGAAACCCTCAATAATAGATATTGTAAAAGACAGGCTGTTTGTGATGGATATCGAAAAGGTTCGTGTTTATGATATGAAAGATCTTAAATTAATAAATTCATTCGGGCAAAAAGGTGAAGGCCCGGCAGAATACAAGATTGTTCCGGATTTTCCATTACGCCTTAAAGCGTTCAAAGATTTCATTATTGTGGAATCTATTGATAAATTATCCTATTTTTCACTGGAAGGGGAATACATTAAAGAAAAAAAGAAATTGCGTCTTTTACTTAAAGTATCTGAAATTGGTAAAAATTATATAGGCAGGAAACTTATTCAACCACAGGATGGTAGCTTCTCAACCATAGCAATAAAAATATATGATTCAGAATTTAAAGAAATTAAGGAGCTATATAAACAAAAATTTCTCCGGCAAGGCGTATATCCTAATTTCAGTTGGAATATGGGAAAGGAATTTTTACTTTATCAGGTTGCAGACAACAAGATCTTTGTGGAAAAGAGTGACAAAGGTTTTCTAATTGATGTGTATGATTTTAAGGGAAATAAGTTATATGAAATAAAAAAAGATTATAAGAAGATCCCCATTACTTCCAAAGACAAAAAAAATATGATCAAAGATTTTGAGATGGAGCCCCAATTCCAGGACATATTAAAAAAATACGGATTTAAATGGAATGAATTCAGTAAACACTACAAATATAATTTCCCGTCACATCGTCCTCCGATCAAATCTATGGAGATCGATAACAACAAGATATATATATCCACTTCAAGGACGGAGGGCAATAAAGTTGAGACCATTGTTATGGATCTGAAAGGAAATGTGCTGAAAACAGTACTTATTGAACCCACAGCAAAAGAGTGGATAATGACTCTTTTGCTTGGCATAAAACTTGAAACCATTCATAATGAAAAGATCTATTATATTCAGGAAAATGAAGACGAAGAGTGGGAACTTTTCGTCAAAGAGATCAAATAATTAACTGTATGTTTACTTATTGTAAACCTTCCAGACTATATTTGAGAGCATTTTAACTTTGAATGAGAACTAAGATTTTCTAACTAATTACAACGATAGATTATTGACGAAAAGTCTCAAAAACAGATTTTTCAACAGTTTTTATATGACAAACTTCGTGCGACCCGCCTGAGCAGCGGGAAGTGCCCTTGTGGTACAAAGTTACACTTTTCATAAAAAAATCGAATAAAGTTGACAAGAGGGGAACTATTGCGTAACATATACGTATAGGTATATGTTGTTAAAGCGTGTACGTGGAGGGTCATGATGAAAAACAGTGTGATGCTGAGGGGTGAGCTGGTCAAAAGAACAGGAATAACCGATGGATTTATTCAGGAGATCGAGAGCGCGAAAGTGATAAAGCCAATGGGGTTGACCGATGAGAAAGTTCCTTTCTACAGAGAGGCAGCGGTAGATCAGGTCAACTATATAAAAAAGATGAGTGACCTTGGATATTCCATGGAGGAGATCCAGAGGGTGATCAAAAAAGTGGGATTTCCCAAAACCTTGTCAGTTTCAGAGAGCAAAGTTGCAGATAAACACCTTACTGTCGGGGACCTCGCAGCAAAGGTAGGTGTCAGTACAAGGACACTTAAGCACTGGGAAGAGAAGGGGATAATTGAAGCCGATATGAGAAGCAGCGGAGGATTCAGGCTCTATTCGGAAGTTCATGTTTATCTTTGTAATCTAATCAAAGATCTTCAGCTCTTTGGTTATTCACTTGAGGAGATCAAAAGGATTTCCGGGGAGTTCAGAGACTTTCTTATTATGGAGAAGAATATTGATAAATATCCTCCAAAGGTTACAGGGAAAAAACTGGATGTCATGTCCGGAGAAATAAAGGCATTAAAAGAGAGGATGAAATTGCTGAAGAGCGGGATCGGAAGATGGGAGGAGTTGGTTAACAAAAAGGTAAAGGAAATTAATGTTCTGAATAAAAAGAATGAGAAGCGTGTGCTCACAGATATTAAAGGAAAAAGTAAAAAGGCAAAAGTAAAAAGTGATGAAGAGCTAGGAAAAAGTAAAAAGGCAAAAGTAAAAAGTGATGAAGAGCTAGAAAAAAGTAAAAAGGCAAAAGTAAAAAGTGATGAAGAGCTAGGAAAAAGTAAAAAGGCAAAAGTAAAAAGTGATAGAGGGAAGGGGAAAAAATGAGCTATATTGAAGATTTTACACTGCTTAAAGAGAGGTTCGATCACTCTGAGAAGAAGATCGATATTCCCGAGCTGGAAACAGAGATCCTTAATATCCCTTTTGAATCCGAACATTGCAATATCCTTCCAGGTGAACCCTCTTACGAGTGCAGGGAACATCATAAGTTTTTCCCACCCACCCACCCGCCTGAGGATAGCAAGCTGCATGAGTCTATTCAAAAACTAATAAATGTAAATGACTCGTCTGTAAAAGAGAACAAATATTTTAGCTTCCCGGTTCTGAGGAAAGCAGGATGCGGAAGATCTAAAAAAGCAATTATCCTGTTTCACGGACTAAACGAAAAAGCGTGGGACAAATATCTTCCATGGGCACAAAAACTTATGGAAAAAACCGGCAAAACAATAATAATGTTTCCCATTGCTTTTCATATGAACAGGGCCCCTGCAGAGTGGAGCAATCCCCGGGCAATGCGAAAGGTTGTTGAGGAGAAGAAGAAACTATTCCCCAGGACCCTGAAGTCTTCGATCGCAAATGCTGCTATCAATACCAGGCTCCACTTCGACCCGCTCCGGTTCATGTGGTCAGGCCTTCAGTCCTATTATGATGTAATACAATTAGTAAATTCTGTCAGGAACGGGGAGTACTCATTTATTGAACCTGATGCGAAGATAGATATGTTTGCCTATTCGATCGGATCGTTTCTTGCTGAGATCCTCCTCATGGCTGACACATCCGGATTTTTTAAAGATTCTAAATTATTTAACTTTTGCGGCGGGCCGGTTTTAACACGGACCTCTCCGGTCTCAAAATACATTCTGGACAGTGAGACAAATGTTTCAGTTTTAACTTTCTTCATCGACTATCTGGAGGAGGAGATCAGAAAAGATGAAAGGCTAAAACACTATTTTGATAACGGGCACATGGAGGGAGAGGTGTTCAGGTCCATGATTGATTACAGGAAAAAGAAGGAGTTCAGAGAGGATAAGTTCAGGAAGTTATCGAAGAGAATGTTTGCGCTCGGACTGAAGAAGGATGAAGTGATCCCCCCTTTCGAAATAATTAATACACTGAAAGGTGAAAAGAGAAATATTCCGATTAAAGTTAAGGTGATGGACCTTGATTATGATTATGACCACGTGATCCCTTTCCCAACTAACTGGAATATTGAAAAAGAGGTGGACAAGGCCTTTAATAAAGTATTTAAAATAGCCTCAAAATTCCTCAAATAAAGAGCTTTAAGAGATTGTCAATTGTTCACTTCGTTCACGTCATTAAGAAATATGGACATTGTCATTCTGAACTATAGGGATTATTTTTCAGTTTTGTAGAGCTTGTCAGTAAGAATTTACAAATATCATTTATTTGTTCTGTTTAGCACAGCTTATTCCGTAATTGCTTTTGACTACCGCAAAATTCTGATGGTATTTTGCTGGACGTCCGCCCTCCGTTCGATATTAGCGAGACTCAGGCTAACAGTCCCGCAAAAGCAAAACACGGAATCGCCACTTGATAAATCCTTTTTGTTTTTGGCTGAGGCTGATGGCTGAATGCTGGGGCTAATGTGATGGCGAGAGCAAAACTTAATTAGTTGAATTAATGATATTGATTTAAATGAACATTATTTTCATTTAGAGTCTTGAAAATGGCAGTGATAGATGTATAATGCAGATGAATTGGATGAATAAATGATAAGAAATATCAGATCAGGTGATTTTAAAGAAAAATTATCCGGATTTTTTTTCTTTTTCGGACTTATTCTGATATTTCTATTTCTGACCCTCTTTGCTCAATTCCTTCATAATCACAGCATCCTTGAAAGTGAGGATTTTGATTGTCCTCTCTACCTCTTCTCTTCCCAGTCACTGATGTCAGTTGCATTCGTATTTGCACTTTTACTTATCCTTGTTGAGATACTGAGAGAAATATATACAAAAGAAATAGCTGTTCATTCAATATTCACTTTATTGCCGGCCAATAAAAGTCCTCCCTCCTGAATCTATTTAAACTGATTAAAAAACAAAGGAGGATTACATGAAAATAGTTTTATATTTGATAATAGTAGCAATAATATTTATTCTCCCACTCACTACATTAGGAAGTGAAGGGGGAAGCAGTGACCCGTTCTCACAAACCAAATTTGTTCCGGCAATATCATTCGTTATGGATGTTTCTTACCTGAGAAGAAATCTTGAGCTAACGGGTTTTGAGATGCCCGGATTTATTCATGCGGGCCATTCGAACGGACATGCACATTCAGGTTCATTATTAAATGGAGAAAACGGCTTCAATTTAAATTATGCCGAACTCAACCTGTTTGCCACTGTTGATCCATATTTTGATCTTTTCACAGCATTCCATCTTGGAGAAGATCATTTTGAAGTAGAAGAGGCTTATGTAACAACAAGGAAACTGCCTCACGGATTCGGCCTGAAGATGGGTAAATTCCTGAGTGCTTTCGGGAGAATCAATGCCCAGCATGCTCATACCTGGAACTTCCAGGAACTCCCTCTTGTTTACCGGGTTTTCTTTGGAGAAGATGGATTGAATGAGAAAGGTTTTCAGTTAAACTGGGTAGCACCGACAGATTTTTATTTATCCCTTGGATTTGAGCTTTTCCAGGGAGAAAATAGTACAAGTTTCGGCCTGGAAGGTACGGAAATAGTGAATGAAGATAATGGAAGTGAAATTGAGGTCGAGGGTGCCAGGGGGCCTGGTTTATTTACGGTCTATGCAAAAACTTCAGTAGATATCGGTGACCTTATAATTCTGGGAGGAGTCTCTTATGCCGGGGGAGAGACCCGCTCGATACATGAAACTGAGGATAGGGAACATGTTTTATCAGGGAGATCAAGAATATCAGGCCTGGATATAACTATAAAATACCTTCTTGATTCTTACAGGTATATTTCTCTTCAGACAGAATATATCGACAGGCAATTTGAAGGTGAATTTTATGAAGCTGGCTCTTTAGAAGGATCTGAATTTTCAAGATCTCAGTCAGGGTTTTATTCTGAACTGGTATACAGATTCTCGAAATTATGGAGAACTGCATTAAGGTATGATCTTCTCAACCGTAACAATGTCCTGATCAACGGAGCAGATTCAGAACTGCCGGAAGATATGAAGAGGTATTCATTCATGATCGATTATACTCCGACAGAGTTCTCAAGGATCCGTCTTCAGTACAATAATAATAGATATTTATATTTAGATGGGGATCTGAAAACTTTCAGTGAATTGAACCTGCAGCTGAATATTTCGATCGGGGCGCATGGAGCCCACCCGTTTTAAAAAGGAGAAAAAAATGAAAAGAAAAATATTAATAATAGTTTTTATAGGATTGCTCAGCCTGACATCAGTTGTTGAAGCCAGGTTAAGGGTTCTGGCTTCCTATAACTATATTGCAGATCTGGTTGAAAAAATTGGCGGGGACAATGTAAAAGTAACTCCGCTGGCAAAAGGGTATAAAGATCCCCATTATGTTACTCCCCGACCTTCATTTATTGCAAAAATGAGGAAGGCGGATCTTCTGATAATAAACGGAGGTCAATTGGAGATAGGTTGGATACCTCCAATTTTAAAAAAAGCTAATAATCCCAGGATAAATCCGGGGAACAAGGGGTTTCTGGATCTCTTTTCATTTATCGATGGAATTGATGTTCCTAAAGAGATCTCCAGAGCACACGGAGATGTACACCCGGATGGGAACCCCCATTTTCACCTGGATCCTGAAAATATTCTGATCATTTCCGGAGTGATCAGGGATAAATTGATCGATCTTGACCTGTCCCATAAAGGGATTTTCACTAAAAGGCATAAAGAATTTGTAGAGAAGTGGAGAAAAAAAATGTCAGAGTGGGAAAAAGCACTTGAAAAATTCTCCGGAAAAAATGTTGTTCAATACCATAAGAATTTTGACTATTTTTTGAAAAGTTTCAATATGAAACAATTGGGGACTCTCGAGCCTGTGCCGGGGATACCGCCTTCCACAAAACATATTCTCGAGATGATAGAGGTCATTAACAATAAAGGGGCTGAGTTTATTATTCATGATGTTTATCATATGAAAAAACCTTCCCGGTTTGTTAACAGGGAAACAGGAGTGAAGCTTGTCGTACTTCCCCATGATGTCGGTTCGGTGGATGAAGCAATAGATATTGTATCTTTATTTGATGAGATAGTAAGGAGATTGCTAAAATGATGGACATATTGGGGACAGCGTTCCTTTTATCAGTAGTACTTCTCGGTATTCATTCATATTTTGGAATTGAGATAATCAGGAGAGGTATAATTTTCACCGATCTTGCTGTCGGACAGATGGCAGCTTTGGGGGCTGCATTGTCATTGATATTCCTTGACGGAAATTATATGTATGTAATCTCACTCTTCTTTGCATTGTTTGGCGGTTTCTTAAATTCGATTGCAGTCAGAAAGGTTAAGCATGTGGAAGCATTCATCGGTTTGATGTATGCATTCGGAGTATCCGGAGTATTTATTCTGTTGTCGAAATCAGCGCATGGGACTGAAGAATTTCAGAAACTTCTTGCAGCAGATATCCTTTTCACACCTATGAGTGAGATAATAAAAACTGCAGTCCTGTATTCCGGCCTCGGAATATTCATCTATATTCTCAACAACAGAGTGCAAGGAATATTAAAAGATATTTTGTTCTTTACTACTTTTGCGATAACCATTACCAGTTCAGTAAGGCTTGCCGGAGTATTTGTGGTTTTTGCGCTACTGATTGCACCGGCGTTCGTAGCTTTAAGATCAGGAACGAAGGGAGTTGTCATCCGGTCATGGATAATCGGAATTGTGATAAATATAATTGCATTGGGGGTCTCTTACCGGCACGATTTCCCGACCGGATATACAATAGTATTCTTCCATGCCCTTGCTGCAATGTTATCAACACTCTTCATAAAGGACAGGAACGGAACACAAAGGAAGATAGAACCTGGCAATGGGCAATAGGTTAGTGGTGATGGGTAAGAGGTAAAACAAAGAGTTCTTGAAATTACCTCTGACCTCTTGCCAATAGCACCTGACCAATTTCTATATTTTCCGTTATGAATGTAATATAATAATTTCATGAGGATGAAAAAAACTGTATTATTATTGATTTTTATTAGTTTATTGATTTTACCATCGTGTAAAAAAGTTGAAGACAATTATAATATTGTCGGGACATGGGAATTGGTGTTTCAATCAGATGGCGAGACTTATACGGAACAATATACATTTGCGGGTTCAGAAACTATCGGGACAACAACTGATGGTTATTCTACCGGAACATATACAGTATTGGATAATACTGTAACATTTTCAATCATTGGCTGGAGTACTAATCTGGAGGTCACCATAACGATCACTTTCCTGGGCAAGTTTGATTCAAAAAATTCAATGAGCGGTTCATTCATAACAAATTATGCTGACTTGTTCCCTGATGAACAAGGGACATGGACTGCAACCAGATAGGAAACTAAATAAAATTCAGATTAAGTGGCTTTATCCGTGATTACTTTTGACTACCGCAAAAATGTTTATCATTTTTCGCTGGGCGAAAATCCTCAGTTCGATATTGGCGAGACTTCGGATTTGGCCCCACAAAAGCAATACACGAAAGCGCCACCTGTCTTGTATATCAAAAAAATGATATTTTGTACATTGGGTTAATTAAGTTTTATAAAAAATGTAATTGTAATATAATCGTTTTATGAGCGATCCTAAAGGCTTGTCAATGATAGTTCCCTGCTTTAATGAGGCGGAAAGTATTAATAAAACAATTGAAGAGCTTGATATCTCATTAAAAAGATCCGGAATGAAATATGAGATCATTGTTGTTGATGACGGATCTACCGATGGTAGTTCCGGGAAGATAGAGGAACTTAAGATAAAAGATCTGATCCTTGTTAAAAATAAGATCAATCTGGGTTACGGGGCATCCATTAAGGCAGGAATAAGGCAGAGTTGCTTTGAATGGATAGGGATCTGTGATGCGGACGGAACATATCCTGTTGAGAGGATGAAGGATATGATCCCCTTTTTTAAAGATCATGATATGGTTATCGGTATCAGGACTGGTGATGTGAAAGCAGTACCTTTTTTGAGGAGGCCTGCGAAATGGTTCCTCAACAAATTTTCTTCCTACCTTGCTATGAGAAAGATCAGGGATGTTAATTCGGGATTCAGATTTTTTAAAAAAGAAGTAATCCTGAAATTCTGGAATATTTTTCCTGACGGTTTCTCCTTTACGACTACCTCGACCATGCTTTTTACAATGGAGAATCTTAAGGTGAAAAATGTCTCCATAAACTATTTTAAAAGAAAGGGGAAATCGAAGATCCGGCCCATAAAGGATACATACAATTTCTTCCTCCTTATAATGAGGATAACCATGTTGTTTAATCCTCTGAGGATATTCATGCCTGTTTTTTTCTTTACTCTGCTATTATCATTCGGTTCTCTGGGAAGAGATATCTATATCAGGAACCTTACTGATACTACAGTCCTTCTCTTCGTTTTCTCACTGATCATATTTTTGATCGGACTCCTTGCAGATCTCGTCAACAGGAGACAGAGTTAGAACAGGCCAATGAAAGAGGGCCGGATGATCTCAAAATTTACCGGATCGGGATTTGTAAGGTTTTCCGTTTCAGGAGCCGGTGTTCTCCTTTTCACCCTTCTTCTAACTTATCTGCTTACCGAGGTTTTTTTTCTTTATTACTTATATAGTTATATAGTTGTCCTGCTGACAGCAACTATCCTTAATTATATTCTTGCAACAAAGATCATTTTCAGGACTAAAGAGAAGCACAGGATGCGATTCTTCTATTATATTCTGAGCCTGAGTGTTTTCTATTTTGCCGATATATTTCTGACCAGATTCCTGACAGAATCTTTATTAATATGGTATATGGCATCAATATTTATCTCAAGGGTAATATTCTTTTTGTTAAAATTCATCTATTATAAAACGTTCCTGTTCAATGACAGGTCCATTTTTTACAAGGGAAAATGATCGATATACTTATTGCTTTTATAACCCTTTTTTTAATAGCCGGTGCATCTGCAGGTTATTCAACTCTCTTTATCAGGAGAAAGGATTTCTCGGGAACTCTGAACTATACTATTTGCTCAATAACATTGGGGGGTGGTTTTATTGCCGGTTTGACCCTCCTGTTCTCTGCGATCCATTATATCAATCTCCACTTTTTCATCACCGTTGTAGTAATCGGGATTGCACTTCTTCTGAGGCACAGGAGTAAGTTCAGAGGTGAAAAGATAAAAAAGAAGATAGGGCTTTTTCTCCTTGTTATTATAATTTTTCTTCTGGTCAATTTTTTCTATACTTTTTTCCCACCGACATTCTACGATTCGATGATGTACCATCTTGCTATTCCTAACTATTATATGCTTCACGGCGGAATAGTCCCGTGGGATAACAATTTCAACGCCAGCCTTCCCCTTAACGGGGAGATGATATTTCTGTTCTCTCTCCTGTCAGGGACGGTATTTACTCCTAAACTACTCTCATTATTCTATGGGATCATCATTATAATCCTGTTGACTCAATGGTATAAGGAATCATTCGGGGGCCGGAAATACTTCCTTCCCGGATTATTGTTCCTGACCATACCCCAGATCAGTTTTCTGATGTCCTCATCTAAGACAGATATAATCGGGATTCTATTTATGTTAATGGGAATAAGATCTTTTTTTTATTTTAGAGAGAAGATGATGTCCGGCAATTTCCTTGTGCTCAGCGGAGTATTCTGGGGACTGGCGATCGGGACAAAATATATCTTTGCATTTTATCTGGTCGGATTTTTCCTGTCACTTTTATTCCTTCCTGAATTTAAATTCAGAGATAAGCATAGAACGGTAATAAAAATATCATTAATAGTCCTTTTGTGTATGGCTCCATGGTTCATGAAGAATATTGTTACAATCGGGAATCCTGTCTATCCCTATCTGAGCAACTATTTCGGAGGCAGTAATTGGGACAGCACTCAGGGTGAAAATTTTTCAACCATCATAAAAAGGGGAGGCGGTAAAACCGTTTCAGATTATTTGAAGTTCCCGCTGGATCTTCTCACGAAACCATACAGCTATGGGATCACTGCAGTGTGGGGGTTCATGTTCCTTATCTTTCTTCCATTCTCACTATTTCATGGTAACAGGTCAGGCGGGAGGGTCTTGCTGCTTACGTCACTTTTTTCCTTTATGCTGATGCTCCCCTTTGCCATGGTGCCGCGATATTTTCTCTCTTCACTTTTGTTGATCTCAATACCGGTCTCTCTCGGGATTGAAAGGGCCGTTGAAAAGATCAGGGTCGTGAGGTTATTTATTACACCTGTTGTCGTTCTGATAGCATCATTAAATCTGATCCTTCTGGTTAACCTGCAGGAAAAATTCTTTCACGGTTTTTCATTTCTTTCAAGTAAATATTCCGGTGAACATACCGGGAAGAAGTTAAATTATCTGTATGCTTTGCCCTATTATGGTGGAGTGGAGTATATCAATGAGCACCTTTCCGACCATGATCTTGTTGCCTTTCTCGGTGAGGACAGGACCTTCTATATGAATAAAATGTTCCTTGCAAGTTCGTTTAATGATAAGAATATTATTCTGGACAAACTTAGAGAATCAGGATCATTCACCGAGTTCAGGATGGAATTGGAACTCCAGGGTATTACCCATATTTATTACTCACCTTCCGGGCTTGAAAGGATGGGGCGAACTTCGGATATATACAATCTTGATCCTGAGCTGAGAGAAAAATTGGAATCGTGGCTCCACGATCTTACAATGCTGTATAGGGATAATCATTATTTTCTCTATAAGCTGGGACAATTCTAATGGACAAAAAAAATAATGTTGAAAGGAGCCGGGCCGAAAGAGAACACTTTGACTCAATTGCATCGAAGTATGTAAAGAAAGATATATTTCCACCGTCGAGGATCGCAAGAAAACTCAGGATAAAGCAGACCGTTTCAGGAATTGAAAGTTCCGGTACCGGTGATATCCTGGAGGTCGGATGTGGTGCAGGATATGCATCTGAATACCTGAAGGGAATGTATAAAAGCTTTACGGGAATAGATTTTTCGGGAGGCCTTGTCGATCTGGCAAAATCAATACATAAGGATCCGGCTGTTGAGTTTATCAAAACAGATCTCTATAAATATGAACCGGGAAGGAAATTTGACCTGATCATTATAATAGGTGTTCTTCACCATATGGTCAACATCCCCCTTTCACTCAAAGTATGTAAAGGGCTTTTAAAACCCGGTGGCATAATTGCAGTAAATGAACCTCAGGATGCGAATATTCTTGTAAGGTTTGTAAGGAAACTCAGGTCAAAATTTGACAAGACATATTCCTCGGACCAGGAAGAAATGAACAGAAGGAAACTTGTGGGATTGTTCACCGCAGCCGGTTATAGTGAAATATCTTTGAAGCCCCAGGGTTTTTTCTCCACACCTTTTGCAGAAGTTTTGATGAAACCGAAATTTATCTTTCTTCCATTAAGCTGGCTGGCAGGCCAGATTGACAGATTCATCGAAAAAGTATTCGGAAAGATATTACACGGCCTCTCCTGGAACATCATTGTCAGGGGCAAAAATCCTGATAATTAAGAATAATCACCTTTATTATTTTTTCTGTTTTGAATTTCAATAGATTGGAGTTATAATCAAATTTCCGGAGGCAAAAATGAGATCACGTTTTTTCTTAATTCTTAATCTGTTTATTATTTTATCTATTATTTTACCGCTTCATAGTGCCACTCAGGCGAAAAAGATCACACTTGAGGAGTTTTACAAAGTGAGGTCCTATTTCGGAAAGAGTGCTAAGGGCCTGAACTTTTCTGAAGACGGGGATTATCTTGCATTCCTGTGGAATTCTTATAATGAGTTTGGTTATGACCTTTATATTTATGACATGAAAGGGGAGAAGATGATCAGGGTCACCGCACTCGACCTGATGAGGAAATTCAATACACCTGAAGACCATGAGAAATTTATAAAAAAAGGGAAAGAGAAGAGAGAAGAAGAAAAGATTGCCCTTCGGAAGTTTTATGCTCAGAGAGATTACCTTATGGGGAAGCAGGTCGACCTCTCCCGGTTTGAAAAAGAGGAGATAAAGAAACTTAAAGCCGAATTGAAAAAAAAGGAACTTGAGAAAAAAAAGGAAGAATCCCTGAAGAAGAAAGAGAAGGGTGAAACAGATAAGAAAAAGGGTGACAAGAAGGATAAAAAGAAAGGTGTCGATGATCTTGAAATGTGGGAACTCAGGGACAAACTTAAAGAATGGAAAGATGAGAACAAAGTAGAAAGGAAGGATCTCTATCCGGGTGTCTCCAGGTATTCATGGTCAAAAACCTCAAATGATATTATTTTTGAATACAGAGGAGATCTCTTCTTTTACTCAGTTGAAAAAGGTGAAACAAGAAGGCTGACAATGACGGATGCGTCAGAGAGGCTGGTATCATTCACGACTTCGGGAGACGGATACTATTATCTTTCAGGGAATAAACTTTACCTTGTAAAGTTCAACTCTTCATACATTCACCAATTAAACCACAGGCTGAAAAAAGCAAAAAAGAAAAAAGATAAAAGCTTCAAGATCGAGGATACTGTGATATCTCCCGATGGGAAATGGATGGTGATAACAGGTGCCAAAAAAGAGAAAAAAGGCGGAACAAAAGATGTTGTCGTGGTCAACTATAAGAAGAGATTTGCCGACCCGGTAAAAATAAAAAGGCAGATGCCGGATACAAAAAAGGCCGAACCGGTTTACAGGCTCTGGCTTAGGGAAGTTAAAGATCTGAATTACGGGAAACAGCCCGAACATATTTTCGAAATTCCCGGTGGGGATATCTGGTATGAGACCAGCAGCATACTCTGGAGTGAGGATAGCAGATATTTTGCATTCATGTCGTGGGAAAGAGAGAAGGGTGACCTGAAGATATGGATGGGTGATATGAAGGGGAGCCGGAAACCCGAACAATTGTTCACGATGAAAGAGACCATAGGATATAAATCCTCTTTCTGGAACAATATAAAGTTTACTCCGGACAGTAAAAAGCTTGTTTCATATTTGAATAACAAGGATGGCTTCCGTCAATTGTGCTATTTTGATCTCCCCTCGGGAAAGAAAAAAGAGATAACAAAAGGGAAGTTCGAGAGTTTCCCGGTCGTAGGATTCTCTAAAGATTCAAAATATCTGTATACTCTATCAAGCAAACAGGACACGGCTTACCTCAGCTTATATAAGGTGAAGATCAGTAATGGCAAGATGGAGATTGTTGGTAATCCTGATGGTGTCCACTCATCAGATGCAGTATCAAAAGATGGAGAGTGGTATGCCTCAAATTACATGAACTGGAGCAAGCCGAAAGAACTATACCTTAAAAATCTTAAAACCGGGAAAACCAGAGTATTAACTTCAAGTCATAATTCCGACTGGAACAGACTGAATTTTCTTAAGCCGGAACTTTTCAAATTTAAAAACCGGCATGGTGATTCCATTCGTGGAATGATGTGGAAACCGCCTGGATGGAAAAAAGAAGATATGAGACCCGGGATAGTATATCTATATGGAGGCCCGCTTGGGAGAAGTCATACGGTTATGACCGGCAGGATAAGTACTTTGAGTTATATGTTCCAGATGATAATGGCTGCAAAGCACGGATTTGTTACCATTAATATTGATCCACGCGGACAGTCCGGATATGGCAGAAAGTTTAATGAAGCCAACTTTAAAGATCCGGGGAAAGCACAGACAGAGGATCTTGAAGATCTGATGAAGGAGATCGGGAAAGGGGGATTTGGAGTAGATACTTCACGTGTAGGACTTCACGGATGGAGTTTCGGCGGATACCAGACCCTTTACACAATGTTCAATTCTCCCGATACTTTTGCCTGCGGAATATCTGCAGCACCTCCGACACAATGGGAGAACTATAATTCCTGGTATACCGGAGCGACAATAGGGGATTCAAAACGGGGAAAGATGAACATCAGAAAGTATTCTCTCATCCCCATGGCAAAGAACCTTAAGAATCCTCTTCTCCTTGTTCACGGGATGATGGATTATAATGTTCTTTACCAGGATACTGTCAACGTATACAGAGCTCTCCTCGAATCAGGGAAAGAAACTCTTGTTGATCTATTCCTCGATCCTGAGGGCGGCCATGGCCTTGGCGGAGCAATAAAAAATAAAGGGACTTATAAAAAATTCGAATCATACTTCATTGATAAACTGAAAAAATAACCCTGAATAAGTGTTAAAAAAGTTAACACCAAAATTATTTATACTGCAAAAGTCACTATAGCAGGCAAGTTTGACTTAGTGTAAACTATTAAAATTTGTTACATCCCTGAAGTTCGCTTCTATAGCAGAGTTTCTCCTTTACTGTTCAGAATTTTAACACTTCTAATGTGAAAGATCCTGAGATTTATTCAAATTCCTCTCCGGCAGATGATTTTCTTTTGTTGGCATGAAAATTGCAAGTAAATGTATTCTGATAATTATGGAGGTAATTATGAACAAAAAAAGAAAAATGGTTTTATTAATTGATGATGAATCATCTATAAGAAGAAATCTTGCTTTGAGCCTGAGTCAGCTTGGTTATGATACAGAACCTGCGGAAGATGGAGTGAGCGGATTAAAAAAACTTGATATGTTGATGAAGCATGACGTTACACCTGCAGCTGTAGTCCTTGACATCCAGTTGCCAGATATTCTCGGAACCAAACTTGCCACAATTATCAAATTCAGATATCCCGGTGTACCGGTTATTCTTATTACAGGATTTGTTGATAAATTGAATCCTGAAGAGATCATAGACCTGAATATCAAAGCCCTTGTTCAGAAACCTTTTAATGCAGAAGAATTGGTTGAGCATTTTGTTGAGGAACCTGTAGAAGCCGCAAAACCTGAAACAGATGAAAGTACAGACATTTCAAAATCCGGATATCTTCTTGTTAAACTGGATAAAGGGACAGATTTTGCCGATACATATAGAAAACTCTACTATATGGAAAATGTTGTCTATTGTGACGCAACACGGGGAGATCATGATATCTTTATGCTGGTGCAGGGGAGAAATATGGAAGAGATAAGATCTATTGCAAATGACAAAGTATCAAAAATTGAAGGTGTCAGTAGTGTTGAATTCCTGGAGATTGCAAATCCATTTCTTGATGATGCAACAAACGAAGTATTAGAGGCAGCAGAAAATGCACTTTCGGCTGATCCTGCAGGTTTTAATAAGGGAAGAGATATGGCAAATAAAGTTTGTTCATATATTCTCCTTGATGTAGAGAAGGAAAAACTTGACAGGGTATACCCGGCATTAAAACTTGATGATAATGTAATATTTTGTGATTACACTACCGGTAATCATAGTATAGTTCTTTTTGTTCAGGGTTCATTCTATACGGATATTGACAGTTTTATTGAAGAAAAAATTCTTCCCCTCGAAGGGATCTTAAAAATAAAGAAATTTCCTGTTGTCAATCTGTTTGAAATGTAATAGAATTCACTTTCATTATTATTGGTAACTATTTAATCTAATTCGGAGGTCCTTTTTGTATGGGTGAAAATTTAAGTAAAGAACTAAATCTGAATATCAAGGAATTTAAAATTGATCTTTTGAAAAACGGAAGTGATCCCGGCGCTCTTATACCTCTTTTGCAGTCAGCTCAGGATTCATATGGGTATGTACCCGAAAAGGTGATAAATTACATAAGTGAATTCGCAGAGATCCCGGCTGCGGAGATCTACGGAGTTGTTACTTTCTATTCTCAATTCCGGTTAAAACCTTTGGGGAAATATATTGTAAAAGTGTGCGAAGGGACTGCCTGTCATGTGAATGGTGCAAAAAGCATCGTTGATATGCTGCTTAATGAACTTGGGATCGGAGTTGGTGAAACCAGTGATGACGGCATGTTCAGCCTGCTGTCAGTCGCATGTCTCGGCTGCTGTTCACTCGCACCGGTTATGATGGTCAACGAAGAGACCTTCGGGAGCCTTACTCCTGATAAGGTCAGAAAAGTCCTGAAGAAATACAGACAGAAGTAAAAGGGGATCTGAAATGGTTGAAGTTAAAGTCGGACTCGGAACCTGCGGAATATCTGCAGGCGGTTATACAGTTTATGATGAATTGAAGATTGAGAAAGATAAGAATAACATCGATTTTGAACTGAAAGAAACAGGGTGTATGGGGATGTGTTACAGGGAAGTTCTTGTCGAAATTAATGATGATAACGGTAAATGGCTTTATGCTGAAGTTGATAAAGCTAAAGTAAAAAAAATAGTAGAGGATCATCTCATCTCAGGGAATCCGGTAGAAGAGTGGCTTGTCAAGATAGGAAAGAGTGAAAGTGAAGATCCTTTCTTTGAAAAGCAGAAAAGGATAGTCCTGAGAAATTGCGGGGAAATTGATCCAAATTCTATTGATGAATATGTAGGCATGGAAGGATATAGTGCAATTCAAAAGGTGATTAACGATGATTCTCCTGAGGAAGTGATCAAGTCCATCACTGATTCCGGATTGAGGGGGAGAGGCGGCGGTGGATTCCCTACCGGACTTAAATGGAAGTTCACCAGAGAGGCTCCGGGAGATAAAAAATATATTATTTGTAATGCAGATGAAGGTGATCCCGGTGCATTCATGGACAGGAGTGTTCTTGAGGGCGACCCACATTCGGTAATAGAAGGGATGATGATAGCCGCTTATGCGATAGGAGCGGAATATGGCTATATTTATGTAAGGGCAGAGTACCCCAAAGCAATAGAAAGGCTCCGAACAGCTCTCGGGCAGGCAACTGAGAAGGGATATATCGGAAAAGGGATCTTCGGATCAAAAATCAATTTTGACATAAAGATCAAAGAGGGTGCAGGAGCATTCGTTTGCGGAGAGGAGACAGCATTAATAGCTTCAATAGAAGGGAAAAGAGGAATTCCCAGGGTAAGGCCTCCTTTTCCGGCAGTGAAGGGATTGTGGGGAAAACCGACAAATATCAACAATGTTGAAACGCTTGCCAATATACCATGGATAATAAATAACGGGCCGGAGGCTTTTGCTTCAATGGGAACTGAGAAGAGCAAAGGGACCAAAGTGTTCGCACTTGCAGGAAAGATCGCAAAAAGCGGACTGGCAGAAGTACCGATGGGAATGACCATTAATGAAGTAGTATTCGAAATTGGCGGGGGCATAAAAGGTGGCGGTAAATTTAAAGCAGTTCAGATGGGTGGCCCATCCGGCGGCTGTATACCTGCATCGATGGGAGATCTTAAAATCGATTATGATGAGATAACAAAAACCGGCGCCATCATGGGTTCCGGCGGCATGGTAGTTCTTGATGAAACTACCTGCATGGTGGACCTTGCAAAGTTCTTTTTGACATTTACTCAGAATGAATCGTGCGGGAAATGCACTTTCTGCAGAATAGGGACAAAAAGGATGTTAGAGATACTTGAAAAGATCACACTTGGTAAGGGAGAGGAGAAGGATCTGGATCTGCTTGAAGAATTATCATACAAGATAAAAGAGAGCAGCCTTTGCGGATTAGGGCAGACTGCTCCGAACCCGGTTTTGACCACTTTGAAATATTATAGAGAGGAATATGAAGCACACATAAGGGACAAAAAATGTCCGGCGCATAGTTGTGCGGCATTGATAGAATACAAAGTTATACCGGATAAATGTACTGGATGTACTCTTTGTGCCAGGAATTGTCCGGTTGATGCAATCGAAGGATCGGTAAAAGAGATCCATTGGATAGATCCTGAAAAATGTATTAAGTGTTCACTCTGTTTTCAGGCATGTAAATTTGATGCAATCGAAAAAATATAGGAATAACCGGAGATCCAGATGAAAGAAGTCTCAATAACAATAAACGGAAGATCAATAAAGGCCACGGATGACAAAACCATTCTTCAGGTAGTAGATGAAAATAATTTAGACAAGATACCAACACTTTGTAATGATGACAGAATAGAGCCTTACGGCTCCTGCTTTGTCTGTGTTGTGGAGGTTGAGGGGGTCAACAGGCTACTCCCGTCCTGCGCAACAAAAATTACAGACGGAATGGTTGTTAATACCCGTTCTGAAAAGGTTATGGCATCAAGAAAAACAGCGCTGGAACTGCTGCTTTCGAACCATTATGCGGATTGTATAGGTCCATGTATTAATAATTGCCCGGCAAATGTTGATGCACAGGGATATATTGCACTTATAGCGAAGGGTAAAAATGAGGAAGCTCTGAAACTTGTAAAAGAGAACAATCCTCTTCCCCTTTCCATAGGCAGGGTTTGTGTAAGGGATTGTGAGGTCGCCTGTAGAAGGGACATAATAGATGAAACGGTCGGGATCAATTATCTAAAAAGGTATGTTGCCGATATCGATATGGGACATATGTGGACACCCGAGATCAAAGAGGAAAAAAAAGGCAGAGTTGCAATTGTCGGGGGAGGCCCCAGCGGTTTATCCTGTGCTTATTATCTCAGGCTGGAAGGTTACCAGGTCACAATATTTGATAAACTACCTGAACTTGGCGGAATGCTCAGGTATGGGATACCTGAATACAGGCTCCCGAAGAAAATACTTGATACCGAGATAAACTGGATCACCGGGCTTGGAATTGATGTGAAAACCGGATCAGAAATGGGAAAGGATTTTACGGCAGACTCTCTTATTGAGGAAGGGTTTGATGCTGTTTATCTGGCTGTTGGTGCCCAGGGTGCGAGCAGTATGAGGCTTGAACATGAGGATGAGACCGAAGGAGTAATAAAGGGTATCGATTTTCTCAGGGATCTGCAATTGAAAGATAAGGCTGAACTTAAGGGGGTTGTAGGTGTTGTCGGAGGAGGTAATACTGCAATTGATGCTGCCAGAACTGCAGTCAGATGCGGAGCTGATAAAGTGATGATCCTCTACAGACGTTCCGAAAAAGAGATGCCTGCACATCAAGCGGAAATTGATGCAGCAAGAGAAGAAGGTATTGAAATGAAGATCCTCACATTGCCGACAAAATTGCTCAGGGATGGGAACAAGTTGAAAGGTGTTGAATGTATAGAGATGGAATTGAAAGAAGCAGAGCCCGGGGAAAGGCCCAAGCCTTTTCCTGTTGAGGGATCCGAATTTGAAATTAAACTGAACTATCTGATCGGTGCGATCGGGCAGAGTGTCGATATCTCATTTAACAGATCTGATAATGAAGTGGATCTTGAGAGATGGGGAACAATTATTGTGAACGATAAAACCATGGAAACTTCGAGGAAGAAGGTTTTTGCCGGGGGAGATGCCGTGACCGGACCTTTTACTGCGATAACTTCCATAGCTCATGGAAAGAGAGCGTCGGCTGCAATAGATAAATTCCTTGAGTATGGAGTTGCAAAAGGAGCACCTGAAAAGTTTTATAGTTTTAAACATAAATTCAATGATGTACCGGAGCATGAACTTTATCATGCAGCGAATGTTCAAAAAGAGAAAATGAAGGAACTTGAACCATCTTACAGGGCAAAATGTTTTGATGAGGTTGAGTTGGGATTTAATTCTGAGCAGGCCGGGAATGAGGTCAGGAGATGTCTTGAGTGCGGCTGCTCGGAATACTATGATTGTGAACTTAGAAAATATAGCGATGAGTATGGGATCAATATAGATGACTATCTGGGTGAGGTAAGAAAATATAAAGTTGATTATGACCATCCTTTTATCACACTTGATCCCAACAAGTGTATAAATTGCGGGAAGTGTGTCCGGACCTGCGCAGAGATCCTTGAGGTTGCGGCGCTCGGATTTATAAATAGGGGATTCCAGGCGGTTGTGAAACCTGCAATGGAAAAGCATCTGATGGAGACCAATTGTATTTCCTGCGGGAATTGTATAGATGTCTGTCCTACAGGGGCAATATCTGAAAAGTATCCATTCAAGGTTCTTGGTAATCTTCCCAAGGAGGATCATGAATCTGTCTGCAGCTTCTGCTCGGTCGGATGCAGGATCAATTATAAAGTTATTGATAAAGATCTTTTTTATGTATCAAATTCTACCGAATCTATAATAAATTCACATAATGAAGGTTATCTCTGCAGTAAAGGGAAATTCGGGCACAGGTATATTTTGTCTGAAGAGCGTATCAGTGAGCCCTTAGTTAGAAGGAATAATGTATTGACAAATGTAAGTTGGGATGAAGCTTTAGATCACTCAGTTAAAGAAGTGGAGAAGATAATCCGGAAGTACGGACCGGAATCTGTTGCAGTTTTCGGTTCCCCGAAAATGTCTAATGAAGAGTTGTACCTCTTATCAAAATTTGCCAGAAAGGGATTAAAGACAAATAATATAGCTTCATTCTCAAATCTTGTTTACGGAGTCGAACAGGACAGCCTTGATGATTCTTTCGGTATAACAGCATCAACAGCGATTTTGAATGATATAGAGAAGAGTGACGTAGTTGTCCTTGTTAATTCCGGGCTTTCTTCAGAGAATTTGATAGTAGAGCAGAAGATCAAAGCTGCAAAGAAAAAAGGGACTGAACTTATACTTATAAACTCTTCTGAAATAAAGCTGACAAAATTCGCCGATCTATGGATAGACTCCAGGAAAGGTACGAACACTGTATTGCTTAACGGGTTGATCAGGGAATTGTTGAATACTAAGAAATATCCCGGAAATGGTGACGGGATCGGAAGCAAAGATCTTGAATCACTGAAGGAACTTGTCGCAGAGTATAACCGGGAAAAAGTGACCAGCATGACAGGCGTGAGTCTGGATAAGTATGAAAAATTACTTGATATGATCTCAGATCAGGAGAAAAAGATCATATTTATTTATAATATTGATTCAAGGCTTGAAAAGTCATCTAATGACCTTAAAGCTGTCGGTAATATTCAATCTATTACCGGACGTGTCTCATCTCCCGGAAATGGGATAATTATTCTGAGGGATTATTCCAACTCGATGGGTGTCTTCGATATGGGGTTATCACCTCAATATCTTCCCGGCCAGATCAAACATGGTGAGAAAGGGGAAATAATATCTCTCGGAAAACAATGGGATATGGATCTGTCAGGAATTTTCAAACCTCAGGACCTGTCAAAAAAACTTGCTATGGGAGAGATCAAAGCTGCATTCATTTTCGGCGAAAATCCTTTTAATGAAACAGAGAACTTTAAATTGCTGACTGGTATTGAATTTCTTGTTGTTAATCAGATGTTCATTGATCAGACATCAAGGGAAGCAAATGTGATCCTTCCGGCTTCATCGAGCCTTGAACAGGATGGTTCATACACAAATTCTGATACTCGTATCCAGATGAGTAAAAAAATATTTGAGCCTGAGAATGGAATGGAGAATTGGAGACTGATCTCCGGACTTGCCTCCGGATTTGGATCTTCAGGATTTGACTTTGACTCTTCTGATGATATTTTCAATGAAATAAAAGAGGTGAACAGATTATACAGAGATGCTGAGGATAATTTCTGCTGGAATAGCAGATGGGAAATTTCCGGCCCGGGAATTGCGATATATGAGACTAATATTGATACGATTGAACAAAAAAAGCATTCAATGTTATACTCTGAAGAGTATTTTGACTCGAAGATAAGAAATAATTTAAAAAGATTTTAAATGGTAATGCTTAATAAAGAAAATTTTGCTCTCGGTGTAATCAATAATATTATAATAATTAATGAAAAAAATATTATCCTTTTTATCGGTGACGCTATCATGGATGTTATCTATAAAGGTGAAGACAGGACAGGTGAGGAGATATTCTCAGGATTCCCCGGTCATAAAGATGGAGACAACCTGGAGAAGAATCTTAAACTGGTGAGGAGAGAGAAGGTAACAAAATCTTTTTTTCATACACGTCTTGGAAAGAATATCGTGATCTTCCCGGCCAATTATGAGAAAGAGAAAAATATAATTATCTCCTTCGAGGATGAGATAGTCAATGCAAATATAATTTCATCGGAGCTGAAAGAGCGTGTAAAGGAACTTCAATGCCTCTACAGTATCAGCCATGAGATAAATGCGGCTAAAACCTTTGATGAGCTTTTCGAGAATACAGCAGATCATATCAGTAATGGATTCCAGTTCCCTGATCTTACTTCAGTTACAATAAGATTTGACAGGAAAAGTTATGGTGACAAAGAGAGTGATGATCCGGTCACATCCATAGAGGAGAAGATCACCGTTGAAGGGACCGAAAGGGGACTGATCAAAGTGTCTCTAAGGGGTAATGAGAAATTTCTTGAAGAAGAGGATGCTCTGATAAAAGAGATAGCGGACAGTTTTTCCAAAACAATTGAAAGGGTTGAGAGCAGAGCGGACCTTGAAAAGAAGAAACTTATTCTTGAAAGAAAGAATCTTAAACTTCTGGAACTGACCGAAGAATGTGCAAGGAACAGAGAAGAACTTGAAACCCTGCTGGGAGCAATAACAGACAGAATCTATGTTGTAGAGAAGGATGGGGCAATGTCCATGAGCAATTATAAGGATATTGGTGATGTTGAACAAAAGTTTGAGGGATTATGTAAATCAGAACTTCAGAATTCAAAAAGCCCTATCATGAATGTTTTTAATGCCGGAAAGAGTATAAATTTTGAGAAAAAGATCAACAATCTCTATTTTTCTATCAGGGTCTATCCGATTTTTTCTCAAAAAGGAGATGTGGGGAAAATTCTTGTTATGTGCAGAAATGTAACTGAAAAAAAGGAACTCGAGAACCAGATGCTGCAATCAAATAAACTGGCTTCTCTGGGAAAACTTGTTGCAGGAATTGCTCATGAGATAAATAACCCCAACACTTTCATCAGGGGAAATCTGAAGATCATAAAAGAATCTTTTGATGATATTTTTCCGATCATCAATAAATATAAGAGAGGACACCCTGATCTGAAGATAGCCCGCCTTGACTATAATATATTTAAGGAAAATATCCCTTTTCTTATCAATGATATGTTTGAAGGATCTAACAGGATCAAAAAGATCGTTGATGATCTCAGGAACTATGCCAGGAAAGATGAGGGCTTCCTGACCGATGATGTTGATATTAACCTTGTCATCAATAATGCATTCAGATTGGTCGAGAGCCAGACCCGCAGAATGGCCCAGATAAAATTGCAGCTTGATGACAAATCACCTGTTTTTAAGGGAAATTTCCAGAAACTGGAACAGGTTATCGTGAATATGATCCTGAATGCAGCTCAGTCAATAAACGGGCAAAAGGGAAAAGTAGTGATAAGCTCTTCCTGCCCCGATAGTTGTGAATTTATTGAGGTTAAAATTTCCGATAACGGAAAGGGGATAAACGAAGATATAATGAACTCAATTTTTGATCCGTTCTTTACTACCAAAAGGGACAAAGGCGGGACCGGTCTCGGGCTTTCAATATCCTATGGAATTATTAAGGAGCATGGCGGAGAGATAAAAGTTTCAAGCAAGTCGGGAGAGGGGACTGAGTTCCTGATCACCATACCGGTAAGGAGAGAAATAGATAAATGAACAATATTCTCGTAGTAGATGATGATGCCGCTATTTTAAATTATTTAAATCTGTTTCTGCTCCAGACCGGGAGATTCAGGATCAAAACCGTTCAGGATTCAACTCAGGTCTTCAAAATACTTGAAAATGAGGTTTTTGACATTATTCTTCTTGACATGGATATGCCCAATATTACAGGCATTGATATTCTGAACTATATAAAAAAGGAAGATGTCGATATTGTTCCGGTTGTTCTGACCGGTGTAGAGGATGTAGATCTTGCAATTTCCGCAATGAAATCGGGAACATTTGATTATCTTCTGAAACCGATCGAAGAGGATAAGCTCCTTCAGGTTCTCGATTCGGCTCTTATGAATGTGGATATCAAAAGGGCAAAATCTGGTTCGGATGAAACGGTCTCCAGAAAATCTCTAAAATATAGTGAAGCATTTAAAGAAATTGTTACTTCTGATCCTGAGATGCTGAAGATCTTCCAGCTTGTCGAAAAGTTGTCTGTTACTGATAATAGTATATTGATCTGGGGAGAGAGTGGTACCGGAAAAGAACTTGTAGCAAAAGCTATTCATAATATCAGTGAGAGAAGGGACAAAAAATTTATTGCGGTAAATGCAGGAGCATTTGCAAATGAACTTTTTTCCTCCGAATTTTTCGGCCATGCGAAAGGTTCTTTTACGGGAGCTGTAACTGAGAAAAAAGGATTCCTTGAGGAAGCTGCCGGAGGGACATTATTTCTGGATGAAATAGGTGAGTTGTCTCTTTCAATACAGGTGAAACTTCTGAGAGTGCTACAGGAAGAGGAATTTTACAGGATCGGTTCCACCGAAAATATAAGGACAGATGTAAGGATAATTGCAGCAACCAATAAAAATCTTTTTGATGAGATAAAAAAAGGGAGTTTTAGAAAAGACCTGTTCTTCAGGCTGAATATTAACTCCATATATCTTCCTTCATTGAATGAAAGAGCAGGAGACATCCCCCTCCTCGCAAATCATTTTCTTAAAATATTCAGTAAAAAATACGAAAAGAATATTTCCAGGATATCGGCAAAAGTGATGAATTTACTTAAGAACTATTATTATCCGGGGAATATAAGAGAATTAATGAACATTATTAACAGCTCAACAATAATTGAGGCCGGAGAGGAATTGGGGAAAAATTCTCTGCCTGCTTATTTTCTTAAGAGTGCAAAACATTCATATAGTGGAAGTGATGGATTAGAGCTGAAATCGATTCAGGAAGTTGAAAAAGAGCATATTAAAAAGATCCTTGATCATACAGAGGGAAACAGAACCAGAGCTGCAGAGGTCCTTGGTATCTCCCGTGTGAACCTGATAGCCAAAATAAAAAAATACGAACTAACCTGAAATTTGAATGTCAGGGAATTCATAAATAAATGAATTAATTCCGATATTTTTAACTTTATTCCTTTTAGCCTTGAAATAATCTATAATTCCGGTTTTTTACAGGGGGAGTATAATGAGGAAATACAATTCCATATTGCTGTTTTTATTCATTATTGTAACGGTAGGATGTTCCACAAAATATATGGGAGCCGGACTGAATGATTTTCACAAGTCATCTGAGCTTATTGCCGAGTCATTGGCCGGGGTGATCACTGAGATTATAGATCAGGATATGGAACTAAGGGCGGAAAGATCAGTAATAAAATCATCCATTACAGCTTCAGATCTTGAACCTGTGATCTTAACATTTAATAATCTCAGATTAAGGAAGGAACTGGTCAATTGCCTGGTGGAATATTCGGGACTGCTCAATGCATTGCTGGACAAAGATCATATTACCTTTGTGAGGGAGTATGGTGAGGATTTAAGGGAGAGCCTCAATAATATCAATACATCCGATCCCGGGCTTGTCTCAAAAGAAGCGGGCGGCATTATCTCTACCATAATTACCATGGTCCCCGAAGGGGTGACATTTTTGAAGAAGAGGAAATTTGCATTGAAGCTGATGAGTGAGATGCAGAAGGTAATAGATAAAGTTTCCATTAAGTTGAAGGAGGAGGTAAATTCTCTCAAACTGCTTGCTCCTAATCTTTATACAAGATTATTCAGGGAAAAAGTTGAGAATAAATGGCCTGACAAAAAAGAGAAGAGGCTTAAATATGCTCTTGCAGGTGTGAAGATAATAAGAAAAAGAGAAATGTTCGGATTGCTTATAGATGATCTTATAAAGATTATGGATATCTTCCCTGCTGAGCATAAGAGACTAATGGACTCGTTCAGGAAGAGCGGCGGTACACTGATCGGGCTTAATGAACTCCTCAATTATAGTCTCCGTTTAAAGAACAATTACGACCTCTTTTCAAAAGGAGAATGATCTATGTCAAAAATGGTAAAAGAGATAGCCGGGTTATGTTATCACCTTGATAAACTTTACATTGTTGAAAAGGATAAGAAGGCTAAAAAAGAGATCGGGAAAAATTTTGATATTATGTCTGATCTCCTTGATAAAGCGATAAGGTCACAATTTGATGACAATGATCCCATCTATAAAAAGAATGTAAGAAAATTGAGAAAGTATTCAAGAGAGATAAAAAACAAATCAGGGCAATTTGATAAATATATAAATTTTTTTTCCGGTATGAGAGGCCTTGGAGAGCAATTGGAAGAGTTGTTAAAAGGGAGAGGTTAAGTTCATTTATTGAAGTCTGTAAATTGAAAAGCACCCTCTTTTGCTATATAATCTGAAATTGATCTATTGAGAATCTAAATCTCGATTTGATAAAAACAGGAGAACTACCAATATGAAAAAAGTATATGTTGGAATGAGTGCTGACCTTATACATACGGGCCACCTCAATATTATTAAAGAAGCGGGAAAATATGGTGATGTTATTGTAGGTGTTCTGACAGATAAAGCGATCGCATCTTACAAGCGACTCCCTTTCCTGTCAGTTGATGAGAGGAAAACAATAGTTGAAAATATTAAAGGTGTTTCAGAAGTTGTGTTGCAGGAGACCCTGGATTATGTTCCAAACCTGAAAAAGATCAAGCCTGACTATGTTGTCCATGGAGATGACTGGAGAACGGGCCCTCAGAAAGAAACGAGAGAGAGAGTTATCAAAACATTGGATGAGTGGGGTGGTAAATTGATAGAGCCGAAATACACCCCGGGGATATCATCAACGAAGCTGAATCGTGATGTTCGTGAGAGAGGAACAACTCCCGGTATAAGGATGAGTGTACTTAGAAGACTACTCGCATCCAAAGGGTTGATCAGGATAATGGAGGCCCACAATGGCCTGACAGGGCTTATTGTTGAGAAGACCAGGATTGAGACAAGAAGCTCTTCCAAAGAATTTGACGGGATGTGGCTGAGCAGCCTTACCGATTCTGTTTCAAAAGGGAAACCCGATATCGGATTTGTAGACCTCACATCAAGAATGAATACCATTAACAGTATTCTCGAAGTAACAACAAAGCCGATCATTTATGATGGTGATTCGGGAGGATTGCCGGAACATTTCAAATTCATGGTAAAGACACTTGAGAGGGAGGGGATATCTGCCGTTATAATTGAGGATAAGGTCGGAGCAAAAAAAAATTCACTTTTCGGCACAGATGTTAAACAAACCCAGGACTCAATAGAAAATTTCTGCATAAAGATAAAAGCCGGAATAGATGCACGGGTGACAGAAGAGTTTATGATAATAGCAAGGATAGAGAGCCTGATCCTTAAGGCCGGGATGGATGATGCACTTGAAAGGGCCGAGGCTTATATTAAGGCCGGAGCTGATGGGATAATGATCCATAGTAAAGAAAAAACGGCAGATGAGATACTGGAATTCTGCTCGAAATATAAGAAAATCAAAAACAATGTCCCTCTGGTAGTTGTTCCAAGTACATATTCCCATATCACTGAAGAAGAACTGGAAAAAGCCGGAGTAAGGATTGCTATTTATGCAAACCAGCTCCTCAGAAGCGCTTATCCGAGTATGGTCAGGACTGCTGAAACTATCCTTGAGACAGGAAGGGCGCAAGAGAGTGATGAGTTTTGCATCTCTATTAAAGATATTCTTACATTGATCCCTGGGAGTAAATAGATGGAACCCGGAATATTTCTGGATAAGATCGAATCGGCATCGTTTTCACCATATATGGGTGTTCCATGTTCAGTGTTTACTCCATTATTGAACTATCTGAATAATTCAGGAAAGGAGAGTTATATCTGCACTTCTGAAGGAGAAGCCATGGGGCTTGCCGGAGGATTTGCACTTGCGGGGAGGCTTCCGGTTGTCTATATGCAGAATGATGGTTATGGTAATGCGGTTAATCCTCTGTCATCACTTCAATTACTCTATAAATTACCGGCACTTTTACTTATTTCATGGCGGGGATTTCCCGGGAAGAAAGATGCGGCTCAGCATATGCTTATGGGAGAAACTATCGAAGATTTTTTGAAAATATTTAAAATTCCATATAAAGTCCTGAATGAAGAAGAGGGAAATCTGGATGAAGCAATTAGTGAAGCAAAAAACCATTGCAGTAAAAACAGGACCCCTTACGCATTTATAATAAAAAAGGGGTATTTTTCCAAACCTGATAAAAAGGAAGAAGAAGTGAAGAGTGATCTTAGCATCAGGATCGAATACATTGATGAACTTAAACCTTTTCTGAAAGCATCTGATGTTCTGCTCGGGACAACAGGATTTACGGGGAGAGAACTTTACTCGTATCTTGAACACCCGGGAAAATTTTATATGACAGGCTCGATGGGATGTCTCTCTGCAGTCGGGCTGGGAGTTGCCCTCGAGAATAAGGATAAAAGGGTTTTCCTCCTTGACGGGGACGGTTCTGTTCTCATGAAAATGGGAGGGCTGGCAACGGTTGGAAATTATTCACCTGAGAATCTGATACATATTTGTTTCGATAATAATGCTTATGAATCAACAGGAAATCAGCCTACTGTTTCAGCCGGTATTAATCTTTCAGATGTAGCAAAATCGAGTGGTTACAGGCATACAATTGAGATCAGTACTCCGGATGAATTTAGAACTATTCTTGAAGAAATTGACGAAACCGCAAAACCGGTTTTTATTCTTATAAGGATAAAGTCGGGAACAATGGAAGGGCTCCCGAGGCCTTCCGATACTCCGGAGGAGATGAAAGATAAATTCAGCGCTTTTCTTAAAAGGAGTTGAGATGAAATACTATAATCCGGTAAAGATATCATTTGATACAATATGCGGAGAAGAATTATCCAGGTTATCCGGAAGCGGGAAAAAGAGGCTGATCTTCTGTTATGATGGTTTTGAGAAGACCGAAGCTTTTTCTTCTATTACCGATGAAGGAGTAAATGATCACATTTACAATGATGTAGAAGAAAATCCATCACTTCAAAGTATTGATAAAGCTCTTAAATTCGCACGAAGTTTTAAACCCGAAATTATAATAGCTATCGGCGGAGGATCGGTGATCGATACTGCCAAAGTTGTAAGGTTCGGATTCTATCTTAACCGCTCTTCAGTTAAGGAGTTGCTGGAAGGTGGAGTCATACGTATTTCAGGTGACAAGCCTCTCCTGATAGCAGTCCCTACAACTCACGGGACAGGTTCTGAGGTGACAATGTGGGCAACGGTATGGGACAAGGTCGAGAACAAGAAATATTCTGTCTCGGATATTGAAAATTATCCCGATCATGCGATATATGATCACAGGCTTTTTACCACACTTCCCATGTCTGTTTCTGTTTCATCCACTCTCGATGCTCTTTCCCATTCATTTGAAGCATTATGGAATAAAAACTCCAATCCTGTTTCAGATCATTTCGCTTTCGAAAGTATTAAACTGATCATAAAATATATTGATGATCTGAACGAACCTGTCCCTGCAGATGCCAGGAAGGGGCTGATACTTGCATCTATGTATGCGGGCCTTGCTTTTTCAAACACAAAGACTGCAGCAGCACATTCGATCAGTTATCCCCTTACATTAAAATACGGGATACCTCACGGGATCGCATGTTCCATGCCTCTATTCCCTCTTCTGAAGATAAACAGGAAGGGGATGGTTGATAAGCTGGATAGATTGTTCATGAATTGTGAAGTGAAGAGCCCGGATGAACTTGAGAAAAAAATAAAAGCCGCTGTTAAGGGAAAGGTACCATTCTCACTTGAAGAATTCGGTATTAAAGAGAATGAACTTGAAGGGCTTGTAGGGCAATCGTTCACAAAAGAGAGGATGGCAAACAATATAATTGAACTGGATAGTGGAGATGTAAGAAAAATCCTGGGTGATATTTACAGGTAGCAGGAGAACCGGATGGTAAATAATAAATTTGTCTATGAGGATGCATTGAAGGGAGAAGGGAAAAATTACGTTTTTAAATATATGAATGCCGAGAAATATATCAACAGGCCTCTTGGTTCACTAATTGTCAGAGCAGTTTATAAAACCCGGATTACTCCCAATCATCTTACTTATTCCGCATTCCTGATCAGTATTCCGGGGATGGTATTTATTGCACTGGGGGGATATCTGAATGTAATTATCGGTGGGATACTTATATATCTTTCAGTTGTGATAGATGTTGCTGATGGTATGCTTGCGAGGTCGAGAGGAAGCGGATCTATTTTTGGAAAATATCTGGACCTCTTTCTCGACAGGATATCGGACTTTCTGATCCTCCTCGCTTTGGTAATAAACAGATTCAGAATGACAGGTAACAAGGACTGGCTTATTTTCGGATTGTTTGTGTTGTCATTATATATGCTTCAGATCATCCTCTTCTATATTAAGAATCTTTACCTGGGAAGAGATACAGGGACCTCTGGTGATGCGAGGGGCCTGGTCGGACTTGTTTTACTTGTTTTAGCTTTATTTAACAGGGTGGATATTCTCCTTTATTTTAGTGCACTCGAAGTTGCGATAGTTGTCCCTTACAGGTTAATCAATTTTATATATCTTGGGATGAAGAAAGAGAGACCGTAAACGGTTCAGATCCCGTCAATACTTCTGATTTCTGTTGTGTCCTTTATTACAGGTTTTGCAGTTCCTGCACTTGCAAGAAAAACCAGGCCTAATCCTGCCCATATCAAAGCTATCACCCTTCTGGTTATAACAAGGGCCATGCAGAATGTCGTACTAAGACCCAAAAGCTTAAAGATCGCCAGATAAGTAAGTTCATAAACACCTATCCCTCCCGGCAGGACCGGCAATACAAATGCTATCGATCCAAGTGCAACGATCAGAAAACTTTTAAGAAATGTGATCTCGGTAAGCCCGAGAAAGTGGAGGCTGAAGTAGATCTCTGTTGTCCAGACCAGCATCTGAATAAAATAAAACACCAGAACAGTGAAAAAAGATTTTTTACTGTTTTTGTAAAAACCTGAAATATTTTTATCCACTTCTTTGATCTTGTCCATATTGTTGCGGATAAATTTGAAAGAGATCTTCACTTTTTCAAGTTTTAGAATTATCCACTTAAGTAACCCCTGACGTTGTTTCCTGAGAATGAAGATCATGGAAAAAACAGAAAAAAGGACAAATCCCGCATAAATGTATTTCTGTATCATCGGCATCGGGATCTTATAGATCGCAACAGCTACAGCGGACATAACAAAGAATATCGTAGCGACCAGTTCAATTGTTTTATCAAGGATCACAGATGCGAGAGCATTTTTGTCACTCTTACTATTAACGAGCATTATCCTCGCAGCTTCACCGCCTATGTTTGCAGATGGAGTAAGATAGTTGACAGCGAAACCTGCAACCCTGGCCTTAAATATTTTCCAGAAGGGCATTGTGATCTGACATTTCTCCATAATTATCTTCCAATTGAGTGTTCTGATATACCAGAAAACAAATCTGATCAGAAGAAGGATCAGAAAATATTCGGGAGAAATATTTTTTACAGTGTCCCATATTGTTTCGAGTCCGATCTTAACAATGAGATTTATGAAGAGTCCCACACCGATCAGTGATAGTATGATAATGATCTTCTTCTTCATAATGATATTTTGGAGATATTATACATTAAAAGAATATCAGGTTCTAATCTGTTTCCCCTCTGTATCAATACCAAGACGTTTAAGAGAGGATTGCCGCGGGATCCCATTCTCATCATACTTTCTTATTTTATAATATTGGTGAAGCATCTTTTGGAGAGGATAAGGCTTCTGAATCTTTCCTCTAATTCCTCCGGAAATAATTTTTTCGGGCAGAGTATCATCAACAATACTGATCCCTTCTCTGGTATTCAAATATCTTTCAAGAACATGAATCCTTTTCCCGGCTGACTGGAAATCCCCTGCAGAGATTTTAATCCCTGTTACAGATGAGAATAAACCTGAATACATAGTGACATCAATAAAAAGTTTTGCAACAGATGGAAGTAACAGCATAAAAAACTTAACTAACGGTTTCGGAATATATCTCAGCCTTATCGATTCAAGTAGATAAGGGTAAATTGTAAAGTGACATGTGTGGAGAGAGTTAATACCGGAAAATATATTTTCAAGCATTTCGACATAGGTCGCTTTCCTGAATGTTTTTAAAGGATTGAGGAAATTAGTGTCAATTTCAAGTCCGAATATTGTTGAAGATAAATGGCACCCTCCTCTATTGGCAACAGCATAATTAAGTCCCATTCCAACGCTGCCTACAGGATGATATGCGCTCATTTCCAGTCCTTTAACTGTCATACAGAATTCTTTACCGCCATATTTTTCGGAAAGCTTCCTGCTGCCTTCAGCCATCTCTGACCCGAAACCTTTCAAAAATGATATGTCCTCAATCGTTTTAGTAATATGATCAGAGTTTCCGAATCTGAGTGGAGAATTAATAAGCCCTTTTTCAGCCGCTTCCATAACATAAGCAATTGTGCCTCCTGCAGATATTGTATCAATCCCCAACTCTCCGCATTTATCATTCCATTCCGATATTTTGTCAATATCGAAGATTCCGAGATTAGAACCGAGGAGAGAAGTTGTTTCATATTCAGGGACACTTGTCCTCTTTCCATTGAACTCACCCGAATGTCCACAAAGGATTGAGCAATTTCTGCAACTTTCAAATTTTGTATTCCTGGTTTCATTCAGGAATTCACCTGTTAAGATCTTTGCTTTTTCACTGGATGAAAATGTGAAATTATTTACAGGCATGATACCGGCTTTATTGTTTGTGTTTAGATGCATCAGGGTCCCGTAATTTTTATATTTATGTCCGGTAAAATAATTTCTTTTTATAAATTTGAATCCTCTTGAAGAATACTTCTTAAAGTTTTCCGGATCAGCCGGGGATATTTCTATTTCTCCCCCCTTAGCCGTTATCCCTTTCACATTCTTGGATCCGAGAACAGCTCCAAGTCCACCTCTGCCAAGAAATCTGCCTCCTGAATAAATATTTGCAAACCTGACAAGATTTTCTCCTGCCGGGCCGATTGACAAAGAGCCTTTTCCAATAGCAGATAAATATTTTTCGGTTTCCGAAGTGGTTTTATTCCAGATTTTTTCTGCACTCTCAAATTTTACTCCGAGGGAGTTGATCGACAAGAAAATGGGGGAAACTGATTTACCCTTAAGAATTATTCCATCCCAGCCTGATGTTTTAAGTGCATTCCCGAACGGCCCACCGCATGATGAATGTGTGATTATTCCAGTCAGAGGAGATTTTGAAACAGCTGAGAATCTGGCTGAATTAGGGGCGCCTGTACCTATCAGCACCCCGGTTGTCAGAATGAATATATTATCTTCACTCAAGGGGTCGATCCCGGGAGTAAGCTGGTCATAAAGTAGTTTTAATGCAAGCCCCTTTCCTCCGAGATATTCTTTTCTATCCTTTTCAGGGATCTTTATTTCATTGAATTTTCCTGAGGTCAGATCTATTTCAAGTATTCTGTCAGTTGTGCCGTAAACCGTTTTCATCTATTGTCAAACTCTCTTTTTTTCAGGTATGTAGCTCATAGCCCTTTCGGACATGGCTGCAATTGTCAGGCTCGGATTTACACCGAGGTTTGCCGGGATGACAGATCCATCCAGAATATACATGTTCTTATATCCGAACACTTTGTGATATTTATCGGTCACGCCCTCTTCTATGTTTTCCCCCATCACACACCCGCCGAGAATATGTGCGGAAACAGGGATGTCAAACAATATCTCTGTAATTGCACTTTGCGGGATCCCTTCAACTCTCTTTGCCATTGATCCGGCGGCATCATTTGCTTCCTGAATATAAGCAGGTATTTTTTTCCCCGTATTAATTGATGTGAGAGCTTTTTTAAATGGTGACCACCATCTCCTCTTTCTTATAAGTTTTATCTTATTGTCAATTATCTGCATGACCAGAAGTATCACAGAACGGCGTGCCCAACCGAACGGGATCGATATGCGGGCCATTTTCAAGGGATGTTTCAACATCTCTTTTAAAAGCATCCATGTTCTTGACCTGCCGTTCTTTTTGTCTATCAACAGTGTCGTAAGAAAGATCATTGCGCTTGAACCCTTCGGATACCTGACGACCTCAATATGAGTATTTTCATTTACAAAAAGTCCTGAGGTTATGGCAACCCCCTCAGGGTTGAAATCAACCTTATTTCCGGCAGTGAGTCCGGTCATAACTTCACTATTTGTTCTTGAATTTTCACCAAGTGTTTCTGAAAGGTCATGAAGGTGTCCGTTCTCTTTGCATTTTGCAAGAAGATCATTTGTCCCAAGTGCACCTGCAGAGAAGACTATTCCATTTGTCCGGATTTTTTTTGATCTTTTAAATAGAAATCCTGTAACCTTTTTTGCCTTTACTTCATACTCTCCATTCTCCATTAGCATGACATCTTTAACCTTATGCTCTGTCAGAATATCGACACCAAGGTTTTCAGCAAGCCACAGATAGTTCTTATCCAGGCTGTTCTTCCCGCCATCCCTGCATCCGACCATGCAATGGCCTGTTAATGTGCACCCTCTCCTTTCCGGGCCCTTTCCATTAAAGAAAGGATCGGGGACAGTTTTTCCGGGTTCTCCGAAAAAGACTCCCACTTCTGTCGGATGAAAATATTTTTCCCTGCCGATCTCTTTACCATATTTTTTAAGCAGGTCATCCGGGACTGACAGATGCCGGTTTGTTGTAACACCGAGCATTGTTTTTGCTTTTTCGTAAAACGGCATCAGTTCTTTTTTCCAGTCCTTGTCAAGGCTACTCCAATCCGGGTCTTTAAAAAACGGGTCAGGAGGGACAAGAAGTGTGTTGGCATAGACCAGGCTTCCTCCTCCGAGGCCGCTTCCAGCCAGGATCAGGACATTTTTCAGCATATGGATCTTTTGTATGCCATAGCAGAAGAGTCTGGGTGCCCATAGCCACTTTCTCAGGTTCCAATTGGTTTTCGGGAAGTCCTCAGGCCTGTATCTCCTGCCACTCTCAATTATGAGAACCTTATACCCTTTCTCTGCTAACCGGAGAGCTGAAACACTTCCGCCAAAACCCGAGCCGATAATAATATAATCATAAGTTTCAGAATTTTTCATGGTAGGGTTATAAAAATATCACAACACAGATTTTTTACCAAACTTACTTATTGTGGTGCTGTACCTCAAAGAATTCATGATGAAGTGATCTGACCGCTTTTTCACATTCATTTTTTCTTATTGTCAAATATATCGCATCATCAGATGCCCCGGCTGTCATGAGAGTCACATTTATCTTTTCCTCAGACAGAGTTGTCAGGATCTTTGCAGCGACACCATATGTTTCTCTGAAACCATACCCGACTGCAGCTATCAACGCTATGTTTTCATCAATACTTATCTCCTCGGCATCAGGAAGGTTGAGTTCCCTGACGATTGATGATGCTTCCTCAATATTCTTAGAAGAGAGCAGAAAATTGATAGTTGTTTGCGAAGTTATTATTGACCTGATATTGATCCCTTTCTCACTTAGCTTCCGGGAAATATTTGAGATTATTCCGGGATGTATTCCTACACCACTCCCTTTTATCCTCAACAATGCAAAGTTATTACTATAGGTTATACTTTTTATTACATTTTTATTCCGTTCTCTCTTTGAGTTTATTAAAGTTGATGCCGGAGGGAGGAGTTCTCTCTCAATATGTTGTTCGATACTGAATATCCTGAGAGGGATATTTTTTAACCTGACCGGTGCAAAAGTATCCGGGTGAGTAATACCGGCTCCAAAGTAGGATAATTCAGCAGCTTCTCCATAGGATAGCAGAGGTATTGTGGATGCGTTTTTTATCAGTACAGGATCTGCAGTCATGAAGCCGTTCACATCTTTCCAGAGATCGCAATATTCGGCATCTATACATTCTGCAATAACTGCAGCACTATAATCACTCCCCCCTCTTCCGAAGACGGATACTTTATTATTATTGTTGATACCGTAAAAACCGGGAATTAAATAATGCTTTTCAGCTGAAAGCTTTTTCTTAACCTCTGTCCTGGATCTTTCAAGGTCAATTCTTGCATCTAAAGACCTTCCGGAAGTGTAAAGCCCAATTTCTTCAGGTGTAGATTTACATATCCCGATTCCTTTACTATTCAATATGGAAGTAATTACCATTGATGAAAGTCTTTCACCGAAACTAATAACAAATGCATGTGAGGACTCGGGAATATCTCCGATCAACATAAGCCCTGTTAAATGATCATTTAATACTACCAGCATCATCTCAAGGTCTATTTTTATCAATTTGATTGTTGAAAGGTTATTAATGTTGTGATCCAGGAAATCATGATGTATTCTTCTGAGGCTTTTGATCAACCTTGAAATATTTGCACCTGACAAATTTCCTCCTGCCAGAATTTCAGATAATTTGTCAGTAACACTAAACAAAGCAGAGACCACAATTATCAGATAATTGTTATATGAGTTGATAATTTTCTCTATTTTTTGCAGGCCTTCGGGATTTTTTAGAACAGACCCTCCGAATTTAACTACTATTTTTTTCATTTGCTCCCCCGGTAGATCTCATGAAAAAGTTCAGCATTAGCTACAGAACCGCCTGCTCCGCCTCTTACCAGATTGTTTACAAGGAGGTTGAATCCGATCCGCCGCCCTCTCTTTTTCAATCCGCCAGTGTAAACCTGCATTCCGGGAGGATCTCCCCGGAAAGAGAGGTGATTGCCGGGATATCCCGGCCCGGTCAAATATTCCACAGATCTGCTTGTCAGTGATGGTAAGTTGAATTCCGGAACAGATTTTGACCATGCTTTTTGAATATCTTCCGGGCATGGAGATCCGGAAAATTCAACCCATATAGTTTCTAAATGACCATAGAGAACGGGTACTCTCACACATGTTGCAAATATTTCAGGATCAATCTCCAATATTTTCCTGGTCTCTTTCTCTATCTTTTCCTCTTCACCTTCAATATGAGGGATCACATTTCCTGAAATGTCCATTGCAGATAGTCCCGGATATCCAGCTCCGGATATTGCCTGATAAGTGGAGACAGTCACTTCTTCTATCCCGAATCTTTTTAATGGAGCAAGTGCAACTGAAAGGCCGGCTGAACTGCAATTCGGATTTGTTATTATAAAACCGCTTTTCGGGAATCCCTGTTCTTCTATCAGTTTTATGGAACCCGGGTTAATATCAGGTACTAATATCGGTACATCTGTATCATATCTGTGAGCTCCTGCATTAGTAAAAACAAAAAATCCCTCATTCCTGAGATCATCTTCAATATCTCCGGCAATATCAGATGGCAATGCCGAAAATACTACTTGAATTCCTCTGTT
>Ga0190293_1000043_pt1 | contig 44906 bp, 41 predicted proteins | sample 48693001_MG_FD_161671 | JGI IMG/M metagenome (GOLD analysis project Ga0190293, IMG submission 161671) | Hydrothermal vent microbial mat bacterial communities from Southern Trench, Guaymas Basin, Mexico - 4869-30-0-1_MG | ecosystem: Environmental > Aquatic > Marine > Hydrothermal vents >...
AAAATATTATCAGAAGCCCATCCTGCAAATATAGCTCCCAAACCACCTGCTATAGGGAATGCTACGGCTTTGTAAGCGGCCATGGATATCGAAGCACCCTGCACTTCGAACATAAAGGTGGGTGCCCATGACATAAAACCGTACCTTACAATATTAAGTCCGAATAGTGCGAAAGCAGCAAACCAGACATACGGATTTAAAAGAGTGATCTTCAAAGTGTTCTTAAATCCGATATGAGTATCTTCCCTGACCTCAGAAGAAATGACCCCGCTCTCCTGTTCCTCTACACTCGGTAATCCAATCTCTTCAGGAGCATTACGTGCTCTTTTGTACCAGTGCAAAGCCATAAATATACAAATTATTGCAGGGATCCAGAAAGTATATCTCCAACCCAGATTCTCAGCTATAAATCCTGCAAGAAGCCAGGAAAAAGCCCCTCCTAAAATATAACTTGTTCCGAGGCGGCCGGCTGTCTTTCCTCTTATACCGGTCGGGAACCAATTGGCCATTGCTTTAACCGTCGGGCCCCAACCCATTGCCTGGAAATATCCGTTAATTCCCCATACGACAATCATTAATCCTATTATTCCTCCGGTAAATCCAAAAAGTATGTTCATACCGGCTGAGGTAAGCAAGCCTATTGTAATGATCAGTCTTGAATTAAGCTTATCCCCCAATTGACCGTTAATGAATTGGCCTACCGCATACATAAGGAAGAGGCTGCTCAGCACTAATCCCATATCCGATTTTGAGAGTGAGAACTCTTTCATTATTTCCGGCATTGCAATAGAAATATTAACTCTCAGGAGATAGAAGGATGCATAGGTTACCCACATCATCCAGAACATTTTCTTCTGCCACTTGGCAAGTTGTTGTTTTACACTTTGATCAATCTTTTTTTTCATTGTTTCCTCCATTCTGTACAAAGATCTTATTTTTAATACTTGTTGATGATTGAGATGGAAAATAAGGAAGGACAATTACTTCTCCTTTGATCTCCTTCATAACTTCCTTTGCTTCTTTGATGGCTTCTTCCGTATGACTTGTGCTCTCCATTAGAATATCAGGTTTGATCCTTTTTACATTAGGGAGAGGTGAATAGGTCTCCTGCGCAACGACAACATCGACATACTCTATCGCATATGCAAGTTCGACCCTTTCGTCAAATGACAATATCGGTCTTTTTTTTTTTTCCATTACTGCTTCATCCGTAAGAATTCCAACGATCAGTTTGCCGTCCTTTCCGGCAATAGATTTAGCATTCTTCATCATCAAGAGGTGTCCCTTATGTACGATGTCAAGAACGTAGTAAGAATAAACTAATTTCAATTGATTTCTCCTTTTAAACTAATAAACGATATTTATTGATTTTAACACATATATGAAACCGAAAAAATATTCTGATGTGATCTCCTTATTATTCATAATTTTCAATAATAGCAAATATTAAAACTATTATACAGAAAAATTTGTGAAACATTTTTTAAGGACGGTTCTCCATTTTTCGTTTCATTTTTGACAAAGAGCTGGAAACAAAATACAATTAAGTGTTTTACAAATCGGAAAATTTTCAATGAAAAATATAGTGATAAAAGGTGCCAGAGAGCACAATCTTCAGAATATTAATATAGAACTTCCACGGGATAAGTTCATAGTGATAACAGGACTATCCGGGAGTGGCAAATCAACCCTTGCTTTCGATACGATATATGCTGAAGGGCAGCGGAGATATGTGGAATCTTTATCCGCATACGCCAGGCAATTCCTCGGGCAGATGAACAAGCCTGATGTAGATTCTATCGAAGGCCTTTCTCCTGCAATATCGATCGAGCAGAAAACAACAAGTAAGAATCCGAGAAGTACTGTCGGGACTGTAACGGAAATATATGACTATCTCAGGTTATTGTTCGCAAGGATAGGTACACCTTATTGTCCGGATCACGGGATTAAGATTGAAGCACAATCTCCTGCAAAAATAGCGGAAAAGGCCGGTGCGGGAATGGAAGGCCTTGTTAATGTTCTTGCTCCTGTTGTCAGGCAGAAAAAAGGGACATATGAAAAATTGATCGAAGACTTGAACAAAGAGGGATATCTCAGAGTGAGGGTCAACGGTGTTATCCACAGAACTGATGAGAAAATAGAACTGGAAAGGTATAAGAAACATGATATTGATGTTGTAATAGACAGAGTTGACCCTAAGGAAACTTCCAGGATCACGGAAGCAATAGAGGGTGCTCTGAAACTTTCGGATGGCCTAATCCTGATATCAGATAAAGATGGAACAGACTCCATGTACTCTGCAAAGATGTCCTGTCCGAAATGTGATATCTCATATGAAGAACTTCAGCCCAGAATGTTCTCCTTCAATAGTCCCTTCGGTGCATGTGAGGTCTGTCACGGCCTCGGGATAAAAATGGATTTTGATCCCGACCTGATAATAGCTGACAAGAATAAATCCATTGCAGACGGAGCTTTGACCATATACAGGAATGCGATCGATGGATGGAGGGGACAATATGTTGGTGCGGTTGCAAAACATTTCGGGTTTGATATTTTTACTCCGATAAAAAACCTGACAGAAAAGCAATACAATGCAATTATGTACGGATCTTCAGAAAGAATTCGGTTTGAGATGAAAATGAAACAGGGAGATGCCAATTGGAGTTCAACCGGAAGCTGGGAGGGATTGATCCCCCAATCGGAAAGGTTATATAAACAGACCGATTCGGATTACAGGAGAAAGGAACTTGAAAAATTCATGCTGATCTCCCCCTGCCCTGCATGTAAGGGGAAGAGGCTGAAGGATAAAATCCTCTCAATCCTGGTAGGGAAAAAATCGATAATAGAAGTTACCGAATTATCAATAAAAAAAACCATTGAATTTTTCGAAAATATCAGGTTATCGGAGAAAAAATTTCTTATAGCAAAACAGGTTCTGAAGGAGATAAAAGAGAGACTTAACTTTCTTGATAAAGTGGGCCTGGGATATCTCTCCCTGTCAAGAAATGTAGGTACAATATCAGGAGGAGAAGCACAGAGGATACGTCTTGCTACACAGATCGGGTCAAATCTGATGGGAGTGCTTTATATTCTCGATGAACCTTCTATCGGACTTCATCAAAGAGATAACAATAAGCTCATTGAAACTCTCCATAATCTCAGAGATCTCGGAAATACACTTATTGTTGTAGAACATGATGAGGATACAATAAAAAAATCGGACTATGTTGTAGATATGGGTCCGGGAGCCGGTGTTCATGGAGGAAAGATAGTTGCAAAGGGAACGCCTCTTCAGATCGAGCGTTCATCTGCCTCAATAACGGGGAAGTATCTTTCCGGAAAGATGAAAATAGAATTACCGGAAAAGAGGCGGAAACCTGAAAAATATCTTGAATTGCTTGGATGTTCAGAGAATAATTTAAAAAAAATAGATGCAAGGATCCCGACGGGACTCCTTACATTAATTACCGGAGTCTCGGGGAGCGGGAAATCAACTCTGGTTTATCAGATATTGTATAAGGCTCTCAGGAGAGAGGTCTATGGTTCAAAGAAGAGGGCAGGGAAGTTTAAAGGGATCAAAATGGGTGATGAGATCGACAAAGTGATAATTATTGACCAGAGCCCGATCGGGAAAACACCGAGAAGCAACCCTGCAACTTATACAAAGGTGTTTGACGAGATAAGAAAGATCTTTGCCGAATTAAAAGATTCAAAGATACGGGGATACAAGCCCGGCAGATTCTCCTTTAATGTGAAGGGGGGCAGGTGTGAGGCTTGTAATGGTGATGGAGTAATTAAGATCGAGATGAATTTTTTACCGGATGTATATATTGAATGTGAGGAGTGCAAGGGAAAAAGATACAATAGGGAAACCCTTCAGATTAAATATAAGGGGAATTCTGTTGCGGATATTCTTGCAATGAGTGTCGAGGAGGCACTTGTTGTATTCACAAATATTCCACCTATTAAAGTAAAACTTGAAACATTGATAAGGGTAGGACTCGACTATATAAAACTCGGGCAAAGCTCTGTGACACTTTCCGGCGGTGAAGCGCAGAGGATAAAACTGACAAGGGAATTATCGAAGAAGGGGACCGGGAAAACTATCTATCTTCTTGATGAACCTACAACCGGGCTTCACTTTCATGATGTAAAAAAACTGATCAAAGTCCTGAATGATCTTGTGGATAAAGGGAATAGTGTTGTTGTTATTGAACACAATCTGGATGTAATAAAATCAGCAGACCACATTATTGATCTTGGACCTGAAGGTGGAGATGAGGGCGGGTATATAGTTGCAGAGGGGCCTCCTGAAAAAATTGCTTCAACAAAAAAAAGTTATACAGGAAGATGTCTTGACAGGATACTGAACGGGAGGGGCGGATGTTGAAAAAAAAGTGGCTAATGCTCTTCCTGAGAATTGCAATTAGCGGGATAATCATAGGGTATACGATTAAATTAATGTCAGATAAGTATGGCGGATTAGGGGAAGCGCTCGATCATTTCATGGCCGTATTCGGGGATGTGTTGTTTATATGGATATTCCCGGCATTCCTTCTGCATTTTATCGGCATGGGGTTGATGAGTATCAGATGGAAGGTGTTACTATCTGCACAAGGTGTTAATGCAGGATATGGCCAATTATATTCCATTAATCTTATGGCTGCTTTTTTCAATAATTTCCTACCCTCTACCATCGGTGGAGATATGGTGAAGGCGTTGGAAAGCAAAAGGATCGTCGGTGATCATACAAGATCCATAATGGTAATAATAATAGAGAGGCTGACCGGCCTGTTTGCCCTTGCTTTTATTGCTCTTACAGCTTTTCTGATAAAGGGAATTAAAGCAGATAGTGGTGAAGGGACAAATCCGGTTATTTTTGCAGTGTTGATAGTTCTTGTGATATTTCTGATTGTTTTATTCTCACATCCGAAGATATCCGGATATATTGTACGGGCGTTCAGGAGATTTCTTCCGGAAAAAATAGCAGAGATGCTGGGGAAAAGTATATCAGCCCTGACCGTTTATTATGAATACCCCCGTCATCTTTTCACTGCGGTCCTGATAAGTATTATATTTCAATTCAATATGGTTGTGTATTATTATTTTATATCAAGATCACTGGGGATGTCTCCCGGTTTTATCGATTTCATGTCAAAGGCCCCGATGCTTATCTTTCTTCTGATGACTGTCCCCTCAGTGAACGGTATCGGAGTGAGAACTGCTGTATTCAGAGGATTGATGAAATTTCCTGTTCCGGTTGCTCTTGCTGTCGAGGTAGTTGATATCGGGATGAGGATGTTTCTCGGACTTATCGGTGGCATATTTTTCCTCTTTCACAAAAGGGGTGGAAGAGAGACTGATCAAGAGTAATCTGTTATGAGTGTTGATCCTTCACATCTCGGAACAATTCCTGAAAAGCCGGGATGTTATATGTTCCTGAATTCAAAAGGGACTATCCTTTATGTGGGGAAAGCCAAGGATCTTAAGAAGAGGGTAAAGAGCTATTTCCAGAAAAAAGGGCTGGATATAAAGACCACAAGGCTTGTTGCAAGGATAGACAGTATCGATTTTATTGTTACCGATAATGAAGTGGAGGCTCTGATCCTTGAGAACTCCATTATTAAAAAGAATCAGCCGAAATATAATATTGACCTGAAGGATTCCAAGAATTTTGCTTTTATAAAGATCACGGATGACGAATTTCCCCGGATCACAATTGCCAGAAGAAGGGATTCTGATGGAGATTATTTCGGCCCTTTTGTATCCGGAGCTGCCCGTGATCATATACTAAAAGTGATCAAGAAAATATTTAAGATCAGAAGTTGTAAAAGGATGCCCAAAAAAGCATGTGTCCGTTATCAGATCGATCTCTGTACGGCACCGTGTATAGGTATTGTTTCCGAACATGAATATGCAAGACAGGTAAGGCTCTCAAAAATGTTTTTAAAGGGAAAATCGAAAGAGCTTAAAGAGGGATTATCAGAAGAGATGAAAAAGGCATCTGATGATATGAACTATGAATATGCACTCGAACTGAAAAAAAAGATCGATGCAGTTGAGTCTCTCTCGAGGAAACAGAAAATGTCGAGAGAGAAAAAATATGATGAGGATCTCATCAATTATATTATAGATAGGGATAGCGTTTATCTGATGCTTTTTAATGTACACAGGGGACTGCTGGAGAACAAGCAGGAGTTTGTTTTTGATTTCAAGAGAGATTTTCTCGAGGAGTTCATAATACAATATTATTCTGAAAATGATATTCCCAGGGAACTTATATTACCGGAACAAGCGGATGATTCATTATCCGGTTATCTTAAAAAGGTAAAGAATGGAAGTATAAGGATAGTAACTCCGAAAATTGGGGAGAAGAAGGCATTGTTAGATCTGGTAAAAAAGAACATTGAACTCACCTGGTTCGGCGATATAAAAACACTCGAGTCACTTAAAGAAAAATTAAATCTTGCCGAGGTTCCTTCGATTATTGAATGCTTTGATATCTCCCATATTTCAGGATCGTTCACCACAGCCTCAATGGTTCAGTTCAGGAACGGGCTCCCGGATAAGAGTAATTACAGAAGGTTCAGGATCAAATATACTAAAGGGATCGATGATGTGAAGAGTATCGGGGAGGTTGTTACCCGGCGGTACACCAGGCTTAAAAAAGAAGAGAGTGTTATGCCTGATCTTATCCTGATAGATGGGGGGCTTGGCCAGCTGAATGTAGCCCTGAATTCATTAAAAGATCTTAATCTTAATATTCCTGTCGTCTCTGTTGCAAAAAGGGAAGAGGAAATTTATATCCCCGGTGAACCAAAACATCTTAAGATGGCAAAGAGCGAACCTGCTCTTCAACTCATCCAGCGGATCCGTGATGAAGCTCACAGGTTTGCAATAACCTACAACCGCCTCCTCCGCAAAAAAGACCTCACTTCATAAACTAACTAAAATTTAATAAAACAAACACTTTAAGAACCGTCCCCGATATGTTTCTCAACATTCAGACCCAGCAGTCCAATAAATATTAATACTCCTGGGACGGAGGAAACAGTATTAATTGTTTCCTAAATAATTGATAAAATGAAATCCAGGCCCGGGTAATAAGAGCTTCGTATATCTATGGTTGATTTTATTTTTTCATATGCACATCGCGTTGGGGGAAGGGGATCTCGATGTTTTGTTTGTTGAATGTTTTGTATATTGCAGTGTTCAGTTCATCTATAACCTCTCCTCTGCTTGCCGGCTTTTCTATCCAGCAGAGAAGTTGAAAATCCAGTGAAGAATCTCCGAAGGCTCTGAACCTTACTTTCTGTTTCGGCACATCACAGACATTCACATTCTTTCTGGCGATTTCATTCAGGATTTTTCTCACTTTATCGATATCAGAGCCGTAGGCAACCCCGACAGAGATAGTGACCCTGTGTTTCTCAGAAGGCCCGCCACTCTCATTGGTTATTTTTGCATTTCCGATAACAGCATTGGGAATGGTTATTTCAATATCATCAGGAGTAAGAACTCTTGTACTCCTCAGCCCGATCATTGTAACTCTTCCCCGCTCTCCGGAGTCGAGGACTATAAAGTCACCTATGTTATAAGGAGAATCGACCATAATAAAAATACCGGAGAAGAAGTTTGCAAGTGTATCTTTTGCTGCGAAACCGATAGCGAGGCCTGCAATCCCTGCCGATGCAAGCCAGGCAGTAAGGTTTACATTCCAGATCAATAAAATAAAATATGTCCCGCCGCCGATTATTATCAGTTTTAAAGTGTTGTCAAAAAGTGGTATGGTTTTTTTCTGAATAAATCTGTATTTCCCTTTACTTTTTCCCAGCCAGTTCAGAATAATGGAAACTGTCCTGAAAAAAGCGGTTATCCAGAGAAAAGCAATAATGGTCTTCAAAATTCCTGACAAGATGAAATTCACTCCATCTGAAAGTCCGAGAGTCCTCACTGACCAGATGATCCCTGAGAGTGCTATTGTATAAAAGACAGGTTTGCTAAATGCTGCAACGATCTCATCATCAAGCTTTGTTTTTGTTTTTTTTACGATGTTTCTGAATATAATCTTATAAAGAAATCTTACGATCCAGGCAATGATCAGGGCAGAACCCAGAATTACCAGGGCTTTGGCATATTTATCCTCTAGAAAAATTGATATGGTTTTAATTATTTGTTCCATATTGATTAAATATCATTTTTTATGAAATTTTTCCATCTCAGCATAGGCATACTACTTGAAAAAGTTACTCACACTCTATTCAGGAATGGTGACTCTGTGTCCCGATTTATTCAAAAATGGTACCGTCCCCGTTCGTTACATTTTTTATTCAAAAACTTTTTGTTATGAATTCCTTATTCTCTTTTTTACAGATCATCTGAGCAACTGCTCTCCCTGACATCATGGCAGGTGGCAGCCCGCCGCCCGGTTCGACCCATTGTCCAATCATAAAGAATTTATCAAGTCCCGGAAGTGTCTTATCCATCTGTCCGAAGCCTAGTTCAGGAGTGAGTATCCACCCTTCAAAACTTCCTTTCCAGTTTCCTGTATATCTGATCACTGAGGCAGGTGTTGAAACATCTGTTACCTCTACATTATTTTTTATATTGCCAAATTTATCTTCAAGAACTTCTACTATTCTATTACTTATCCTCTTTTTTTCCTCTCTATACTTCTTACTGTCTTTTTCTTTCAGATCTATCCAGTATTTATAATTTTTAGTAGGGATAAGTGCAGTAATAGTGGTTTTCCCTTTCGGTGCCAGAGTATTATCAAAATTGAAAATTCTGAGACCGAGGTAGTTGATAGTAGTTAAATCATCAATTTTCAGGTTTCCAGGTACAGGGAGATATTGATTTGGTTCGATACCATTCATTTCCCTTTTTAATCCGAGAGATACCTGCATAAATGATGGGAAAACTTTATACTTGTCATAATATTTATCAATTTTTTTATCTTTGAACTTCCCGTCAAGCATATTGAAGATCGTATTAAAACCATCACCTGCGGAAACTACAAAATCTGCAGATTTTTCTTCTCCTGACGCCAGTTTGATCCCCTTTGCTTTTCCCTCATAAGTCAGTATTTTTTCTACTCTCTGGTTGTAATATATTTTTCCACCCAGTTTTTCATATCTGTCTGCAATGTTTCCTGATAATTTAAGTGATCCCCCTATCGGGTAGCCGGCCCCCTTGTTTGCCATCCAGGCCATGTTCATAAGGATAAACAACATTGCCATTTCAGGAACAAACAATGCTCTTATACCTTCACGTAAGAGGGGATTTTCAAACTTAACTGAAAAATCTTCAATGCTGAGTTTATGCCATTTCCTGAATGTATTGATGTAAGGGAGGAATTTGATCAATGTTTTTATTCCATCCAGCGGACCCATAACCTCTCTGGCCTTATTGACCGGCATTTTGAGTGTTTTAAGCCGCCTTATAGCTCTGGTGAACGATATGATAAGTGATTCATCTTCAGGTGCTTTTTCAAGAAGTTCAGATTCAAGTTTGTCAACATCAGTATAGAAATCTATATATTTATTACCATTTTTATCCCAGATCCTGTTGTATATTTCATGATCAACGAACTTCTGCCTCTTCATATTTATAAGTTCATTCCATAATGAGTAAAAATTGTTTTCGGGCGACGAGCCTACAAGCCAGTGGACACATCCGTCAAATGTGTAACCCATCCTCTCCCATCCGGTACACAATCCTCCGGGAATGTTATGGAGTTCATATATCTCAGTTTCATAACCATTCATCTGCAGATAACATCCGGATGAAAGTCCTGCTATCCCCGCACCGATTATCTTTACCCTGTTTCCCATAAACTCCTCCTGAAGAATTTTATTAAAATTTGTTCTGATAAATATGGCAATAGGGGGTGCCCCCTTTTTTCCTGTAATAGCTCTGATGGTATTTTTCAGCCTCCCAGAATTTTACAGATCTGCTCAGAACAGTAACAACATTCAACCCTTTATCTTTCAATATTTTTATAAGCTTTTCAGCTGTCCTTTTCTGATCTTCATTCTCATAAAATATCTCCGAGCGGTATTGGGTCCCGATATCCGGTCCCTGTCTGTTAAGCTGAGTCGGGTCGTGTGTGTTGAAATATACTTTTGCCAGTTCTTCATATGAGACTTTTGAAGGGTCGAATACAACCTTTACAACTTCAGCGTGCCCTGTTGTCCCTTCACACACTTCTTCGTAGGTCACATTTTCAGTAGTGCCTCCGGAATAACCTGCCAGTGTAGAGATGACACCATCCCTTTTTTCAAAGTGGTATTGAGTTCCCCAGAAACAGCCCGATGCAAAAACTGCAGTTTCGGTTCTTTTTTCAGTTTTTGCCGGGACAAAATTCATCGATACCGAATTTACACAATGTCTTGTGTCTTTGGATGTGTACTTTTCACCGAAAAAGACGTGCCCGAGATGGGCATCACAATTGGAACAGACTATCTCTGTTCTTCTTCCGTCAGCATCGGGAATTCTTTTTACTGCTCCCTTGATCTCATCATCAAAACTGGGCCATCCGCAATCTGATTCAAACTTGTCCGATGATCTGTACAAAGGTGCATCACATCGTTTGCATGTATATGTTCCTTCTTCTTTGTGTTTGTTATATTTCCCTGTGAACGGTTTTTCTGTTCCTTTATTTTCGATCACATATTTTTCCAGATCTGTTAATTTTTTATTTTCCATTTTCTCCTCGGCACATACCGGCATGGTTATTGACAAAATCATAAATAGCAAGATGTATTTTTTTTTCATTTTCTTCTCCCGAAAAATTATCATATTGCAAACTTTTTGTAAATTTCCTCTCCGGCAATAAAACATCTCCGAAGCTCTCAATTAATACGGAATTTGGTTTTATAAGTTTTTATTTGAACTGGCTAAAATTATTTTTTTTTGTATAATTATAAATTAAGTAATTTCATTTCCAGGAGAAGAAAATGAGAATAAAATCTATTGTTTTTATGATCGTTTTATTAAGCTTGTTTGGATTTGGACAGGAGAATCTACCTGAAATTTTAAAAAATTCAGGAAACAATAAGGATTTCCCTGACTCACCTTATCTTGTTATTTTTGATAAAACAGATGTAGAGATGAAAGAGTCGGGGCTAACCTATGTTACCGGGGAAGTATTTATAAAAGTTCTGAACAATAATGGCTCAAAAAAAATGATATCAAGAATTTTCGGATATGATCCTTTGAGCTCTTATGTTGATATAAAAGAAGCAAAGATCGTCAGGAAAGGGGGAAAAGTTGAAAATATCCCGCTCTCATCTGTCAGGAATTATACGGCACCTGCTCGTGCAATCTACTGGGGAGCAAGGGAAAAGATCCTTCCGGTAGGGAAATTGTCCCCCGGGGACGGGCTTTATGTGAAAACTTATAGAAAAGGTTTTACCTATGCTCTTCTTAATAATAAGGATGAGGAGAGATATACACCACCGATGAAGGGACACTTTTATGATATTGTTCCGTTCTATTCAAAAGTGCCTGTGAAACTTAAAAGTTATCGTGTTGAGATCCCGAACTCCAAAGAACTTCAGTTTGAAGTATACAACGGCGAAGTGACATCATACAAACATTTTGAAAAGGAAAAAAAAGTGTATTTTTGGAAGAAAGAGAATATAAAACCGTACAAAAGCGAAAAAGGGATGGTTGCTCCTTCTGATGTATTTACGAAGCTCCTTATGTCAACCTCACCTGACTGGGAGGCCAAGTCCAGGTGGTTCTACAATGTGAATGAAGATTACGGATCATTCGGATCGAACAGTGAGATCGATAAAAAGGTTAGGGAGATAATAAAAGGTTCCAAGGATGACTGGGGAAAAATATCCAGATTAACCCACTGGGTTGCTGAAGAGATAAGGTATTCCGGACTTTCTATGGGTAAGGGTGAGGGATACACTCTCCATAAAGGGACAACGATATTCAGTGACAGATGTGGCGTTTGTAAGGATAAGGCGAGTATGCTTGTGACGATGCTGAGGGCCGCCGGATATGAATCTTATGCGGCAATGACAATGGCAGGTTCAAAAATTGACAAGATTCCCGCAGACCAGTTCAATCATTCGGTAACCGTTGTAAAGCTGAAGGGAAAGTATCACCTCCTTGATCCGACCTGGGTACCTGGCGTAAGGGAATTATGGTCTTCTCTTGAGCAGCAGCAACAGTATCTCATGGGACTACCTGATGGGGCAGGACTAAAAACCACTAAAATAAGCCCACCGGAAAAACATTATTTGAGGTATAAAATATATTCCATTTTAAAAAAGGACGGAAGTATATCCGGAAGGGTTTCCATTGATACCGAGGGGCAGTCAGACTCTCTGCTGAGAAGATATTTAAAAAGCCGCCAGTGGAAATTTTCGCGGGAATACATAAAAGGAATAATCGGAGAACAAATAAACGGGATAAAAATATCGGATCTCAGATATTCCGATCCGTTAAACCTGGACAACCCTGTCAGTTTAACATTCAGGTTCTTTATTAAGGATTACCTTGTGTCTGCAGGAGGATACAAATATTTAAAGAGTTTTTCAGGAAATCTTCCGTTGAAGGGACTCCTTTTTTTCAATAGATTAAAAACAGATCTGAAAAAGAGAGAATACCCTTTCAGAATAAGGTGTTCCCAGGAGGTAACTATACAAGAGGAGATCAAGCTTCCTTCTGGTATGCAGGTGTATAAAAAACCTGAAGTTATAGATGTTAAAGGAGAAAATGTTTCTTACAAGGGCAGTATTAATAAAAGCGGGAGAACTTTAAAGATCGGTCAGAAGATCAGGTTTGCCAAAAGAATATTTGAGGTCGGTGAATGGAAGGATGTAAAGAATTGCATTGAACAGTTCAATAAGTTCAAAGATCCAGTAATTCTTAAGGGGGGGAAGTGATTATGAAAAAAATAATCATATTGGTCCTGATATTTGCATCAGTAACATATTTATACCCTTTTCATAGCTTTAATGCCAGGTATCTTGAATTGGATATTAAATATACACTTGAAAAAGATGGAACACAGATATTTGATTATTTTCACAGGGTTAAACTTTTGAATTCCACAAGAGGATACGGTGAAAGTTTTATAAAATATAATCCGGATTTTCAGAGACTGGAAATAATCAGTTCCGAGACGACAATGGTGGATGGCAGGAAAGTGAAAACCCCGGATAACGGATACAACAAGGTCCTTCCCCATGAGGCCCGGAGATTTGCAGGTTTTTCCGGCCTCATAGAGATGGTTGTATCACATACAGGTATTGAGAGGGGAGCGGAAATTGAATTAAGGTACAGGCTAATTACAAAAAAGGGTTTTATCCCGTATTTTACCGGAAAAGAATTTTTCACAAAGAACGTTCCGGTTGATAAATACACCCTTACGGTAGAGTTACCTGAAGGGGAGGGATTGAGTTACAAAGTTTTTAACTATTCAATGAAACCTGAGAAAAAGTCCGGAGATGGAATAGTCAGCTATATCTTCAGGAAAAAGAATATCGCGGCTGACTGGAAAAATGCCTATGTGAAAAATTATGACCGGCCTTATATACTTTTCTCAAATCTGAAAACCACAGGAAAATTATTTCCTGAAATTACCAGCAAGAACAATACCTGTAAAGTTATTGAAGATATTATTTCCGGAATAAAAAAGAGAGGCCTTTCCAAGGGGGAAATGTTGAAAATCCTTAAGGAAAAAATAATTGATACTCTGGAAGATTGTCATGTAGGATTAAAGCTCTCAGGTTTTAAAACAAGGAGTATCAAAAATATTATAAGATCAGGTTATGCTACTTCCTGTGAAAAAGTAATCATAACAAAAATAGTACTCGACAGGCTTGATCTCAGGAACAGGTTGACCTTGGTTTTACCTGGTTTTGAGTTATCGGACAATCTATTTTCTTACCTGCAGTCTTCCGGGTGGATCTTTGTGGTCGACTCGTATGAAGGAGATATCTATGTCAATTCGTGCAAACCCGGAACTGATTTCAGGCTCACTGAATACTGTGGAATACCTCTGGTTGACATTGTTACAGGAAAACTCTTACCAGCCCGAAAATGTGATATGAAGGCTAACAGTGTGATCTTGAAGGGGAAGGTTTCACTAAAAGATAATAAATTTTCAGGGAATATCCGACTTTTAGCTTCAGGTTCTTTTTACAGTTATTCCGGGTTTTTAAAATCTAAAGATAAACTTTATAAAAAAACTGTGGGGAAAATATTCCCTGTCTCCAAAGTGAAAAATATAAAGATTCTCAGAGTGACATCCGGTTTTACGGAAATGACCGGAGATGTTGAAGCTGAACCTGGAAAATGGGAATATAAATCGTATCTGTTCCTTAAAAGTTTTAAAATTCCGGTGATAACAAAAAATTTGGTAAGCCGGGACAGCATATTGTATCCGCTGACTATCGGTAATTCTTTTATTATAAGGATTTCTCTTTCTGTAGTTATTCCGGATGGTTATTCCATTGATATGATCCGGAAAAATGAGAAGATCGATAATAGTGCAGGGATATATGAATATTCGGTAAAAGAAGGAAAAAAGAACCATATGAATATTGACCTGAAGTTCGGATTAAAGGAAAGGAAGATATCAAGGAAAGATTATCCTGCCCTGAAAAAACTTGTTGATAGTGCTCTTGATGGAGATTTCCTGATAATTCTAAAAAAGCTAAATAAACAGAATTAAAGAAGTTCCATTAATCGGGAGTATCCATTTTTGCTGACAGGAAGTGATTTTCCGTTCTTCATTTTAACTATTTTGCTCTCTTTGGAATATGGCTCGATCTTGGTCATATAATTAATATTGATAATAAATGATCTGTGTACTCTGCAGAATATCCTGGGATCAAGGTTTTTCTCAAGATTGTTCATCCTTTCACTTTTCAACCAGTATTTTTCTGCTGTGTGAAATTTTACATAATCATCACTGGCCTCAATATAGATCACATCTCCGGGGTCCAGAATTGTCACATTAATACCATCACGTATAAGGATTCTGCTCAAAGGTCTGTTATTATCCCTGTTGTTATCAACAAGTTTCCCGATCTTCTCCTGAGATCTGCCTGCAACCTGATCCATTATTCTTTTTACTGACTTATCGAATCTTTCTGCTTTGACCGGCTTTAGAAGATAATCCATAGCCTGAGCTTCGAATGCCTTAAGTGCATATTCATCAAATGCTGTAATAAATATTATTGAAGGGAGGTTGTCAGCCAGGAGTTCGATGACATCAAATCCGTCAAGTTTAGGCATTTGGATGTCGAGGAAGATCAGATCCGGATTATGTTCGTGAACAAGTTTTACTGCTTCGAACCCGTTTCCACACTCTCCGGTTATTTCAATTTCCGGATGTCTTTTAAGATGCTCCCTGACAGAGTCACGGGCAAGTTGTTCATCATCCACGATTATTGCTGTTATCTTTTTATTCAATTTCAGTTCCCCCCGATACAGGGATAAAGATCCTTACATTAAATATATTATCTTTTTTCCCGGTAAGGACACCACCTTCCCCTTTATAATATAATTTCATCCTCTTCTTTAAATTATTCAGCCCATGGCCCCGTCCTCTTGGTTTTTTGGTATTTTCTTCGTAAGGATTACTTATAATTATTACAAGGTGTTCCTCCTTACAAAGAGTTTTTACAGAAATAAGGCCACCTTCCAATAGTTGTGAAATACCGTGTTTTATACTGTTCTCAACCACAGGAAGAAGGATCAATGGAGGGACCTGAATGTCTGAAGTCCCTTCTCCTATATCAAATACCATATCCAACCTCTCACTCAGGCGGAATTTTTCCACACTCAGATAATTCTTGATATGTTCAATTTCCTCCCGGACGGTAGAATTTTTTTTAATGCTGTACTCGAAACTGTAGATCAGGAATTCGGAAAGGTGTGAGATCAATTCTGAAGCACGGTCCGGCGATTGTTTGATTAGGGGGCTGATAAGGTTCAGACTATTGAAAAGGAAGTGGGGGTGAATTGTTGTCTTTAATGCTTCAAGTTCAGACAGGCTTGCCTCAAGCTGTTGTTGAAGGATCTCTCTCTCTGCATGGCGAATCCGTTCGTTTGCGAGGGCCAGATAGTATATGAGAATTGAGAGGAGATAAGTAAATATTCCCATACCTGTAAGCAGTGGGATTGAAGAGTTGAATAGTTCTTTCCACTTTCCGGCAGGGAGGTATTCATTGAGCAAACCTGAATAACCTGAGGAAATCCCGATCCAGACTGCAAGGACCAGAATCATAGTAAGAGAATGTCTTACAATAAAATACAAAATGTCATTTTTTTCAAAAGGGAGCCCTTTACAGATATACCAGACAGAAATAGCGATCCCGAGGAGAAGGATCATGGGTGGTACCAGAAGAATTGTTGAGTCTAAGAAAGTTGATCCTGACAGGGTGCGGTGAAGGATTATTGTCCAGAATGCGACAGGGCTCCAGAGGAGCCCTGCAACGATCATATCTTTACCTGATCTGAAAGCCGGATGCATGTTAATTCTTTATTTCAACTCCACCCATTATTGCCTCTCCGGTAATAATGAGTTTTTTCTTTGAGCCATTGAGGGTCTTTGTCTGATCTGACATTCCTCCGAGGATCGGTGTTCCTTCCAGAACAACATCCCAACTCTGAGGAATTCTGATCTCTATCCCTCCCATAAGGGCAAAGGTGTTAATTATCAATTCATCACCTTCGAAATCACTGTCCCTGAGGTCAATTTCACACCCCCCCATGATAGCAGATATCTTTCCCCCTTTCAATTTCTTGTTGGAGTAATTGTACTCGCCACCGCCAAGAATTGCAGATATATTGATCATATCTCCTTTAACATCTTCATCCTTGGCAGTTTTATACTTCCTGTGATGTCCAAAGCGGGATCTGTAATTTCCTCCTGAGATTATGATCTTTATACCTACATAGATCAGGATCAAAGGCCAGATATCATGAAAATTGATATCTATATAATCCAGTTTGTTCAATTGGAGCAGGACACCGATAGATGTTAAAAAGAAACCCCATAAAATATCTTTAGAATCAAAATGAGTGACCATGATCTTAATACCTATAGCGATAAGGATCAGGGGCCAGAAATCCCAAATATCTATATCAATATCATAGCCCAGAGTTCCGAGAAGCATTACTACACCTGCTGCAATTATCAATATTCCGACAATAACTTTACCACTTACAAATGAAGCTTTTTTTTCTTCCATGTTACCTCCTATGTGTTTCATACTCATAATACTTCCTGAATTCCGGATTCGCCTCATCTTTTCGGTGAATGACCCCTTTTTTTCGGTAAATGCTATTATTCTGTAAATTTAAACCTTATTCCGAAGTAATATCAATTTCAGATAGGAATTAACTCCCTTTTATATTTGACAAAGTAAGCCTTGTAATTATAATAAAAAAATGGACAAAAACAGGGCCGATCCTCTGATAACGATAATTATGGCGACCTTTAACAGCAGCCGGACTTTGAAGTTAGCCATTAAAACTGTATTAGCACAGGATTTTTCTGATTTTGAAATATTGGTCATTGGAGATGCCTGCACCGATGATAGCGAAGAGGTAGTCACATCATTTAATGATAAAAGACTGAACTGGGTTAATTTACCGGAAAATTCCGGAAGTCAGGGTGTTCCTAATAATGAAGGCATAAAAAGAGCAAGAGGAAAATATATAGCCTATCTTGGGCATGATGATTTATGGTTCCCCTGGCATCTTTCAACCTTGATCCATTTTATTCAGGAAACAGATGATGATCTGGTTCACCCTTTGATTGGGGTCATCTCTCCCTCCGGGCTGAGCAGTATTGTTGGATCTCCAAGCAACGGAAAATCATATAATGATCATTTTGTTATGCCTTCAAGTTGGCTGCATAAAAAAAATATTATAAATGATTGCGGATATTGGGGTAACCACTTGAAAATGTATCTTGGTGTTGATTTCGAGTATTTGAGGCGGATTCACCGTAGTGGGAGAAATATTTCCTGTATTCCGAGGTTGAGCCTATTGAAATTCCCATCCTGGATGTGGGGAACTTATGCAAAGGATTATAATCCGGGACAACTTGAGTATTCCAAAATATTAAAAGAGGATCCTGAAAAAATTGAAAAACAGATCCTTACAGAATCTGCAGTTCTACTCGCACGTCAATCTAAGCCCAGAAAAAAAATAGGGCAGGTTATCAATGAATTATTCCGTGCTGTTAAATATGGTTTGAGAGATCTATATGGGAGGGACCGCTGGCCCCTCAAACAGATCCTGATCTGGCGGTTCCAGCGGTTCCGGAAAAAACTGAAAATTAAGCGGGGACTCTCAGATAGTTAATATCTCTTTTTGGTGACTGAAAATTTCTTAAACTATATATGGATAGAAGAACTCTTCCGGATGACTCTGAATATCATTTTCCTGATTTGCATTATTGTCGATCAATTTTTGTATATAGTTGCTGAACATCGGCGGGCGGTGTTTTGTCCCTATGAAAGTGTAATTATCACTATTTAAATTATTTATCTTTTCAATACGTTCCGGATGCCATAGGAAATCATCGTCCGTATATTCATTCAGGTCAAGAAGAGCAGCTTCCTCCTCATATTTACATTCAGGCCCGGCATAATTGATACCATCTGCACCAACCTGAATAATAAAATGTGACCCATGCAGTTTATCAAAATGAAGTTTCTCCGTGGAGTATCTTTCATAGGGGACCTGAATATTTAATCCGGCCGGAACCACTCTTTTCATTTCCTCAATTGCTTCCAGAACTCCTGTCTGATCAGCCTGTATCGGGGATTTGGTTTCCCAATCAACACAATACGGGTGAAAATACAACCAGTGTATTCCCGCATCGAATGCTTTTTTACCTACAGTGTGAAATTTGTGGGTAACCTCTTTCCGGGTTAATATCGATGCACCGATCTCAAGTTTGCTCCCCTCTTTTTCGATCCGGTTCCTCAGATTGCGGATCTTTTCAAGTGTATCTGTAAAATATTTCTCTTCTCTATCCTGCCAGTCATAAAGTGAAAATCTTATTGAAGTAACATTTTCGAGTAATGCATTCTGAATTCTCGGAAGATGGGTCATCCCTCCGTTAGATATTACTGCAATCTCTTTAAAACCTTTCTCTTTTGCAAGTGAGACAGCTTCGGGGAAATGGTTTATACAGGTGGCTTCGCCGCCGGACAGGATAAGCCCCGGTGTATTGTTCCCCAGGATACTGAAAAGCCTGTCCAGAAAAGGTATTTCCAGAGTATGTCCAGCTCTTCTCGAAACCTGATATGGACAGCCGGGGCATGCTCTGGTACATTTTTGAGTAAGGTCCACTTCCATGGTAATAGGGAATATCTCCTCTCCTCTCAGATAAGCGAGAACTTTATGTTTTTCGTTAGTGATCTTGGATGACGCGAATACATTTTGTTCTTTATACAATTGCTTTCTCCTTTGTTACAATTCCAGCTTCTTTTCTTATATTGATTAATGATCTTGTGACTTCCCAGGCCTCTTTAAGGCCGCATTTTGGAGTTGATCCGCCATTGAGATATTCGACAAATTCTTTTAATTCGAGAAACAGCGGGAAAGTTGTATCGATGGGGATTTTTTCATCGCCATTGATATCTTTGATAAGTATATGATCATCATATGAATCATGTAACCCGGCTGATCCTTTATCACCGTGAATTGTAACGCCACTCTTTTTATAACAATGAGCACCACTGACTGACAAGGATACAAAAGGGATATCGCCGATCATGGCATTGAATCCAACCGGGAGATCATCCCGGTTTCTCACTATTTTAACAGTGGAAATTTTTTCCGGGATATACCCCAGAATATGCTTAACAATAGTCAGGTCATGAACTCCCTGAGTCCAGAAAACATCCCCTCCGTGAAAATCTTTTACCCAATGATGCCTGAAAGTTGAAACCTGTTGTATCTCTCCGATACGCATGGATTCGGCTACAATTCGCAGAGCTTCTATACCGGGATGATAGTGCCACTTATGCATGGCAAATATAAATTCCTCACCTCCCAGATCTTTTAAAAGTTGAAAATCATTTCCCGATAAAAGGAGTGTTTTTTCACAGAAAAGAGGTTTTTTCCGTTTAAGCAATACAGAACTTACAGGTGTAAGTTGAGGGATCGGGACTGCAACTACATAACCATCACAGGGAGGAATACTATCAATTGTCGGGAAGATTCCTGCAGCACCGTTCTCTTTTGCCTTTTTTCGGGATTCATCACTGATATCTGCTACAAGAACTTCCGCTTTCAAACTCAGCAAATCCCGTAGTATATATTGTCCCCAGGCACCATGCCCCACTAATCCGATTTTCATTATGGGAACCTCCTTTAAAATCTTAACAGAAAAGGAAAATTATTGGCAGTATCATTTCTTAACAGAAATTCCAAATGTTTTGAGGAAAAGATGTCAATTATCTGCTTCCTTGTGAGAGTTTATTGATGTACTTTACTAATTAACATATAATAGCATGAATCATGGAGGGAAAATCACTAATAGTGTTGTCGAAAGAATAACTATCCTATGGGCGTTGAGCGAAGCGGCACTCGGCGGAATACTTCATGCGCTCAGAATTCCTCTTACAGGTTTGTTTATCGGTTCAAGTGCAGTTATTTTTATTTCACTGATCGGTTTTTATTCCACCAGTAGAAAAGAGATCATGAAAGCAATGTTCATTGTTCTTCTCGTAAAAGCAGCGATTAGTCCCCACACTCCTCCACTTGCATATATTGCGGTATCGGTTCAGGGACTATTAGGATCCGTCCTGTTCTATTCGAAGAAGCTTTATAAGTTTTCTGCAATTTTTCTGGGAATAATTGTACTGATACTTTCATCGCTTCAGAAAATAATTCTTTTAACCCTGATATATGGTAATAACTTGTGGAGATCGATAGATGAGTTCGGGAAATTCATTACGGAAAAAGTTCCTTTTATGGGAATGATAAGTGAGATAAGTTTATGGATAATAGGATCATATGTAGCGGTTCATCTTTTTGCAGGGTTGACAGCCGGGCTCATTGCTGCAGGATTGCCCGGAAGGATAAAAAAGGCAGAAATTAAAATCGAGCATAATGCTCTGGACATTCAAATAAAAATGTCCGTGAAGAGAAAAAGTGGCGGAAGAAGAAAAATGTGGATAACCAGCCCTTCTGGTATCATGATCTTTTCCCTTGCAGCTTTGATAATTGTATTAACATATGTTTTTCCCCATTTTTCCGAGAGTGTGGCTATGAATGCCGCAATAATGCTTGCAAGATCTTTTCTGATCATGAGTATCTGGTTCTTTTTTCTCGCACCATATGTACGGAGAGTTATCAAAAAAATATCCGGAAAAAAAAGTGGCAGGTATTCGGATGAAATCGGATATGTTATCGACCAGCTTCCTCTATACAGATCGATTGTATCTCATTGCTGGAAAATGTCTGAGGGAAAATATTTCCTGATAAGGATAAGAGAGTTTATTGTCACAACTTTTGCGTGTATATTTCGAATTGAGAACGGGAAAGGTTAATGGTTATAATCTTTACAGGGCCGATCGGGTCGGGGAAAACAACACAACTCGAAGAGTGGGTGAAAACCCGGAAAAATATCGCCGGGATACTCATGCCGGTTCTTGAAGGAGAGAGGCATCTCTATTCTATTTATTCCCGTAAACTGGTACCTGTTGAGATTCATGAGGAACTATCTTCCGATGAGATAATAAAAATTGGTAAATTTAACTTTTCAAAGAGAGTATTTGACTGGGGTAATAAGGAAATACTGTCAGGTTTTGAAGAAAACAACGCAATCATAATTGATGAAATAGGCCCTCTGGAACTTGAGAAAGCAGGGTTCTATTATTCTCTAAAGCATATCCTGGATAATAGAGATAAACTAAGGAATATAAACCTTATCCTTGTAATCCGGGAAGGGATGGTTGAGCAGGTTACAAAATATTTCAATATTGATGAATATAGCTCCGTTTCTTCTGCAGGTGAGATCAAGAGTCTGCTGAATTAAATAGATGTTAAGACGAAAACAGGTAGAATTTGACCAACATAAAAAAAAGGCAGTGCTGTGAGGCACTGCCTTCTTTATTAAATAAAACTTATTTACTATTTAAAATCGAGAATTCTTCCTGATGTCCAGGGAGCGTTCATCTTTTCAAGCTCTTTCTCAAGTCCTTTGATCTTCAGATCGATCTTTCTCAGGTCATTTATGACCGGCTTCATCTCTTCTGTGAGTATTTCCATTGAACTGAGCTGAGCTCCGGATGGAGCAGCTGTGGTTGCAAACTGAGCATACAATACCGAGTAAAATCTTGAAGTGATTGTTGTATTACTCGGAGGTATCTCCTCTCTGCTGGCTTTTGGCCTGTGTCCTCTGAATTTGAAGATAATATCATCAAGCTCCCTTTCGATCTTTGCTGCATCTTTCACAATTTTTCCGGATGCAGAGGGGACAGAATGAAGTGTTTGCCTAATCAATCCGATCTTCTCCTTCATATCGTCTACCGCATTGAGATTGCCCTGTATAACCCTGGACATCTCTGTGATCTTTTTGAGGAACTTATCCAATTCCGCCCTGTCCTTTGCAGGAAGTGTAGCGTTATTAAGTGTTTTTGTTGTAAATTCTACCGGCCCTGCTATCTTTGTCTCATTTCCTTCTATCACTTTTGAAATCGTCAGGTTGTATTTTCCGGGCATTGCAGGGAAACCATCCTCCTGTTTTGCCAGAGGATTGAATTTTTTCTTAAGCTTTACCGGATCATTAAAATTCATTGAGAGATCCCAATTAACACGGTTTATCCCCTTGCCGCCTTTCCTATAGAATTTTTTTACAATATTTCCGTCACTGTCTGAGATTGAAAACACAAGATATGGAGATAATTCCATTCCCTCTTCTCTCATCTCATCCCATGTCGGAATATATATCTTTTCTCCTTTCTTGAATAGTTTTCCTTCTTCTTTCTTTCTCAATGATTTTTTTGTTTTGTAAGAATCCTTGAGAAAATATGTGAATGTTGCACCATATTCAGGGTTTTTTGCATGATAGTCTGTTGCACCCTGGCCGTATTTTGGGCCGGTCTGAATGTATTGAAGAGAATCTCTTATGGCAAATATGTGAGCTTCTTTTTTCAATAAAGATGTATTCAACTCTCTCAGAGGTGAATAATCATCAAGGATATAAAATCCTCTTCCGAATGTTGCAAGTGCCAGATCGTTCATGTCGCGTTGGATCATGATATCCCTGACTGAGATGGTTGGGAGGCCGGATTTAAGTTGTGTCCATTTCTTTCCGGAATCAATTGTAAAGAAAACACCAAATTCAGTTCCTGCAAACATAAGATCTTTTTTCTTATGGTCCTGAGCAATAGTGTGAACAGTCCCGCTTTTCGGCAGATCGGAAGAGATCGATCTCCATGTTTTACCGAGATCATTACTTACAAGAACATAAGGTTTGAAATCATCTCTTTTCCTGTTATCAAAAGTTGCATAGATAGTGTTCTTGTCATATCTGGATGCCATGAGATCACTGATGTAAGTATATTTCGGTACTTCCGGAAAGGATGAATACATTTTCCAGTTCTTCCCACCGTCAGTGGTTATTTGAATTACTCCGTCATCAGTTCCTGCAATCAGGAGATTCTCGTCCAGAGTGGACTCATCAAGAGATATTATGGTTCCAAATTGAGAGGTGGAAACATCTTTTGCAACTGAATCAATTCCCCAATACTTTCCCATTACTTTCCATGTATTCCTGTCTGTTTTAGTGGTCAGGTCATCACTGATAACGGTCCAGCTGTCTCCTCTGTCGTCACTGCGGAATACTTTATTTGCGGCACAATAGAGTCTTGTATGTGAATGGTTACTGATGATCAGTGGAGTGTTCCAATTCCATTTGTAGGTTTTTTCACCCTTTCTCGGAACCGGTCTTATATATCTCCTTTCACCGCTTTTTCTGTCGTATCTGACCATAACACCATACTGAGATTCGGCATAAACGATATTCGGATCAACCGGGTCTACTGCAGACCAGAATCCATCCCCTCCGTTCGTTACGAACCATTCACCTTTGGTAACTCCGCCTCTGCTTATATTTCTGTTCGGGCCACCCATGCTGTTGTTGTCCTGGGTCCCGCCATACACATAGTAAAATGGTTTCGAATTATCAACAAAAACCCTGTAGAATTGTATTACAGGAAGGTTCGAGACATGAAACCATGCTGCACCTGAATCGTAGGTCACATAAACACCGCCGTCTCCTCCGATTATCAGGTTTCTTGTATCATCCGGATTTATCCAGAGCGCATGATCATCAACATGCCTGTTCTTCAGTCCGAGCCTTTTGAAGGTTTTTCCTCCATCCTCAGTATACTGAGTTCTGGTCTCAACAGAGAATACTTTGTCAACGTCTTTCGGATCACAGAATATCCTGCTGTAATATTGCCCGCTGCTTGAATGGGAGCTCATTTTATTCCATGATTCCCCCTGATCAGTTGATCTGAAGAATCCGCCCATCTTGTCTGCTGCTTCAAATATTGCATAGACGACCATTGGGTTAACAGGAGAGATAGCAAGTCCGATCCCGCCGATATGAACTCCGGGCAGGCCTTTATTTATCTTTCTCCAATTATCTCCGGCATCTGTTGTTTTATAAATAGTCGATTCTGGTCCGCCGCCTATCTTTGTATGTACATGGCGCCTTCTTTGTTCTGAAGAAGCGATGATAACATTCGGATTAGATGGGTCCAGAACCATATCGTTGATCCCTGTGTCCTCGCTGACTGTCAGGACCTTTTTCCAGGTCTTTCCGCCATCTGTTGTTTTATAAAGCCCCCTGTCACCGCCAGGACCCCATGCGGACCCTTCTGCTGCAACATAGACTATATTGGAGTTCAAAGGATTAATCAGAATTTTCCCGATCTGACGGGAATCTTTAAGCCCCATGTTTTTCCAGCTTTTGCCTCCATCGAGACTTTTGTAGACACCGTCACCATATCCCAATGCTCTCTGGTGGTTGTTCTCTCCGGTTCCAGCCCAAATAATATTAGGGTTCGCCGGATCAATCGCCAGAGCTCCAATAGAGTATGACCCGTATTTTTCGAATACAGGTTTGAAAGTGATACCGTTATTTGTTGTCTTCCACAAATTGCCTGACGCAACTCCGACATAATATTCGGAATGGTCTTTCGGATTAACTGCAATGTCTGCGATCCTTCCCGATGAATAAGCCGGGCCGATCGAGCGGAATTTCAATCCGTTAACGATAGGTTTAAAAGGATCTTCGGCCTTCTTTGTCGTTTTCCCTTTCGGGAGTATCGTTAAAGATAAGGCTAGAATGAAAATCATGAAAAATAAACTTTTTTTGTGCATTTTTTCTCCTGGTTTTAATCTAATAGATATTATACGAAAACTCAAATGTAATGTTTACTTTTCAAAAAATGAAAAATATGACAAAATCACTATATGGAAGCCGATAAAAATTTGAAGGCACAAATCTATTGCAGGAAATGATTGTTGTGAAAAATTCTTTAAAAAAAGAACTGAAAAAGTTGGCGGATAATCTATTGGGGGACCTTTCTATCTCCGCATTCGACAGGTTGATGTATGCAACTGATGCATCAGAGTATAGAAAGATCCCAGTTGCCGTGGCCAGGCCGAAAAATCTTGATGATATAAAAAAATTAATTTTATTTGCTTCTGAGAATAGGTTAAGTCTGATTCCTAGAGGGGCGGGAACATCACTTGCAGGCCAGGTTGTAGGAGCAGGGATCATTGTTGATATAGGAAAGTATATGAACCGTATTATTGAAATTAATACGGAGAAAAAATGGGTAAGGGTTGAGCCCGGTGTCGTACTTGATGAGCTCAATCTTGAATTAGCAAAGCATGGATTGTTTTTCGGCCCTGAAACATCAACTTCTAACAGATGTATGATGGGTGGTATGGCCGGCAACAATGCATGTGGATCACGCTCTCTTATCTATGGAAGCACAAGGGACCATATTCTTTCCATGAAAGTGCTTTTGTCAGACGGTTCTGAAGCGGAATTCGGATCATTAAGTGTTGATGATTTCAATAAAAAATTTAATTGCAGTTGTCTTGAAGCATCTTTGTATAGAAATATAAGAGATATTTTAAATAATAGAGAAAACTATGATCAGATAAAAGACCAATTCCCCAGGCCTGATATAACAAGGCGAAACACCGGATATGCAATTGATATACTGTTCGATACTATCCCGTTCGGTGGAGATCAGGAATTTAATTTTTCAAAACTTCTGGCCGGATCGGAGGGTACCCTCGCATTTACGACAGAATTGAAACTGAATCTTGTCCCCCTGCCTCCTGTTGAGAATGTTCTTGTTTGTGTACATTTCACCACCCTGAAGGAATCAATAGAAGCAAATCTGGTTGTCCTTGAACATAAGCCCCGGGCCATAGAGTTAATGGATAAATTTATCCTTGATTGTACAAAAAAAAACATTGAACAGAGTAAGAACAGATTCTTCCTGAAGGGAGACCCTGAGGCAATTCTTATTGTAGAGTTCGGTGCAGAGACTAAGAGCGAACTGACAGACAAAATATCAAAACTTAAATCTGATCTGAGAGGACGGAGGCTGGGGTACCATTATCCGGCAATTTATGGAGAAGATATTGATAAAGTCTGGTCTTTGAGAAAAGCAGGGCTTGGAGTTATTTATAATACACCGGGGGATCATAAACCGGTCTCTGTGATCGAGGACACTGCTGTTCATCCTGAAGATCTGATGGACTTTTTTAATGATTTTGAATTGATCCTTGAAAAATATGATCTTCAGGGGATATATCACGGACACATTTCAACAGGGGAACTCCATCTCCGTCCGATGATAAACCTGAAGGATAAAGAAGGTGTCAGGTTGTTCAGGGCTATAGCAGAGGATGTTGCCGTTCTGGTAAAGAAATACCGGGGATCGCTGAGTGGGGAACACGGGGACGGGATACTCAGGAGTGAGTTTATACCCATGATGATCGGTGAAAAAAACTATGAACTTTTAAAAAAAATAAAAAAAGCCTGGGACCCGCATAATATATTTAACCCCGGGAAGATAGTTGATTCTCCGTCAATGGATGCAGGACTCAGATATTCTCCTGGGAAACCTGAGAGGTCAATAGATACTTTCTTTGATTTTTCTAAAGAAATGGGCATAATCAGGGCTGCGGAAAAATGCAACGGTTCAGGTGACTGCAGGAAATCAAATCTGATTGGCGGGACGATGTGCCCCAGTTATATGGCAACAGGAGATGAGAAGAACACAACCCGTGCAAGGGCAAATATTCTCAGAGAGTTCCTCACTCATTCGAAAAAGAAAAATCCTTTCGATCATGAAGAGATATTTGATGTTCTTGACCTTTGTATTTCCTGTAAAGGGTGTAAGTCGGAATGTCCCTCCAGCGTGGATATGACAAAATATAAAGCTGAATTTCTCCAGCAATATTACAAGTCTCACCGGATACCTCTAAGAACCCGCCTTATAGCCAATATAACATTTTTCAACAGATGGGGAAGTTTTTTACCCTCTGTTTTTAATTTCTTTATTACTACACCACTGATCTCAGGTGTCATAAAAAGGGTGGCAGGGTTTGCCCCTGAACGGGTTATACCAAAGTTGTCAAGGATCACACTTAAAGCTTGGGCCCTTAAGAACATGAGCAGGGAAGAGAGTTCAAACGGGGTTGTCTATCTGTTTGCGGATGAATTTACAGATTATAATGATACTGAGATCGGGATAAAAGCAATAACCTTACTCCGGCAGCTTGGATATCAGGTGATAATCCCAAAACATCTGGAGAGCGGGCGAACTTTTTTGTCAAAAGGGATGGTGAAAAAAGCATCAGAGACAGCAAAAAAAAATATAGTCCTTCTAAAAGATATAATTTCAGATGATACACCTCTAATCGGGATAGAGCCGTCAGCAATTCTCACTTTCAGAGATGAGTATCCGGAATTGGCCGGGCCTGAATTAAAAGAGAGAGCCGGAATTCTGGGGAAGAACTGCCTTATGTTTGATGAATTCATTATAAATGAGATAGAAAAAGGGAAGATCAGGAAAGATCAGTTCACTATCAGGCCTCTTAGAATAAAACTCCACGGCCATTGCCACCAGAAATCACTGGCATCTACAGAGCCGACAAAGGAAATGCTCTCCTTTCCTGAAAACTATATTGTGGATGAAATCCCTTCCGGGTGCTGCGGGATGGCAGGTTCATTCGGTTTTGAGAAGGAACACTATGACCTTTCGATGAAAATCGGAGAGTTAGTTTTATTTCCTGCGGTCAGGGACGCTTCTGCCGAGATCATAATTTCCGCTCCCGGAACAAGCTGCAGACAGCAGATCAAGGATGGAACCGGCCGGAATGCCCTCCACCCGATCGAAATCTTCTATGATGCATTGAAATAATTTTTGGCTTTCGCCATCACCTTAGCCCCAGCATTCAGCCATCAGCCCCAGCCAAAAACATAATATACAGTAATTCTTTTTTTAAAAATATGTAAGTCTGTGATATATTTGGTACAACTATGAACATTCCGTGTGATCCTGGCATTCCGGAAGCGGTATCGGAATGGGAAGGGTAAACTTAGTTTATTAAAAGAATAACAGAGGTGAGAATATGAAATGTAATATAGGAAAAAAAGACAGAATGATAAGGATTATAGCAGGACTTGTAATCCTTGCAGTTCATTACATTTATTATTTTGCTACAGGATATTATTGTGTATGGGCCAACCTGGCTTTTATCCCATTACTTACAGGAATATTCAGGTTTTGCCCGGCTTACTGGCCGTTTAAGATAAATACTGATAAAAAGTAAGAATAGTATAACTACGGTATATTAATATTTTAATCCGGGAGCATGTTTCCCGGATTAAAATATTAAATAGTTTTAAAATATTCTTTTAGAAATCAATGGAAAAGTCCGTGTTTTTTAATGCTATAGTTCTAAAATCAATTTTTACATCTTATATGTAAAAATTTCTGAAATGAAAAAAATGTAGAAAACTATTGAAATATATAAAAAACATTATTATAATTGGGTTTATCTTACAGGAGATGTAGAAAATGGCAAAAGTTAAAAGAAAAGTGATCAATATCTCAGTTGGTGAAAGGACAAAAATGATGCTGTGGGAAGTAGCAAAGTATTTCAAGATCCGGGAATCTGCATTTATTGAAAAGGCGATGAATGATCTTGAAAGTGAAGAAGTTCGTAATGACTTCAAAAAGTTTTGTGAACTAATGGGTTACAAGAATATAGAAAAGTCCGGTGAACACAAGCCTCTTTTCATTCAGGAATCACTTATCTATAGAATTAAAAAAGACCATTTTGAGTATAACCTGAAAAACCAGACTATATTTATTAAATATCTGATATATTTTTATTACAATAAATTTGTTGAATCGATTATCTGATATCCTGAAAGATTGACATCAGAATGCGTCGGAGAACTTTTGCTTTTTCTCTTTTCTGTTTAATTTTCTTTATTTCTCCTTTGTTTTCAGGGAATTTCGTAAACATTTCAGATGTCAGGCCCCCTTTTTTCATCCTGAAGATCCCTGCAGGTTATAGCCGGATAAATAAGGGTGGAATTATCTATTCAGAAACAGGACTTGAAGTAGGGGAATTCAGGATATTAGATATCTCCGGCAAAAAAGCTCTATGTGAATGTATTGATCATTCAACAGATGTGAACAATGAATGCTACATAAAAGTTGGCAGTGATCCCGGAACGATACAAAAACCGATAAGAAAACCAATAATAAATGAACCGGAAAAAAGAACAGCAGATCAGTCAGAGATAATTAAAGTTCGTGGTATCAGGTTCGTAAAGCAAAAAAACGGGATTTTTTTTACGGAGAATCCGGTGCCGGCTTCAATGATCCCGGATATATCTTTTTTCGGAATAAAGAACTTTATGAAAAAGATCGAAAACAGATATGACAAAAAATGCAAAGTAAACTATCTTGAAGCAGATGAAATAAAAGAGTATTTTGTTCAAAGAGAAGAGAAAATCATGCTTGGAGTAAAAAACGGGTTACTTGTCATCGTTTCCTTTTCAGGCTCAGGGTTTAGAGAGAATCGTGTCTCTGAGAAAATATTAAGTCAGCTTAAATATGAAATTTATATTCCTCTTAAATTGAAGAGGTTGTAGCGGGGAAGGACATTTGAAATATTGTAAGAGTTGCAGGCGCTTTGTTGCACAAGAGAAAGATATATGCCCTTTTTGCGGATCAACTGAATTTAAAACACTCTCTTTTACCGGAAATGATAAGGAGACTTTTACAGTTACATGTCCTCCCGGGGAAGAGATCATATTTAATAGTAAAATTTACAGGATCAGAAAAACCATAGGACTCGGAGGTTATGGTGTGATCCTTGAGGTAGGGGAGGATAACAGCCGGGAAATTTTTGCCATGAAAGTTCCGTTGACCTTTGAGCATTATTTCGGTTCAGGTAGTATTTACAGCATAAGAGAGTTGGAAAGCTCAGAACAATCTATCAAAGATGAGATCGAAGTTCTGGAAAAGATCGACACAAACAGGACTATAAATGTTTTTTCACGGGGGCAGGCTGTCTGTATCATAAATAAATCTGAGAAAACTTTTCCTGCAATTCTGATGGAACTGGCGATCTGTACACTCAGGGATATTATCCTTCTTGAAGCTTCCGGTAAAATTGAGATATCATTTGCAGAGAAGCTGGAAATGACATCTCAGATAGTCAGTACCATTGCTGATCTTCACAGAGTCGGGATCATTCATAGGGATATTGCACTTGAAAATATTTTTGTAGTGAATCGGGGCGGTGAGATAAAATATGTTATGGCTGATTTCGGGACATCACGTGAAGGGGTCAGAAAAAATAGTGAAAAGACCTCCGGAGTTATAGGGCGGGATAAATATCTCGATCCATTAAGGTTTGATAAAAGATACAAACGGGACCCGAGAGTGGATATATTTACTTCAGGAATTGTTATTACAGAGATATTTATCGGGAATCTCTGGGATAATATAATTTTCGAACCTCTTTATGAGATAGATTTTGAGAGAGAGTTTCTTAAAAGTTATGCTGCAGGTCAAATTGATGGAAGGCTTGTTAAATTTATATCAAAAGCTCTCAAGACAGATATATCAAAACGTTATAAAGATGCGGCTGAAATGGAGAAAAAACTTGAAAATACTATATCGAGGATAGTCAGATCCGCCACTGTCAGAAAAGTTGTCAGAACAGTGGACCTTATCTACAATATACCTTTTCCTCCAAAAAATGATTCCCCCGAAAAGGATAGTTTCATTTATTTTGAAAATCATAAAAAGATCAATCTTGATATTAACCTCAGAACTGTAATTGTATTTCGGAATGGAAATATAAAAAAAGTCAGTTTGAAGCGAACCCCATTTTTCAGAACTTATTGTGACGGGGATAACGTCTATATAGTGCCTGATCGGAAGAGACTTGAGAAAGAGTTCAGGTTATTCAGAAGGGAAAGATTCCGTGGCGACAGAGGGATCCTCTATTTTACCGGTAAACTGAAAATAGAGAGCCGGTCAATTGTATTAGATCCAATAACAGGAGGGCTACATTAATACCAGATCCATATCATCATTCATCCGTTTGGGTTCAGAAATATAATAAAATAAATGGGAAAAAGATTCTTTTACAAAAGGTTTTTTAAACGTATGAGAAAAATCGGTATGTTCAAAGCCGTGATCTGTGATGAAAATGAAGAATATGGCTTCCCGTTTATAATTGAAAAGTTTTTAGCTTTGAAAAAAGCACTTCTATTGTTACTTCTGATAATATTCGTTTATGTTGTGATCAGGTCTCCTTTCCCACCTCCTGAGATAAATTATGTAATTAAAGGCCCTGTAATGCCGGAGAGAGTTGATGAGTTTGGTATGACCCGATTACATAGGGCAGTGATCAACGGGAATATCAATATTATTAAAATTTTGATCAGAAACGGAGTAGGGCTTAACAGGACAGACAACTATGGTTGGAGTTCGTTACATTGGGCCAGTTTTCTGGGGAGAGAGGACTTGATGGAAATTCTGATCTCAAATGGAGCAAGAAGAGATTTAAGGTCGACTTCTGACTGGTTCGTTTTTAAGAAAGGGAGTCTCCCTGATGAAGTGAAAAGGAAATTTTAGTACTACTCACTTCCTTGTTTTTCATCTATACACTCTTTGCATAACCCGTAAAAATCGAGCGCATGCTGTTTTATTTTAAAGTGATATTTTCTTTCAAGTTTGTTCTGTATCTTTTTGATCAGCATGGTTTCTTCATCCAGGAAATCCCTGTACTCGATGACCTTTGAACATTTTTCACAGATAATGTGATGGTGGTGATCCGTTTTTTCGTTTGCGATCTCATACCTGCTGTGTCCGTCACCGAAATCATATTTCTTCAGTATTCCCAGCCTGACACAAAGTTCGAGTGTCCTGTAAATTGTTGTAAGTCCGATATCAGGGGACCTTAAACTGAGATCATTAAAGACCTCTCTTGCATTCGGATGTCCTCCAAGTTGTTCAAAAACAGAAAGGATCGTTTTCCTGGGAGAGGTTATTTTGTACCCTTCTTCTCTTAACCTGTTTTCCCAGTTGCGGATCCTTTTTCTTCTCATGGTCAGTGGTCACCGCAATCATGTCCATGCCCGTCTTTGCCATGATCACAATCGCTTTCTCCTGTTTCAAGTTCTCCGTTGAGGAAATTGTTTATAACATCATCAATGCTTCCGGATACTCCTACAATTGGTTCCACTCCCTGATGATGAAATAAAGTGATCGCTTTCTGCCCCATCCCTCCCGAAAGTATGAAATCAACTCCTAATTCACTCAGGAATTTAGGTAAAAATCCCGGTTCATGTCCCGGATTTGCTATAACTTCCCTTTTCAAAACTTTCCCTTCTTCAGACTCTACCATTGTGTAAGATGAGCACCGTCCAAAATGCTGTGCTACTATCTCTCCTTCAGTTGCAATTGCTATTTTCATTCTTCCTCCTTGATTTTATTATACATTTCACCGTCAAGTGATTCAAGGTATTGGTTTGCGAGGTCTTTCTGAACGTAGTCAGTTACTTCCAGATCGATCTTTCTCAATTCGTCTATTTCCATAAGAGCTCTTTTTATAGAGATGGATAACTGGATCCCGATCGGGCACTGAAAAACAGTCGGCCTGAATTTTAAACTGACCTCACCTTTATCCTCATCTATTTTTATGTCATAAATCAATTTCAGGCTGTAAATGTCCTGCCTTAGTTCCGGGTCTTCAACAGTTTTTAATTTTTCTATGATTTTATTTTCCAGTTTCATTTTGCGTCCCAAAATAATCTGTTATTTTTTTATATATTTCTGCAAGGGGTTCTTTCAGTTCCCGGCATTGACCGGACGGGATCGTTCTTTTTGATATTTGATCAATTATGCAGAAACTATGCGGCACCTTACCTAATATGTCTATATTATTCTCTTGTGCGAACTTTTCTATCTTTTTTGTATTATCTGAATTAACATCATACTTGTTGATCACAATTCCGCTCTTAACCTTGAAATGATCGCTGAGCTTAATTATTCTCTTAAGGTCGCTGATCCCGGAGATGCTGGGCTCAGTTACTATAATTGTATAATCTGCTCCTGAAAGTGCTGATGTTACAGGGCAACCGATCCCGGGAGGGCCGTCTATCAGAATATATCTCGCTTTCACCGACTCAGCCAGGAGTTTTGCCTGATGTTTTACCATTGTGACAAGATTTCCGGAGTTCTCCGCTCCGGGGTCGAGGCGGGCATATACAAATTTTCCATATTCTGTATCTGATGAGAACCATTTTCCAACCATCACCGGTTCCATTTTTATGGCATCTTCCGGACACCCGAGTGAACACAATGTACATCCGTCACAGGAGAGTTGATCTACTTTATGCTGACCGTCAATAATATCTATTGCATCAAATCTGCAGAGGTCCATACATATTCCACAATTGATGCAGCTTTTGCTGTCTATTTTAGCAACCGATTTCCCCTCGAAATCTCCACCTTTAATATTTTCCGGATTCATCAGGATGTACATGTTTGCAGCATCGACATCTGCATCAGCAATGATCTTATTCTGAAAGAGAACTGCCAGAGATGAAGCAATTGTGGTCTTCCCTGTTCCCCCTTTCCCGCTTAATATTACAATTTCTTTCGGTTTATACATTACTGATGTCCTCATAAAGTCTTTTCAGTTTTTTTTCAATACCGGGTACTGTATCGATCAAAGATATTCCTTTTGAATATGACTTCTGTATCTCCAGTGAATAAGGGATCCTGAAAATAACCGGAATCCCGTTTTTGCGAAGAAATTCTTCCGTTGCCTTGCTGTCTCCGCGATCTTTATTGATAACAACCCCTGTTTTCTTCTCAAGATTCTTTACGATCTCTACAACCAGTTTCATATCGCTGAGTCCGAAAGGAGTAGGCTCAGTAACGATTATTACATAATCAGCTTTTTTGATGCTCTCAACAACAGGACATGAAGTTCCGGGAGGTGAATCGATTATGGCGGTTCTTTCCGGATCCAGATGATCTTTCATGATGCCGCTGATCAGAGGAACACCGGAGGGTTCTCCAATATTCAACTTCCCCTCTATGAAATTTCCTTTTAAGAATTTCCCTTTGCGAATAACACCTATATTTTTTTCCACTTCGATCAGTGCTTTGTCAACCGGGCATACAAAACTACAGACACCGCAGCTGTGACAAAGTTCAGGAAAGAAGAGTGCTTTTTTTAGTTGAGGAAGTATGGAAAGAGCGTTGTAAGAACATGCCTCGGCACATTTGTTGCAGAATGTGCAGATGTTTTCGTCAATTTCGGGAACGGGGAGGCCGTATTGAATCTCCTCCGATATGTCTGGTTTGATAAATATATATCCGTTTGGTTCCTCAACATCAAGGTCGAAAAAATCTACTTTTTCAAGACTCATTGCCAGAGAAGTCGAAAAATATGTTTTCCCTGTTCCCCCTTTTCCTGATATTACAGCAATTTTCATGACAATTGTTCCGGGCTATTTTTCTTTGTATTTCCGGACAGCATTTTTGACGGTTCCTTCTGTGATAACAAAGACTTCCACGCTTCCTTCCTTAAAGACCTGCTCAGCTTTAGGTCCCGGCTGTGCGCCGATAGCGAGGGTGCACCCTTTTTCAACTGCAATCCCGGCTGTTTTAATTCCGACCCCGTGTCCTTCATTTCTGAATTGGTTCTCTTCTACATTTATAATAATATCATTCTCCATGTCGTAGACCATGAAATAATTTCCACGGCCGAACCGTGTGTCGATCCTTGATTCTATACCGTTATCTTCGCTTATAGCTATGAATGCCTTCATCTCTTTCTCCTTCTTCTCCGCATTTTGACTGGTGTCCCGCTCGATCTTCCTCCGGAAAATATATTAAATAGTTTAACTAATCCAAGTGCTGCTGTGCCTATTACTGCAGCAAACTCAATTGTTTTGTGAACTTTTATGTCAGTTGATCTTCTTTTTTCTATTCCGGTCTCTTCAGGGAGATCGATCAATTCTCCCTCAACGACTTCAATATCTTCTTCGGCCTGTTCTGAGATTATCCTATTTTTTTGTATCAGGTTCAATTTCTTTAAGCCTGTTTTTCAAGAATTCCAGGTTTTTTTCGAGTGATTCAACTTCGCTTGAAAGATATTCCTTTTCATTCATTTGAAATGCGGGAGTATCATAACCGTATCCGCCTCTGTCGAATCCTCTGCCTCCGAATCCTCTTCCTGCTCTCTGACCAAAGCCCATGCCGCCCCTTCTTCCGTAGCGGGGTAGTTCATTGCCGACACATGGCCCCATTCCTCTACCTGTCCCGGGTCCTGCTCCGTTCGGTCCTGTTCTGTCTCTAAATGGCATAATTCACCTCCTAAAATTTATTTATTTACTGCCTTTTTATAATGTGTTCCATCTTTTCTAAGCAATACAGCACCGCAATGCGGACACTTCTCGTCCATGCATGGTGCTCCTCTCCGCTTGGGCGAAGTATAGTTGCATTTAACGCAAACACATTGTCCGGAAGGCCCTGAACCATCTTTCCCGGATGTTCTGTTTCTTCCCATACCACCCATACTTGAATTTCTCATCCTAACTCCTTTAAATGAAAATGGTTTTCATTATCATTACAGATAATAATACTTTTTTCTATAAAAATCAACATAAAAATATTAATTTTATATAAGTGTGAAATATATAAAAAATATTGATAAAAAAATGTTTGTGAATTATAATGTAAGAGATGTGGAATTTGTCATTAAGAAACAGAGGAATTGTCATTAGGAATAGTAGAGCTTGTCAGGAGGAGATATGTCAAAAAATCTTATGGCTCATGAATCGGCTGTTGCAAGTTTCAAAATGTTTTCTCAGATGGTATTGATCTCATTTCTCTTCTCAGCATTGATACAGATTACCCTGATTATCATTTTGATCCTTCCTGGTTTTAAGGATCTGAAGTCCGTAAGGATTCCCCCGAACGGACAAACTATAACCACAGGTACAATAATTAAATTCCTGAGTGGGATAGGTACCGGTATTTCTAATACTACTTCCATACCTGATGAATTTGTTCCACTTTTTTCTTCAAATAAAAAATTATCCGGCTTTGTAAAAAAGGGAAATCGGATCAATGCTGAAATTTTCAGAAAAGTATTAAATTCATTATATGGAGGTTATTTCGAGAAATTTCCTGATAAGCTATGGAAGGTTTTTAAAAGTTCCTCTTATGTATATTCGTTCATGTTCTTGTACATATCCTATTTTTTACTAAAATCTCAGGGAGTAAAAGGAGACCGATTTTTGAGAGGGACAAGGATTCTTACAGAAAAAGAGATGGAAAAGAGGCTACGGTCATGCTGCTATGCCGAATCGGTTTCCGAGGGGTGGGGGATGAATCTAAAGATAGGTGATATGTTCCTTCCCAGGGAAGCCGAACAAAAGCATACTCTTATCCTTGGTTCTACAGGGACCGGGAAAACTGTGTTTTTCAATCAGATTATCGGCCAGACCATCAAGAGGCAGGAAAAAATATCTGTAAATGAAAAATCGATCATTTATGATATAAAAGGTGAACTTTTGTCAAAACATTTCAGGCCCGAATCAGATGTAATATTCTACCCTTTTGATACCAGGAGTACCGGTTGGAGTTTTATGAATGAAATAAGGACATATGCTGATTTTGATGTTATGTCTTCAAGCCTCTTTGAACCGCCAAAAGATTCGAAGGACAGTTATTGGTATAATGCCGCTCGTGATATTTTCAGGGCCGGGTTGTATTTTCTATATTCAGAAGCTTCCGATGGAGATAGTGAAGTTAAGGTTAGTAATAGTAAAATATGGGATTTTTTCACCCTTCCTGTAAGTGAAATTTCGGAGATCCTTATTGCCGGGCTTCCATCCAGGGAGAAAGGGGCATTAAAACATATTGAAAATCCCGGATCTCCGCAGTCATCAAGTGTCCTTTCAGTTCTTCAGGAGAGAATTTCATTTTTTAAATATATTTATGATACAGATGGGGACTTCAGCTTCAGGCAATTTATCAATGAAAACAGGAACAGAAATCTTTTTCTCCTGAACATCAAACAAAACGATTCTGTTTTTCGTCCGTTGATGACTTTTGTGATCGATATAATGATACGGGAATCGCTCAGCCTGCCGGATATAACATTGCCGGCTGACAGGAGGATCAACTTTTTTATAGATGAGTTCGGTACTCTGTCTAAAATGTCATCGGTTTTTGACTTTTTAACTATGGCGAGGGCAAAAGGGGGAGCTTTATATGTTGTTAATCAGGATTTGGGAGCGATCTCTGACATATACGGGAGAGAAAAAAAGGAGACATTTTTCAATAATTTTAATACAAACTTCATCTTTTTATTGAATGATCCCACAACTGCAGAATTTATAAGCAGGGCTTTTGGTGAACAGGAATTGATACAGAAATCTGGGGACAGACAGATCTCTCCGAACTCTCTCGGTGATACGTATACCCATAGAGAACAATATAAAATAAATAAGGTTGTACTTCCTTCACAATTTATCGAACTGGAACCTTTCCGTTGCTATTTTAAATATTCCGGTGTAGGTTTTACAAAGATCGGGATAGAAAAAAGGTTTTTTGATTCAAAATTTATTCCTTATCAGGAGAAGGAGTTTAAGATTCTGAAGGATGAATCAGATGGCTGTAAGAATCAAAATCACAGGATCTACAATATCTAGCTTGAATAAATTGAAAGTTTTGCGGAGATATTAAAAAATTTTCTATCCTTTTTTATCATTTCCATTATTTGTATGCAGGAGATGTTTCCTGCAGGATTAACAACATTTTCGGGATAGTCTGTATCCTGTTCGATCTTTGCAGGTACTTTCTTTTTGTTTTCTTTTTCATCAGGGGGAAAATTCTTCATTTGCTCCTCCGAAGAGAATATAACACATGAATTCAATATATTCAACATTATAGACAAAAATGTTTTCTTTGCCATTTTTCATATGTTTATTTTTTCCCAGTTTTGTTTTATACTATCTTAGTAAATCGGAGGTTACCATGAAAGGAATGAAAATCGTAATAATTCTGGTTCTTATGATCGCTTTCTCCATCTGGCTCGGAAGCGTTGAGACTGGAACTGATTTTGAATTAATGCTTCAGAAGGCATATAAACACGGAACACTCAGGGTGATCCTGAATCTCGATATTCCTGATATAGATAAACTTACTGAAGTATCAACAAGTATAAGAACAGGAGATACCAGTCCCATGGCGAGGCAGGCTGGATTTAGTGCTGACCTTGAACTTGAGAAAGGTATAACTGCTGTTTCAGAGAAGGTACTTTACAAGCTAAATAATACGAATTACAGGATCGTCAGAAGGTATTCTACAATTCCTTTTATGGCACTTTCGGTTTCACCGGAAGCAATGTTACAGATAAGATCAATGAATGAAGTTATATCAATTTCAGAGGATAAACTTATCCCTCTTCCAAAGGCTAACACTCTGATTCCTGAAGATAGCATTCCGGGTAAGCCTTTGCTTTCTCAGTCCACAGAGATAATCGGTGCTAAAAAAGCATGGGGATTCGGAATAACCGGTGCCGGATGGTACATAGCTGTCCTTGATACCGGGATCAGGGCGACCCACGAAATCTTCACAGGGAAAAATATTGTTGAAGCTTGTTATTCTGCCGAGAGAGATTGTCCGAACGGAGCATCATCAATGACAGGGCCAGGATCAGCTAAACATTATTATGAATATGAATACTTAAGTGGTTATGATCACGGGACACATGTCTCGGGGATAGCAGCCGGAAATAACGGGAAAGGTAAAGCGGGTGTATCAAGGGATTCGGATATAATTGCTGTGCAGGTCTTCTCATATTTCCCGGCCGAAGATGATATCCTGAGCTGGAGCTCTGATCAGTTAAAGGGACTTGAATATGTTTATAGTTTAAGAAACACATACAATATTGCTTCAGTGAACATAAGTATTGGTGGTGGTGAATATAGTAGTTTTTGTAATGGAGGCTCATACGATACAGCGATAAGAAACCTTAAAAACGTAGGTATTGCAACCGTTATTGCATCGGGTAATGAATATTTATGTAACGGGATATCTCACCCTGCCTGTTATGAGATGGCGATTGCTACAGGAGCTACATACAAGAATGACGTAATGGCAGGTTTTTCGAACTGGAAAAATGGGATGGTTGATCTGTTCGCTCCAGGTGTAAAGATTGAATCTGCTGTTGCTTCAGGAGATCTTAGATATGAGAGCTGGAATGGAACTTCTATGGCGGCTCCGCATGTTGCAGGAGCATGGGGGCTTTTGAAACAAATGGATATGAATATGTCTGTTGATAAGGCTCTGGGATTACTTAAGGATCATGGCTTAATGGTCAATTCAAGCTGTAATTCAGGAGGTTCGGCAGCAAGGATCGATGTCGGAGAATCTATACAGAGTCTTCTGGATGTAGCTCCTCCGATCAATTTTTCAGGTGAAAGGCATGAAAATCGTGCTCTTCTTCAGGTTGAATACTTTAACGAACTTAAATGGGATCAAAATCCTTATAACGCTTCCAAAGGTAACAACATAGTCGAATATCAGATATTCCAGATCAAAGATGCTCAATTTGAGCATCTGCATACAACTGATTCAAATACATTTGTTTACAGGCATAGAAAAATATCAAAAAGTGAAGATTATACTTATGCAGTTAAAGCGATCACAGATGGCGGCAAAGAGAGTATTCCTGCCTATGTAATGGTTAAAGGTTCAGACGAATAATAGAATATGTCAAAAAAAGATAAGGATTCGGAGGTACTTTCAGAATTTACTCCTGATTTATTCAGGGGAAAGAAGATCATTGTATGGGGAGATTTTATCCTCGATGAGTATATATATACTTCGACCGGGAGGATATCCAGGGAAGCTCCTGTTCTTGTAACGGAATACGAAGAGAGTTGTTTTATGCTCGGTGGAGCCGGGAATGTTGTTCACAATCTCAAATCGCTGGGTGCGGAACCTGTACCTGTCGGTTTTATCGGGGATGATGAAGCGGGAGAAAGGATCAGGAATATATTCTCTGATCTGTCTATTGATACCAGCTATCTCTCGGTCGTAAAGGGATTCACCACACCAAGGAAGAGCAGAATTCTCTCAGGCCGGGATAATTCACGAAAACAGCAGGTTCTAAGGATCGATTATCTTAATAAGGATATTCCCGGATCAGCTGAATATGAGGAACTATCCGGCAAACTGAGATCACTGTTGAATAATGCCGATCTTCTATTAGTATCTGATTATCTCAAAGAATCGGTTATCCCTGATATTTTTGCCGGCATTGTAAATAATTTTCCCGATGTCAGCTCTATTGTTGACTCAAGGGAGAATCTCCTGAAATTCAAAGGGGTTACTTATGTAACACCGAATGAGCCTGAGATCAGAAATCTTTTTCCTTCAATCCGCTTCAGGACGACCAGGGATTTTATTAAAGCCGGGCAAACTCTTATGTCCGTGTTGAATTGCCGGGGCGTAGTGCAGAAGAGGGGACATAAGGGGATGATCGTTTTTGAAAAAAATGAGGATCCAGTCGAGTTACCAATTCATGGAGTAACTGAAATAGTAGATGTTACTGGTGCCGGTGATACAGTGATCTCCCTTCTAAGTTTATCGATTGCTTCTGGAATAGGCCTGCTGAACTCTGCAAGGATATCAAATATCGGAGCATCGATAGTTGTTATGAAAGAGGGAGCATATCCTCTGAAAGCTGATGAGCTTAAAATTGAGATATCTTCCGTATCCCCTGAAATAAAAGGATGACATGGAAGGGAAACTCTTAGAACTAAATGATCTTGCCAAAGTGATAGAAAAAGCGAAAATGGATGGTAAAAAAATTGCCATGGCCAATGGCGGTTTTGACCTTCTTCATATCGGGCATATCCGTTATCTGAAAGCATCAAAAGAAATTGCTGACATTCTTGTTGTAGCAATAAATTCTGACAGATCTTTGAGGGAACTTAAAGGAGAGCACAGAGCTGAGATAAATGAGAGGGGGAGAGCCGGAATAATAGGTGCCCTCAGTTTTGTTGATTATGTGACCATATTTGATGAAAGGAGAGTTGACAGGGTTCTTCTGACATTGAAGCCCGATTTCCATTGCAAGGGAACTGACTATACTCCGGAAACTGTTCCTGAAAAAGATGTAGTCAGATCATATGGTGGAAGTATTGCAATTGTGGGGGGTAGTAAAATCAGATCTACCTCTGATATAATAAAAAATATTACATTAAAGAAGGAGATTGAAAAATGAAAAAAATCACATTACTATTAATTGTTCTCCTTGTGTCGGCTATGCTGATCTCAGCTGAAGGCGAAAAAATCATTACCCAGACATCTACTGTAAATGCAGTATTAAAAGGGCTATATGATGGAGAAATGACTTTTGGTGAATTGAAAAAATACGGAGATTTCGGTATAGGCTATTTTCACAGGATGGGCGGAGAAGTTTTGGCATTTGACGGAGTCTTCTACAGGATCAAAAGTGACGGTCTGACGGAGGTAATAAAAGATGGTGATACAACCCCTTTTTTCTCAATTACCTCTTTTGAAGCTAATACAGACAATTTTACCAACAGAAAATTTGACTACGACGGGCTTAAAGATTATCTCCGCAACATGATGCCCCGGAAAAAAAGTTTTTATGCAATTAAAGTTACCGGGATATTTGACAACCTGGAAGCAAGGACGTTTCTAAGTCAGACCAAACCATACCCTGGTGTGAAACAGGTTATAGAAACTCAAACTGAAATTAAATATACGAATACCGAAGGGACACTTATCGGATTTTATACTCCGGAGTTTCTTGAGGGTATAGGCATTCCCGGATTTCATTTTCATTATCTGAGCAAGGACAAAACAAGAGGGGGGCATGTCCGTACCCTCAATGTAAATTCTATTACTATTGAATTTATTGAGATAACCAGGTTTCAGATAATTCTACCTAAAAATAAAGAATTCCAGGATACCGATCTGAGTATGACAAAGACAATGAAGAAAGATCTTCGGAAGTTTGAAAAGCAATAAATTTTAAAACTATTCAGTTCTGGGAAACCGCGAAGTTTATGTTTCCAGGGGTTACACTTTTTAAATGAGATATAACAATATTGCCATAGTTAAGCTTTCTGCTCTTGGGGATATTGTTCATTCACTTCCTGCATTGGCTGTTATCAGGTCAGAATATCCTTCATCCTCGATCACATGGTTTGCTGAGCCCAGAGGGGCTGAACTTCTCAGGAATTTTTCCGGTATTGATAATATAGTCAGGGTAGATCTAAAAACCGGAAGTATCCTGAACAGATTCCGGAATCTTTTAAAAATACTTTCAGATCACAGAGGGAAGTTTGATATAATAATTGATTTTCAGGGCTTGCTCAAATCTGCTGTCTTTGCACGCCTTCTGGGAAAGAATACTTTAGGATTTAATAAAACAAATCTTAAGGAGCCTGCTGCCGGATTTTTTTACAGAGAGACTTCATCTCCTTTCGAAAACAAAAACCATGTTATAAGAAAAAATATTCACCTGTTGAGCTTTGCCGGTTTTTTTTCAGATGATATTGTTTATCCGTTAAAAGCATTATCTTTCACAAGGACAACTGAGCAATTTCTAAAAAATGCAGTTCTGGAGCCGGGAAAATATGTGATCCTGAATGTTGGCGGGGGTTGGGATACGAAACTTTTGTCTGTTGTGCAGAACAAAAAAATTCTTTCTGATATAGATTCGAAATACAAAAAAGTGGTTTTGTGGGGGAATAACAGTGAGGAGGAGAAAGCTGATTTGGTCTCTAAAGAGAATGGAATAATCAAAGCGCCATTTCTTAATTTTACCGATCTTATACTTTTTATTTCTAATGCCGGATTTATAATTTCTGCCGATTCACTACCACTCCATATCGCCGATGCAACCGGAACAAGATCGGTTGGTATCTTCGGCCCTACCTCTCCTGCACGGAACGGCACATTGAATAAAGAGAGTCTTTCAGTTGTAAAAGAGATTGATTGCAGTTTCTGCTATAAGAGAAAGTGCAGTCACAAAAGCTGCATCGAAGAACTGGACATCTCCCGGATAACAGATTTTGTTAACCGGGGTTAACTTACCGCTCTAACTATTAAAGATAAACTTTGATCCCGAACCCGATTGTGTAAGTGCTCAACTTTACCGGAATAGTATATCCCGGGAGGAGGTCCGGATTTGAAATGTTAGCAACGAGTGACCCGAATTCACCTGTATAAGAACCCGGCTTGACTGCCCAATTGAGATTCAGTTCGCCTGCAAAATAGTAGGTTGCAGATACATAAAGATTCATACTTTCTGAGAACATATACTCGATCTCGATCCCTCCATTCCCTCCGATAACCGATTCGGAAGTGGATACTTCAAGTGGGACATCATACCAGTCTATGTAGTAACTGCCTTCATAGAGGAGTGGCCCGTCTGCATATCCGCCGTTTCCATCAAGTTCTACCGAAGTAAGAAATATCGTAGGCCCTGCAAAAAGGTTGACCTTCATTCTATCAGTTGATACAGCTCTGTATATTATATTCAGGCTGACAGGTATGGAGCTGACTGTTCCTGTATTTGTCCAGTTCTTGGCAGTGATATTTCCTGTTTCTCCATCCCACCATTCCCAATTCCAGTTAAAACTATTGTTAATATCAAATTTAGTTTTCATAAATGATGCATTCACACCTATACCCATTTTATAATTAAAGAAAAAAGCGATGCCGGCATTGAAGCCGAATCCGGCGCTGTTGTCAAAAATAGATCTATTCGTTTCATTAAAAGTAACTATATCAAGCGGGTCCGTATGAAATGTATTTAAAGTGAAGCTATCAAGGCTGAAAGGCCCGGAATAGAACCCTCCTATATTTACGGCAAGTTCTCCCCTTACAGGAATGATCACCAATAACATTAATGATATAAGAATTATAAATTTTTTCATTTTTTTCTCCTGTTGATCAACAATGATCTGAAAATTATAATAATGATTTTTAAAAACATTGTCAAATTAAGAGGGACGTAGAGTAACTTTGTAACAAAAATATATTCTATCGGTGGATTGGAAATTCAGGGTCAGAGGTAAGGTGACCGGGGGACGGTGCTTGACATTTTAGTAAGGGTTAAACTTGCCAAATTATATTTAAGATACTACTCCTAAGATCAGGAGGTGTAACATGAAAGAATGTTATTGTGGGTTGGATTTACATTCCAACAACACATTTATCGGAATCTCGGATGAGGATGGCAGGAGAGTATTTCAGAGG
>Ga0190293_1000044_pt1 | contig 44181 bp, 45 predicted proteins | sample 48693001_MG_FD_161671 | JGI IMG/M metagenome (GOLD analysis project Ga0190293, IMG submission 161671) | Hydrothermal vent microbial mat bacterial communities from Southern Trench, Guaymas Basin, Mexico - 4869-30-0-1_MG | ecosystem: Environmental > Aquatic > Marine > Hydrothermal vents >...
TCAAGGCGGACGACAGATTTAACCCGGAGTAATAGCGTGCTATTTTGAGGAGTTAAATCATGGTGTCCAACGCCGATATCGCGGAAAAAGACCATTTGTGGATGGGCACTATCTAATATTTGTGCCTAACCCTCGTAATACTCTCCACCTCTCCCATCACGATGAGCGTTTCCCCGGATGCCAGTATACGTGCCGGGTCAGGGTTAAACTCGATCTCCTTGTTGTTGTTTCTTATACCCAGCACCAAAAGATCAAATTTCTGCTTGAGCCCTGCATCGATAATATTTTTATCCACCAGCGGAGATTTATCGACGATACTGATCTCATGGATTCGTAAGTTGCCCCGGCTGCTGCGTAGCATGCTGTCCAGAAAATCGACGGCGGCAGGACGGATCATCTCGGATGCCATCCGCAACGCCCCGATATAATTGGGTGAAACAATGCTGTTGGCACCAGCTCGTCGCATCTTGGCTTCGAGTGCGGTATCGATGACCCGGCTGATAATCCGGATTCTGCTGTTTAGCATCCGCGCACTCATGGTGGTAAACAGGTTATCCTTGTCCGATGCCAGACTGACGATGACGCCTTTGGCGTTTTCAATTCCGGCCGCTTTTAAATTCGCGTCATCCGAGGCATCTCCCATAACGTAGAGCAGATCTTCCCAGAGATTTTTACAACGCTCGATGATCTCTTCGCTTTGCTCGATGAGAACCACGGGTTCACCGTTGAGAATCAATTCAGCCAGTACCGGCCGCCCGGTTTGCCCACCACCACAGACAATATAATGATCCTTTAGCTTCTGAATTTTTTTTTCCATTCTCTTTTTCCTCAAAACCCCGGAAAGTTCGCCTTCGATGATGATGGCGGTCGATGTACTGATCCCGTACAAAATGATCCCCATCCCGAAGGTGATAAGGATCATGGTGAAAATCTCGGCCGGGACGTTTCCCGTAACTTCGAGGACCTCGCCGTACCCAACCGTAGTAAGGGAAACGACTGTCATATAAAGGCAGGTCATGAAACTGTGCTGCGTTTCATAAATAAAGTAATACCCGAAGCTCCCCACCAAGATGACGCAGAAAATTGTGAACATGATGTAAAAGAGACGCCGTTTGATTTCCATATAATCTTGATACCTGAATTGATGAGATAGAAGTCATAATCTCTTTAACCTATAGGGTCATAAGACTCAAGTTGAAAATATTTCTAACCTGAATTGATATGTGTACTGGAAGGTAGGTCTATGCCAATCGGAACGTTATTCCGGCACACACCCTAATGATGATACAGCCGACCCGTACGCCAATTACAATCGTAATAGGCGTACGGGTCGGTTAAAATTCCACCTGGTGAACCATTTCCATGTTTTGAAGAATCTTTCGAATTTGTTTTTGAACGGTTTTCTCAATAATAGGTTCAACACGGGAGATGGGGGCACCGGAATCATCCGTTTTATACTTCAGATCATGAACAACACCGGGCACCCGGGCAAAGCAGACACCACCGGTACCACAGCAGGTGCTGTTCAGTACGGCACAACCAACATAATAGAGGATGGTTTTTTCTTGAAACCGGACAGTACCTTCCTTTAAAAAGGCATACTCCCCGCCGATGGCGGTAACTTCACTGTTTAACCGAAAGTGGGTGTGATCTAACAGCAATCGACACCTCCGCAGGAAGCCGCCTCCTTACCTTTGATCCATGTCTGGATAATATATGCAGCACATCCGACGCCTGGATCGACAGCGATAGCCTCCTCCGGACAATTGGTGGCACAGGCCCCGCATTCCATACACCCGTCCCTATCCACGATTCCGGCTTTATGGGCCGCTATTTCAAAGACACCGTGCGGGCAGACAATTTCACAGGTCCCACATCCGGTACAGGCCTCTACGTCGAGCTCCAGGGTGGTTACATTCGAAAGATATCTAAATTTTTCCATCCGTTCTCCTAAACAAACATCGACCCAATCCAGCCGACAATCGATAAAATTATCGCCCCCGCCTGAAAGGGTATGGCAATCCGCATCTCTTTTTCCACACCCGAAGGGGAAGTATAGGGCGTCGACCCGGTAAAATTCATAGCCAGATGGGAACTGATGGCGATGATAAAGAAAATCAGGGCGGCTATTTCCACAGAATCGATCGCCTTCCCCAACATCAGTACCATACCAGCCCCCATTAACAGCCCGGTGATGGCACCCTTGACCGCAAAGGCCTTGCCAGGTATCCAGGGCAGCAGCACCGGCGCTGCCACGGCGCCCGAAAATATCCCGGCGACACATGCTGCGATCATGATGAGTCCGCGGCTCCAGGCAAGACTGATGGAAAAAAGGCTGGGTCCGATACCTGAAAGGATAAATCCTGCCAATAAAATCCATAACAAGTATTTACGCAGAAACGATAGTTCCACCGGCACGAGTATCAGTCGCTCCAGAAAAGTAAATGTCACCCGACGCATGGATTTATCGGCTTTCAATCCAGCCTTTAAAAAAGACCTGATGTCCCTCGCCTGAATCGGGCCCCAAGTCACCTTGAATCCGCACCCTTTTTTAACCTGTTTTCCGGAAACACCCGTGGCCGACAATTGGGGTAAAATCAGTCTTTTATGGCTCACGATCTCCTGCAGACGGGCCATTTTGACTCGGCGGATCACTTCATGGGTGGAAAATGTTTTTTTCCCGGCCGCACACCAGACATTGACGCCACGTGTATCCAGGACCAGGATCCAGACATGCTCCCCTTGGAGTTCCTTGCGAAGCGCATCGAAACTGAGCTTATAGTTCCCCGTTACCAGGACGGGTGATGTCGGGGTTGTATCACCCATACTGTAAAGCCCTGGTGCCACCTTATACTGGCTTCTGTTGATACCCAGACGAACCTTGATGGTACCAAGAATATCGGATATCTCGGGTTTTGGCTTGATTTTGGGAACAGATCCCGCTGCGGTGTCTATAAACCCTTCAACAAAGCTGCAAAGATCATAACCCGGTCTTTCAAATGGACTGCTGGCAGGGCCTGGTGGCGGGCCACAGCAAACATCATCCACCGGTGCTTCTTTGTAAATCGGCAACATTTCCGTTAGCCCTTCATTGGCACATGGGGTCTTGGCAGGGCCACAGCATCCGTTGTTATATTGGGTTTCCTCTGACATCATAAATCATTCACCTTGTACTTGATCTGAATCCGACTGTTCACCCGTTGCTTTGGAAAGACAGATGCGGCACCGATCATCGCTGCACATCCGGCAGGAGAAACAATTGCCGCAGGAATGCTTTTTGAGAGATAAAGCATTCTGCTCCGGCACGTATATCTTGCCTTTGATATCTGGAAGGGTAACGAAGGGCATCCGGCATCCTCCTCACAAACACTGAGCTGCTTAACCTACCCTAATAACGATTGTTAGAAATGTCAAAACTGGTCTTTATTTCGGCAACTTGTAACGCCCAATATATGAAAAAAGGGTTCTTGATATACCATGCCATTTATATTATGCTTTTCAACACATTGTGTGAACATGAGCATCTCTTTTTATCAACGACCCAAAGTGAGCGCTCAAGTTAGAAACGAATCTTGTGTGTTTTAACCTGCGGGGACTGCATGACCTGCCAGAACAAACGGATACTTCAATTCGGATGCTGCATTATCTTGATTCTTCTTACTTTTGGCTGTGCATCGACACAGAAGTGCGAGTCCAAGGAAGTGCCTATCTGGTTAACCTCCATACCACATGATGATATCTACTTTTATGCTGTTGGTATTTCAGGACAAACAAGAAATGTCAATGATGCATGGATTCAAGCAGGAAACCGGGGAAGAGCCGAACTCGGGCGTATCATCTTTTCACATGTATCGAGCCAGGATATGATTGTCAACACGTCCAGGGGCCAGTATTCCAGCCAGCTTATCGATATTTTGTCCGATACGGAACTCAACTACACGGAAATTATCGAGCGCTGGTATGATCCGTGTGGGGATAATGGCCCACCCTATTATTATTACATCCTGGTAAGGATGGATAGAAAAACGGCCTCCGCTGTATTGAGAAGGTTGAATTAACCCTCGTTGCAAAAGCCGGAGGGTTTTATCACCAGGTATATGAACCCGGGAAGTACTGAGTAGATACCCGGGTCCAAAGGGCCCGGCACTGATTTAATCCTGTAAGGGATTAATTTTATGCACACTCAACTTATGATAAATTCGAAATACGAATATCGAATGCTCAAATGATTCAAACATAGTGTTTGAACTTGCATCGCCAAGGTCTTGTTTTGATCATTCGAATTTTGATCATTAGGTATTGCCCTTCGACCTTGCTCAGGGCGGTGAGCCTGTCGAACCGTTTAGGATTTCGAATTTTGTACTTCGGATTTAAGTAACTAATGACATCGGCATAGCCAAACATCTCTGACCTGGCCCAAAGGACCAGGTTTTAAATGATAGAATAAAACCTTTTTGGAGGCAAATATGCGACAGGTCAAATGGTTTCTTTTCATTTTAATATGCATGAGCATGACCCTGTTCCCTTTCCTTTTTTCGGCAACACTGCTGGCTCAAGACGCATCAGACATGGGAATCCAGTTGGATGAAGCTGCTATTTGTAGAAATATCGTGAACCGAGCGCCGATTGGCATTGGGTCTGTTTTCCATACCAGCATCGGACGCCTCTACTGCTTTACAAAGATTGTCGGAGCTAAAACAGATACGACGATCATTCATCACTGGTACTTGAACGGCAAACTGAAAGCCTCGGTGACACTTCCGATCAACTCAGCAGCATGGCGGACCTGGAGCTCAAAAGATATCACGCCCAATGAATCCGGAGACTGGATGGTGGAAGTGCTGACAGCGGATGGTAATGCCATGGAAAGCATCCTATTTCTCGTACAGTGATCGAAGCACTTAAATATGGCGGACTTCCTCTCCTGGCCTACCTGTTGGGCTCTATTCCATTTGGTCTTGTTTTGTCCGCCCTTTTCCGCAATCAAGACATCCGCAACAAGGGAAGTGGGAATATCGGGGCAACCAACGTCCTGCGTGTTGCCGGCACCAGGCTGGCCCTGCTGACGCTTTTCCTGGATGTGTTCAAGGGCGCCCTCCCTCTATTCATGGCCGTTCATCTGATGGAAGTCCCCGAAAGTCTCCGGGGACAGGCGTATTTATCCCTGATAGCAATATCAGCATTTATAGGGCATCTTTATCCTCTCTACCTTGGCCTACGAGGTGGCGGAAAAGGTGTGGCAACGGCATGGGGATGCTTTCTGATTATCTCGCCCGTTTCCGCTCTGGTTACACTGTTGGTCTTTATCATGATGGCCTGTTTCTCAAACAGGGCCTCCATGGCATCTTTGTCCGGTGCGGCTGTTCTGCCGATGGCTATTTGGTACACAACACATTCAGCAGTGGTTACCCTTTGTGCTGCCACGATCACGGTGCTGATTATCTATCGGCACAAGGACAATATCATACGATTGGTTCATGGAACCGAATCCACCATCTGGGGAAATTAGGTCAGCATCGACCAGACAAGAGTGATAATACCTGCCAAAATAAAATGAGACTCAATCAAGAATTCCAGATGAATACCGGGCAGCATCAGTTCTTTTTGGTTGGCCAGCAAAACAAACAGCATCAGGATCGGGCAGACAGCCAGGGCGTAACCGAGATGGTTGAAGATTCCGGAAGCACTCGCCAGAACCAGGATCGCCGTTGAAATCAGAAGCAGCCCTTTCAAGACCCGCAAGGTTCGTTTTTCACCCATGAGGATGGGAAGCGTTTCCTTGCCGACAAGTCTATCCCCCTGCATATCCAGAACATCGAAAAACGCTGTTCTCACAAAAACAAAAAGTGTTGCCCAGAAAAATGTCAACAGCATTGATAGATCAAAACCGCCCATCCTTTCAAATGACGGAAATATGGCGCTGACGATGCCCCATGCCACTGCAATCAAAATGGTTTTTGATCCCGGGATATCCTTTATCCGCTTATATTTCGGCTGCTTTGGAAACCAGCCGGGTATCAACTTCAAATTGTAGGAAAAACCAAGAATACTCATGACCAGAAGAATGAGAAATGGCATCCACCCCATACGGTATGCCGTCAACAACCCAGCACCACCGGCAGCAATGGCCAGAATCGACAGCAACAACCGATAGCGGATGTAAAACTCAGACCGATCCGGGTCATTGAACCGATCCGATTGTCTCCCCATCAGGTGGTTCAGGGTGTGCATGGATTGAACGTAGAGCGCGGCGATGAGCATCTGCGGGTAAAAAAATTCGATTCCCTGTAACCTGGCGCAGGCAAAGCAGAGAGACCCGGCCCCGATAGCAACAGCAATATTTGTCAACAACAGGGACCGCTGGAGGTAATAGAGCGCTTTTCGCCAGCCGAAAGAGCCCTTGGTGGGCAAGGTCTCAAGTTTTCGGTAAACACGTTTAATAATCCAGTTAGGCGTGCTGGCGCCGGCAGTGATGCCGATACACCCGGCCGAGGAAAGCGCATCCAGATCGAGTTCTGATTCGGTTTCGATGTGATATACCGGTTTCCCAGCCTGCCTGGCGATTTCAGACAATCGCTGGGTATTACCGCTGTTGTGTCCGCCAACGACGATAATTGCATCCACCAGCTTGGTGATGCGGATGACTTCCGCCTGTCGCCCTTCTGTCGAATCACAAATCGTGTTAAAAATTTTATAATGAGGATATCGCTCAGAAGCCCATTTCCTGACATCATCAAAAAGATGCACATTCTGGGTGGTCTGGGCAACGATGATGGCTTTTTCAAATTCGGGCAACTTGTTCAGAGCCTGTAGATTGTCCGCTACATATCCGTGGGCCCCTGCATAGCCTAACAGACCCACAACCTCCGGGTGATCCTCGTCGCCGACAATGATGGATGCGTAGCCTTTCTGGGCATGCTTTCGAATAATTGTTTGAACCTTGATGACCCGTGGACACGTGGTGTCTATCACGTTGAAACCGGCGGATGCCAAGGATGTCTTAATGCTCGGCGGCACACCATGAGCCCTGATGAGAATGGATCCTGTTCCACTTTCCGGGACGGAATGTTCGGTACTTATCCCTTTTTCTTCAAAAATTTTGAGGACTTGTGGATTGTGGATCAGGGGGCCGAAGGTTCGGACGGGGGCATCTTGCTGGTGTGCCGTATCGATGACGATCTCGACCGCCCGGCGAACACCCATGCAAAATCCAGCAGTTTTGGCAATGAGTATTTTCACGAAAATCGTTAAGTGGTGTTGTTTTATTCCTCGAAATAGATCTTGTTGTCGACAAGCGACAGTGAATGGATCCGGGCCTTGATGATTTTCTGGTCTCCGAAAATACTGACGAGCTTGATACCATCGCCTTCCGGTTCCACCGTGTCCACGGCTTCCATGATCAACTTGGTTTCTTTGTCTTGGATAAGGTATGCATTTGCTTCACACATAATGGGGTTCCTCTTTGTGTATTGCCTGGATAAAATATACCAAGGGTTGTAATCTTTTTTATTTCTTGCCTGGCATCAAATCCAACAGGTTTTCCGCCAGCATGGTTTCTATCAACTTGGGAAGTCGGTCGGAAGAGACACCTACCACGGCAACATTCTCCTGAGATAGCGGTATCAAAATTTTCCTGGCTTTACTCGAAGCGACTGCTTCAGCCATACCGGGCGTCAATTCGCCTAACATGGCATTGGCCATCACGATACTGATCGGTCCGATAATCATATCAGCATGGCGCGTGGTTTGAACAATCGCATTCTGTCCGGATGCGCCCCGATTTGCCCCCGCCTTTAACATATTGGCGGTGGCAACGGCATTGGTCCCCAGCGCAATAATCTCGATACGCTCAGTATAACCCTCCCTGAGCTTCTTGATGATGATGCTACCGATACCCCCGCCCTGCCCATCGATGACGACAATGGTCTTCATAGCTTATACACCTTATTCCGATTTCGGCGCTTTTTCTTCGGCAAGCGCCGACTGGGTCCCTTCTTGCGTGTCGTTGGCACCCATCCTGTATCAGGGGGATCTTCCATCCCGCCATTTCCATAAGAATAAAGCGCTTGGAGCATTTTATCTTCAAACGCCCTGGACCCGATGGTTGCCGATCCCACGGACGTCGCAAACGAAATAATATCTCTGTCGGAGCTGACGATCAGAGCTCTTTCCTTTTCCCTGGCTGCCATGCGTTTGATAACCGTGTCCGCCGTCTCGCCGTTGCGTGAAAACAGAATTTCGATTCCACGAAAACGCTGGCGCTGTGAGCCAGGAGACACGGCATTGGTACCGTCAAATACGAGGGTAATACGGTGGCCTTTACTTTTTCGATATTCCGTCAGAATATCTTGAAGGGCTTCTCTTCCCTCCTGAATATCCCGCAGGTCCAGAATACGTAACTGCTTTGACTGACGAATGACATTGTAGCCATCTACGATGATATGAAGTGACATGCCTGTGACGGTTATCTATACCTGGTTCAGTAGATGCAGTAACCTGTCAAGATCCTCGTTGCTATAAAATTCTATTTCAACTTTTCCCTTTTGGCCCCGTCGTCGAATCTTTACTTTGGTACCAAAGTTTCGGGAAAGTTCTTCGGAAATATTTGTAAAATAAATCTCGTCAGTCCCCTCTTTGCGCTTTCTGGAATCACCGGATTCTTTTTTGAGACGGTTAACAAGAGATTCCGTTTCCCGCACGGACAGTCCCTTTGCGACCACCGCGCGCCATACAGCCGACTGTTGTGCTTTGTTGGAAATACCGAGTAAAGCCCGTGCATGTCCCATGCTTAAGGCACCATCGACAATGCTCTCTTTAATCGATTCAGGCAACTGTCTCAATCGCAGGAAATTGGCCACCGCCGATCTGCTTTTCCCGACATGTATCGCCACCTCCTCCTGGGTCAATTCAAACTCAGTGATCAGGCGATGGTAAGCATCAGACTCTTCCATCGGGTTAAGATTTTCCCGTTGAATATTCTCCACGACAGACATTTCAAGCAATTGTTTTTCGGTAAGATCTTTTATCACACAGGGAACGTCTTGATAACCTGCCAGTTTTGCTGCCCGCAGCCGCCTTTCGCCGGCGACAAGTTCGTAGCCATCATCGAGTCTCCGTATAAGCAGTGGCTGAATAATTCCCTGTTCTTTGATGGAAGCACTGAGTGCAGCCAGTTCTTTCTCCTTAAACTTTTTTCTTGGTTGATAGCGATTGGGACGAATGAGGCTGACCTGGCAGTAAAAGTAATCCGCTTCCATGTCCCCTGCCGCACGGATGTCCGGGATAAGTGCGCCCAGTCCTTTACCAAGAGCTAATTTTTTTCTCTTTTTTACCTGTATTTTCTGCATATTTCATATTCTTTAATAAAATCGTAGGAACGATTTTATCGAACGCGGCGGTGTCGCTCCTTGGCATAAGGTTTGCCCGATTGTTCTGCGGCGGGCTGAATTTTCATAACTTCCTCGGCAAGTTGACGATAGCTTTTGGCTCCATTCGAGGCACCGTCGTAAAGAAGAATCGGTTTGCCAAAGCTGGGAGCTTCACCGAGCCGTACATTTCTGGGTACAACCGTCTTGAACACAAGATGCTTGAAATATTTCTTGGCATTCTCTGCCACCTGATGAGACAGATTGGTTCTCTGGTCAAACATGGTCAATAAAATACCTGCAATGTTCAGACTGGGATTTAAACTGTGCTTAATGTGCTTGATCGTCTGCAGGAGTTGGCTCAATCCTTCCAGAGCATAAAACTCACATTGCAGGGGAATCAGCAACGCATCCGCAGCTGCCATGGCGTTCACTGTCAACAGACTCAGGGAGGGTGGGCAGTCGATGATGATATAATTGAAACTGCCGTCCAAATGAGACAGTAGCTTCTTCAATGTCATTTCCCGCTCTTTCGTGTTCAGCATCTCGATGTCAAAACCGATCAATTCGACACGAGAGGGTATGATCTTGAGTAGCGCTATTTCACTGTCGATCACAATGCTGTTAGCCGAAGCCTGTCCGATCAAGCCGTGGTATAACGTCTGTTCCAAGCTGCTTTTATCAATACCCAGTCCGGTGGTAGCATTCGCCTGAGGATCGCAATCCACCAGGAGCGTCTTTTTATTGGCCACGGCCAGCGATGCCGCCAAGTTTACAGCCGTGGTCGTCTTACCAACCCCACCTTTCTGGTTTACAATGCATAATGTTTGCGTCATGACAGTGCGTCTATCACAAAAATACGGCGTTGAAAAGGGGAGAGCCGTTTAACCCGAACATTTCATGAAAATTGACGAGGAATTCTTTAGTTCCCTTTATATGTCAGCAAATCGTCTGGGTAAAGGGAAAGGTTGATAGCCATTTAAATCTTTGATAGTATTTTAACCATGAAGAATTGCTGCAAAACTATAGCACGATTAACCATCGTATTTCTCCTCGTTCATCTGACCGTGTCGCCGGCGGTCTATTCAATTACAATACAGCAGGAAGAAGAATTATCCAAAGAGTTTCTGCGTGTTATCAAAAAACAGTTTAACCTCATCAAGGACCCCTTTGTGGTCGGATATGTGAACAAGGTCGGAAGAAACATCCTTTCAAGCATGCCGTCCCAGCCTTTTAAATATCGGTTTTACATCGTAAAGCAGCATGTTTACAATGCCTTTGCGACTCCGGCAGGCCATATTTTTATCAACAGTGGCCTCCTGGAAGCACTTGATGGCGAAGAGGAGCTCGCCGGAATACTGGCACATGAAATCGCCCATGTGGTCAGCCGACACATCTCCCAGAATGTAGACCGCGCCCCCAAAATCGGGCTGGCAACACTGGCGGGTATTGCCGCAGGAATACTTATCGGTGGCGGCGGCTCTGCAGCACTTGGAAACGCTGTTGTCGTAGGATCCATGGCAGCCGGACAGTCGGCGTCCCTCGCCTTCAGTCGTGAGGATGAACTGCAGGCAGATCAGCTGGCCTTTGATTATCTCTCCCGCGCCGGCTATAGCAGTAAAGGCCTCCTCACGTCGCTTCAAAAAATGCGGGATAAACAGTGGTTTGGAACAGACCAGGTCCCAAATTATCTCATGACCCACCCTGCTTCTGAAGAACGTATAGGATATATCGACGCCCATGTGGCGAGTAATCAGCTGTCGGAAATAAACCGAAGATATATCGATAAAGATGAATTTCGTTTTGTGCGGGCAACACTGTCAGGGAAATACAGTAATGGGGAGACCGCACTGGCAGCGTTTGATTCTCAGTTAAAAGCCCATCCCGGGGACACCATAGCACTCTATGGCAAGGCGCTGGCATTGGCACAGATCGATGATTATCGGAATTCCGTACTTTATTTGAAGAAAGCTTTGGAAAAAGATGCTCTCAATCCGGTCATGTTGAAGGAACTGGGACGCATCTATTTTTTAGAAGGTCAATACCCGAAAGCGCTCCAGGCACTTGAGGGATCAGTCGGACTGGCGCCCGAAGACAACGAAAGCCTTTTCTACCTTTCCCGGACCCACATGGAACTCGGAAACCTGGACAAAGCCATCGATGGTTTCAACACGATTCTGAAAAGAAACTCAAAGGAACCAGAAATATACCTTTTCCTTGGTAACGTATACGGCATGCAGGAAAATATAGGGGAAGCACATTATTATCTCGGTAAATATAACCAATTGAAAGGGCGCTGGAAAACGGCAGCCGTCCATCTGGAAAAAGCGCTGCCCCTCACTACCGATCCGAAACAAAAAAAAGAGATTGAAACCATGCTCAAGCGGGTCAAAAAAATAGCCAAGCGCTAAACATGAAATAAAGAACAGCTTACACTTGGGTTAGTGCTTGGAGTCACTGCGATCAAAGTGAGAAAACTGCATGGAAAATGTTCCCCTGCCCTGCGTGGCCGATCTTAATGATGTTGAATAGCCAAACATCTGAACCAGCGGGATGATGGCGCTGATCACCTGAAGACCGATTTTAGAAGCGATCGATTCGATCTTTCCCCCGCGTGCGCTTAAATCGCCAATGACATCCCCCATAAAGGCTTCGGGAACAAACAGTTCCACCGCCATGATGGGATCAAGGAGAAATGGATCACCACTGGACAGTGCCGCCTTACAGGCCATGGAAGCGCTCACCCTGAACGCCAGCTCCGACCCAACAGACTCTTTAAAGGAACCACCGATGAGATCCACTTCCGCATCGACAACAGGATAACCCATGAGGACACCGCTTTCAAGAGACTCCAAGACGCCTGCTTCAATCGCCGGGATAAAGATATCCGGAATTTCCTCATTCCGGAGTCTGGCGGCAAAGCTGTTTCCGGTTCCACGGGGCAGAGGGCTGATCTTCAACTTGACCTCACCAAAATGCCTCTGTCCAGCCACGTCCTTGTCAAAAACAGCCGTACCTTCTGCTGCCTTTTCGATGGTTTCTCTGTAGACGACCTGAGGTTTCCCGACACTCACACTGGTTTTAAATTCCCGAAGCATCCGACTGATAATGATTTCCAGGTGCAGTTCACCCATGCCCGATAGAATTGTCTGGCCGGTATCCTGGTCCTCTTTGACATCCAGCGTCGGATCCTCTGCTATGAATTTTTTTAGGACCTCATCCAGTTTTTCCTGGTCCGCGTGGGTCTTGGGTTCCACCGCCACCGAAATAACCGGTTCATAAAAATCGATATTTTCCAGCAAAATGGGATTCTCTTTCGTACAAAGTGTTTCCCCTGTTGAGGAATCTTTCAAACCGACGACACCAACGATACTGCCGGCCCCGGCAGCATTGATCCGTTCCCGCTTATTGGCATGCATCCTCAGAATCCTGCTCAGCTTTTCAGTTATCTTCCGGCTTGGATTGTAGACTTCCCCCCCGGTATTCAATTTTCCGCTGTAGACCCGGACAAACGAAAGCTTACGGCCCTCCATCATGGAAACCTTGAAGATGATTGCCGATAGCGGTTTGGAATCCAGGGCGGCACACTCCTTGTACTCACCGGTTTCCGGATCTGTTCCCTTCATGGGCGGGATGTCTGCCGGGCTGGGTAAAAAATCGACGATTGCATCAATAAGCGGTTGAATGCCTTTGTTCTTGAGCGCTGCACCGCATAATACCGGCACAATTTTCAAATCGATTGTTGCACGTCGAATAGCGCCCTTTAACATGGATTCATCGATGATTTCTTCTGAAAGATAAGCTTCCATGATATCATCATCGACTTCCGCGAGCATCTCCATCATCTTTTCGCGATGTTTTTGTGCCGCTTCCACCCATTCGGATGAGATGGGTTCAGAATCGAAGGTCTCTCCCAGTGTATCGTCATCCCATACGATCTGTTTCATCTGAATCAGGTCGATGACCCCTCGGAACTTATCTTCACTACCGATGGGAAACTGTATGATCAGTGGATTCGCCTTCAACCTTTCTCTCATCATATCAATTGTGCCGAAGTAATCGGCACCGATCCTGTCAAGTTTATTGACAAAGGCTATCTTGGGAACGAAATATTTGTCTGCCTGGCGCCAAACGGTTTCGGATTGTGGTTCGACACCACCCACGGCACAGAATACACCCACCGCACCGTCCAACACCCGTAAAGAACGTTCAACTTCAATAGTGAAGTCGACATGCCCAGGTGTGTCGATGATACCAATTTCAAAACCTCTCCATTGGCAGGTTGTTACGGCTGACGTAATGGTAATGCCTCTTTCCTGCTCATCGGGCATCCAGTCCATGGTGGCTTCACCATCATGAACTTCACCCATTTTATGTGAGCTTCCAGTGTAGTATAAGACCCTTTCGGTGACCGTAGTCTTGCCGGCATCGATATGGGCGATAATACCTATGTTTCGTATCTTGTCTATTTTATTGGTTTTTTTCATCTCACAAATAGCATGTTGGCTCGGAATGGAAAACGGAGATCCACATGTCCTGCGAGTGTTGTCTCCTCTTTTCCTTCAACCAGAATTTTCACGGTTTCAATTTCCGGAATATTTAAAATCAACGAATTCACTATGGAATAGATTGTCATCAATTCTGACTTGGCGCCCCCCGGATGGTGTTCCCGAATCTCGCGAGACAGGTCCACGTAAGCGGTATGATTCTGCAAAATGTAGAACCCTCTCAGAAGCGTCCCCTCTGGAATCGTCCGTTCCAGAGTCTGCTTGGGTCCTTCCAGCAAGGCATTCATAATCTGAAAACCCAACGCTTCAGGGCGGATCCGGGCTGAAAGAGATCTTTCCTCTGAAATCAAAAAAGAATTATCACTGTCTGAAAAATAGAGATGGACAATAATTCTGTCCGGCGATTTCTCAGAATGTGCCTGATCCCCGCGTGCAACCGTTTTTGGGCTATTGGAATCCTCACAGCCCGTCCACAAAAACAGACACAGGATACTGAGCAAACAGATCCTTGCCGAACTAACCGGTTTGTTGGCTTTCTGCACCATTTCGCCCATCCAGGGTTTCCCTATCAAAGATCTGGATTTTTATGTCAATCTGGTGCTGATGTCAATAGAAAGGCTGTTTCGTTATTTTTCTGAAAGCAACAATATGTCGCGTAGGGTGAGTTTTTTATTGAAAGTTCTTTAAAGACGTATTATAGCAGACAAGATTTTTCCTGAATCTCAAGGGGGATATGGATGCAGAAACGTTACCTGTTGATGGTAGGAGTTGCCATACTTGCGATATTCAGTTTCGGTCTGGTCATCGCCGGGGAATCCGGGGAAAGCATGTGCATTCCCATGGGTACAATTGTTATCGAACCGCCCGATCAGATTGAATCTAAAAGGGCTGCTGTCATGTTTCCCCATGCAACCCATTTCAGCTACACGTGTGGCACGTGCCATCACAAATGGGACAGAGAGACACCTGTACTTTCCTGCATGGCCACAGACTGCCATGATATAGCGACAATTCCCAAAAAGGTGGAAGGAAACAAAGCTGATCCTGAGCTATCCAGCCGATATTATAAAGCCGCATATCACAGCGCCTGTATCGGGTGCCATAAAGAAATCAAACAACAAAACAAAGCGATTGAAAATTCATACCGTTCCGTAATGACACCGGTCCAGAGCAGTGGACCCACAGGTTGCATTGATTGTCATCCCAAGGAGTAGATACCCGGATCCAAAGGGCCCGGCACTGATAGTGCCCTAAAGGGACCTGCTACATTCCAGGTTGTTTGAAATCCAAAATCCGAATATCGAAATTCGAAACAAATTCGAATAGTAAATGTTCAAATGATCTAAACATTGTGTACGAGCTTAAGGGCGATCTGTTTTGAACATTCGAATTTTGGTCATTCGGTATTGTTTTGGATTTCGATATTGGTGCTTCGGATTTTTTTTATTGTATCGCCTTTCAAACAGGATCGTGCCCGATAAAATGTTTGCGCCTGTATTGATACCCGCCTCTAATTCCCTTTTTCGAAAACACAATCTGCCACAACTGATTCCTTCGAGATCTGAAACCGGCCGCGCATGAAAGAAGGTAATAGGTCCACATACGATAAAATCTTTTATCATACCGATCTTTAACTTTCTCCCAGTTTTTTGTGAAATTATGGTGCCAGGCCATCAAGGTTTGATCATAATATTGTCCAAGGCTATGCCAATCTTCAAGCACCAGTATTCTCTCGGAGGCCGAAGAAATTTGTTTTGCTGATGGTAGCATCGAATTCGGAAAAATATATTTACTAATCCATGGATCCAACGAATGTACGGAAGTGTTTCCTGCAATTGTATGCAACAAAAACAGACCGTCTGCTTTCAAGCAGCGGCGGACCACTTTCATAAATGTCTTGTAGTTTTTGGACCCCACGTGTTCGAACATACCTATCGAAACAATACGGTCAAATTTTTCCTTTAGGTCACGATAATCCCGAAGCTCAATTCTAACATTAAGCTCTTTGCAGTATTCTTTAGCGAATTTCACCTGCTCCCGAGACACGGTTATACCAAGGACCTTAACATCGTATTTTTCGGCTGCCCATTTGGCAAACCCGCCCCAGCCGCATCCGATGTCTAAAACAGTCATGCCTGGTTTTAACAACAATTTTTGGCAAATTAAATCCAGCTTGCCTTCTTGAGCATGGTCTAGTGTTGTCGCTTTTTCCCAATATCCACAAGAATAGTTCATCCCTTTATCCAGCATAATAGAAAAAAGGCGGTTGCCGATGTCATAATGCCGCTTTCCGATGATATATGCCTTTGACTTACTTTGGGCATTTATGATCTTCGCTCTTAAAATGACCGACAAAATATGCTTTTCTTTTTTTACTTGCTTGTCAATCCTTGTGCTCAGGATTTTGTCAAAAAACTGATCGAGAGCTTCACAACTCCACCAGCCGTCCATATAGCTTTCTCCCAGAGCAAGAGAACCTCCCGCCAAAACCCTGTTAAAAAATTCCGGGTTATTTACCTGTATGTCCCAGGGTCTGTTTCCGTTAATCTGAACATCCAACCGTGCTAATATTTTTTTGGCAACCTGTTTTGAACTTGTATGTTTCATGGGAGTCGTCACTTTCTGTGAGTTGCGGTTTTTCTCTCACCGTTATCTTTCAGAAGAACCGGCATCCGTATTGCGTGCACGAAGGAGCAGGACCGGTTTTTCACTGTGACGCACGACTTTATCAGCGATACTTCCGAGAAGCCAGCGGCCGATACCGCTGCGGCCGTGGGTTGACATGGCAATCAGGTCGATATCATGGCGCCGGCAGACTTCCAGAATTTTTTCAGCTGCATCTCCGTAAGGCGCATGTGGTTCAATGTCAATATTTCTGACTGACAGCCGTTCTTCCAGCTTTTCTAAATATTCCTGTGCGCGATGAATTACCCTGACCTGACTGTCGGTTGGATCAAGGCCAGGTAGTACATTTACGCGACTAACCATGACTAAATGCAGTCGCGCTTTCAAAAGCGCGGCAAGTTCTTCTACTTCCGGAAGGATGGCCTCTGCGAGTTTAGAACCGTCTAAAGGCACTAAAATAGATTGATACATGATACCTCCTTTTAAAGCCTTATTTCCTTAGGGAAGCTCTTGGGGACACCTTCGTACGGCGTTCGTCTCTTATCCTTCAATGTTTTTGGGTCCCGCATCGTTTTTAAAATGTCGATGCTGTCCTTGAGTCCCTTGTTAATCCGGCACAGTTCTATAGCCATGCCGACCATCTGAGCAACGGCTTGGATAAAACTTACATCATTCAAACTGAACTCCCAAGGATCTGCGGTGTAGACTCTCATACACCCTATCAGTGTTTCTCCGATGATGATCGGGGCCGAAAGAATCGAGGAGATGCCTTCCTTTGTCGCGGCTTCAGGGTACTGAATCCGTGGGTCCTCTGAGACGTCGAAAATGCCCACGGGTTGGCCGTCCTTAAGAGATGACGCAATCGATTCAAGGGCGCTGATGGGTCCTTTGTTTAGATACTCGTCGCTCAGCCCGTAGCTGCCGGCGAGTCTAAGTTCATCGATCCTGGTACTGAACAAAAACAAAGTGCAACCCTTTACGTTTAAAGCGTGTGTGACGCCCTCTACGGTAATCAGGACAATCTCCTCCGGGTCCCGGATCGTGGAGATAGCCTTGGTGATGCGAATCAAGGTTTCATAATTGATGACCGGCTGTTCCATGAAAACCTCCTTAATCGGTATGAATATTAATACCGACTTTCATCGGTTTGTCCATAGGGTGGAAACCTTAATTTGTATAGGGAAAACTCCTTCAAGGGAGTTTCTCCTATTCGTCGGAGAGATGCTTGATTTGCTGATATCTTGATGAAGGGCTATTTCATTGTGTTGTGGGTTTGCTATTTCCAGAGATCGGTGTCGATAAGTCCAATCTTTACAGCATAGCGTACAAGTTCGATACTGCTGTGTAGACCAAGTTTCCGCATTATATTGGAGCGATGATTTTCAGCCGTTTTTGGACTGATAAAAAGCTGGTCGGCAATTTGGTTTGCCGTCACTCCTTCAGCCAGAAGAGCCATAACCTCCTGCTCCCGAGGAGTCAATGCCTCGTAACCGGGGTTTGTCGAAAGCGCCTCCTTTGCGGGCAATCCTGCAAGCTTTTTTACCACCTGCTGGGAAACCGATGTATCCATATAAAAATTGCCTTTTAGAACATGTTCAATTCCATTCAAAAGCGTCTCTGCGGCCGATTCTTTAACAATATAACCTATGGCGCCATGTTGAAACGCTTTGACGATATAGTCTATTTTGGAATGCATGCTGACGATCAATGTGCGGGTTTTGAGGGAGGCCTTCAGTATATCACGGATCAGATCAAGACCCCGTATGTCCGGCAGGGACAAATCCAGCAAGACCAGATCCGGCTTGAGATTTTTAACCATCTGAAGGCCCTCTCGCCCCGAGCCTGCTTCCCCAACCACTTCATACTTGGACTTTTGATTTAAAATCGTTTTAAGACCTTCGCGAAAAAGAGGATGGTCGTCAATTATTATGAGGCGTGTTTTTTGAACCGTCATTTCCTTTGCCTTTCGTAAGAGGGATTTTAATAATAATTTTGGTGCCTTGCAGAGGGGCTGATTTAATCTTCATCCGACCTTGCAGCAAACCGACCCTTTCCGCCATACTTCGAAGGCCCATCTTCTTTTCCCCATCGAATGCAGCTTCCCGCGCCTTAACATCAAACCCTTTTCCATCGTCTTTAATGCGGAGAATGATGTTTGGGTGTGATGCAATCAGGCTTACCGACACATGGTCGGCATATGCATGTTTCCTGACATTGTTGAGTCCCTCCTGAACCAATCGGTAAAGGTTGATTCCCATTCTTTCATCGGGCTTTAAGCCACTCATTCCAGTGGGTGTAAAGTCAACACCCAGCCCTGTTTTCTCGGAAAAATCCTCACAAAGCTGGGAGATAGTCTGGATAATACCCATTTGATTCAGACTTGGTGGGTGCAGCCCGTATGAAAGATCTCGAACAGCTCGAATGACCTGCCCGATCAGCTCGGAATTTTTAACCATCTTTTCTTTTAGCTCATGAGAAATCGCCGGCTGGTTGTCGAAAAATGTATCACAGTCTATTTTCAGGGAGGAAAGGCTTTGGGCGATGCTGTCGTGCAGTTCATAAGAGATCATTTTCCGTTCATTTTCCTGGGCGTTTAGGAGCATTTGAGAAAGATTTCGAAGTGCCTCTTCCGAGCGCTTGCGCTCGGTTATATCCGAGATAACACCGATCAGACCGACGGCATGGCCGCTAGTGTCTTTGAGGGTGGCCTTGTCAAAAATGACATCTCTCAGCACACCTTCGGGATTTTCTATTTTCCACTCGTAGCGCTGTTTTCCCGGTTTTTCGAAGAGCTCTAAATCCTTTTCGTAGTACTTGTCGGCAATTTCCCTGGGCCCCATGTCGTAGACCGTCTTTCCTACGATATCAGAACGCGACCTGCCGGTGAAGAACTCAAAAGCTTTGTTGCATCCGATATACCTGCCGCGTGTATTCTTGTAAAATACCGGATTGGAGATGGTCTCAAGCAGCGTATTCAGGAAATCCTTTTGTTCCCCCAGCGCTTCCTGGGCTCGTTTTCTTTCTTCTATTTCCCGCTTTAGTCGCTCGTTTGTTTTCAACAATTCTGCCGTACGTTTTTCGACTTCATGGATGAATTGCGTTTTTGCTTTATCCTGATCTTCCATGATACATTCTGCCTGTTGTATTCGATTTTAATGCAAATAAAGCCAATAGAATCAAAAAACTAACTGAAACTATTGACTTTATCATCTTCGGATCGTTAATCCAACCGGCTTGAACCTAGGTTGAAGAATCCTGGTCGCTATCCTTTCAACGAATATTTCTTCATGATGCCGTTATAGTAGGCTTTTTCCGAAATGCTTCCCCAGGTCCCGACCTCCTTCGAGAACTTTTTAAAGGACGCGTTGACCTTTGTAGCCATGGGGCTTTTGGCTGCCTCTTCTTCGACAACCGCTTCGGCCATAGGCATCAACGCGCTGAGTACGGAATCGGGAAAAGGAACCACCGGCACCTTGTGTTTATGGATCAATGTCTGCAGAGCTGCCCCGTTGCGGGCATCGAACTGGGCAAGCACCCAGAGCTCGTTTTCCATACAAGCAGCATCGACAATGTGCTGCAGATCCTTGGGAAGCGACTCATAGGCCTTTTTATTGAAAAAATATTCCAGATAGGTCCCGGGTTCATGCCATCCCGGATAATAGTAATATTTGGCAGCCTTGTAGAAACCAAACCGCAGGCCGTGCAACGGCCCAACCCACTCGGTGGCATCGAGAACGCCCCGCTCCAGGGACGTGAAAATTTCCCCACCCGGAAGCAGGACAACGGTTCCGCCGGCCTTGGCGATAACTTTTCCGCCCAAGCCGGGTATTCTCATTTTTAGACCCTTAAAATCGTCGATGGAATTGATTTTTTTGTTGAACCAACCCCCCATCTGCACCCCGGTTGACCCACCCGGTCTCGGGATGAGGTTAAAGGGCGCATAGACTTCTTCCCACAACTTCAACCCATCTGCACCATGAAACCATGCCGACATCCCCTGGGCATTCAAGCCAAAGGGTACCGCCGAAAACCACTGGGTTGCCGGTTCTTTCCCAGCCCAGTAATAGGACGCGCCGCTTCCCACCTCAACCGTACCATCCGACACCGCCTGAAAGCTCTCCATGGCCGGCACCAACTCGCCGGCTGCAAATACCTGAATCTCCAGTTTCCCATCGGACAGCTCACCAATTCTTTTTGCCAGGCGTACACAACCCTCCTGAAGCACGTCCAGTCCGGGGGGCCATGTGGTGACCATTTTCCATTTGAATTTCTTTTGGGTTAAGGTAGCCAGTTTCCCCTTATATTCTTCGACTTCACTTTTAAGTTTCTCAACCTCTGCCTGATCGCCTTTACCGCATCCCACTATGGCCGTTGACAATGCAGCACCAGCTCCAACGACCACAGCTGTACCAACACCCGCCTTTTTCAGAAAATCACGTCTTTCCATAATTCCTCCTTAAATCAGATAAGATGAAGTTTAACCGGCACGTCTCAAACAGGTGCCGAAGATAACAGGCTATATAAGGAAAACATGGTTCTTTGCTAAGCCATGAATAAAACTCTATTGCATTTTCGCCCCGAGTATCAAGGACCGTAAACCAGTTTGGGGAGCCATGTGGCAAGCTGTGGAAACAATACAACGATCGTCAAACCTATAAGTTGAAAAATGACAAAAGGAATAATCCCCCGATATATATCGCCGGTTGTAACTTCAGGGGGCGTTACCGCTTTCAGATAGAACAGGGAAAATCCAAATGGTGGCGTCATGAATGATGTCTGCAGGTTAACTGCCAGTAAAACACAAAACCAGATGGGATCAAATCCAAATTCGATCATAATCGGTGCCAGCACCGGAACATGAATGAATGTTATTTCGATAAAATCGAGAAAGAAACCCATAACAAAGATAAACCCCATGACAATGGCCAGTACCATGCCGTGGGAATACTTACCGGCCAGGCCGCTCAAAAATTCTCGAACGAGCGTATCACCATCAAGACCGCGAAAAACCAGTCCAAATGCAGCTGCGCCACACAAGATTATGAAGACCATACAGGTGAGCTTCACGGTGGTACGCATGACCTCCCTCAGCATATTGAGGGAAAATTTTCTATTGATCAATGTCAGCACGGTAGCACCCACCGCGCCCACCGCAGCAGCCTCTGTGGGAGATGCAATACCGGCAAAAATCGATCCCAGGACGGCAACCATTAAAAAAAGTGGTGGAAACATGGCTTTGCCGACCATGGCCAACAACTGCCTGCCGGAAATTCCCTGGATCTCTTCCCGTGGGATAGCCGGCGCTATCTCGGGGCGAAAAAAAGCGACGATGGCGATATAAAAGATAAAGAGTCCCACCAGAATAAGCCCCGGGAGGAGCGCACCCATAAACAAGTCACCGACGGAAACACCGACGATGTCACCGATAAGAACAAGAACGATACTGGGGGGAATAATCTGGCCAAGCGTGCCGGAAGCGGAAACCGTCCCTGTGGCGAGCTCTTTTTGGTATCCACGTTTTAACATGGTGGGAACCGCCAGCAGTCCCATGGTGACAACCGTGGCACCAACAATGCCGGTTGATGCGCCAAGCAAGGCACCCACAATAACAACGGATATGGCCAATCCCCCGCGAACACGTCCGAAGAGGATACCCATGGTATTGAGGAGGTCTTCCGCCAGGCCCGACCGTTCCAGCATAACCCCCATAAACACGAACAGGGGGACGGCGATCAGGGTCACATTGGTCATCCTGCCCCAGATTCTCAACGGCAGCAGGTTGAAAAAATCCCAGCCGAACCCGATCAATCCAAAGCAGAGGGAGGTTCCCAGGAGCGTAAAGGTTACGGGGAACCCGGCCATCAGCAGAATGGTCAAAGCCAGAAACATCCAGGCAGGAAGATATTCCATCAGGAATTGACCGCCTCTGTCTTTTCGATTCCCAATATCTGCAGGAGGCTATGGATGCCGAGAGATGTCCCTTGCAGCAACAGGAGGCAGAAACCAACGGGAAGGGTTCCTTTTACGATGAATCGGAAGGGGACACCGCCCGGATCAGGCGAGCCTTCCATGATTGCCCAAGAGGTGTAGACAAATTTAAAGGATGTAACGATGATCATGATACAGCCGGGGAAAAGAAATAAGAGGACACCCACAAGATTGATCCAGGCCTTGCCTTTGGTACCGAGACGCTGATACAGAACATCCACCCGAACATGCCCGTCGTGAAGAAGTGTGTAACCCGCCCCGATGAGAAATATAAACGCAAACAGATGCCACTCAAGTTCCTGGGTAAAGACAAAACTGGTGCGGAACATGTAGCGCATGACCACATCGACAAAAATGACCAGCACCAGGCCTAAAGTGACCCAGGCGACACCCCGGCCGACCCATTCATTGAGGACATCGATTCCTTTGGCGATTTTTAATAAAAATTTCATGGCGGCAACAAAGGATTATGGTTTTTTAACACACCATTGGACAATATAAGAAATAGAAAATTTTGAGTCAAGCATAAACAATGGGGAAAAAGCCTTATATTTTTATGCCCCGGCAAAACAGATCGAAAGCAACTGCAAGTGTCGACTTCAAATAATCCTTGTCCGGGTTGATGACATTTTTGCTTGCTTCCCATAAAATAACGCCTGAAAACAAAGACCAGAAAATATCGGCAAGTGCGGTTGGATGGCGGTCGATAAAGACACCCTGCTCGATGCCCTCCTTAAAAATACCGGCAATATGGCCCAGCGCCTTTTTTGACAACGTCTTTATCTCCGTCAACAGTTCCGGCGAAAGGTTTTTTAACGTTTCACTGGATTGAAGATGAAACATATTGATAATGACCATCGGATCGAACTCATATACCTCGTACATAGCCTCGATGAGTCTGTCCAGCTTTTCAGACGGGTCCTCGCCGGAATTCTGAATCACCTGCGCAACGCGAATGCTCAGAAATTGCAGAATCCTCAGGGAAAGAGATGCATACAGCTCTTCTTTGTTTTTGAAATAAAGATAAAGCGTCCCAGGGCTCAACTCGGATTCATTGGCAATATCTTCCATGGTTGTTTTTCTCAAGCCCCTCTTTGAAAATACGCGTTTTGCCGCAACAATGATCTGCTGGCGTCTTCTTTCCTTTTCTCTTCCTTTTCTCTCCTGTATACCCATATTAGTTCATCTCTTCGAACAGGTTGCTCTTATTTCCCTGCTCCTTGAATGTTTTCATTTTATCACGCATTTCATCCATGAGATCATCCATGTCTTCCATAGACATTTTCATCCCTTCTTCGATCATGACATTAAACTCGGCATAAACCATTTCAATATCATCCAGTTGGTTCAAAATATATTCACGCCCCTTGAAGCGCTTTGAAATTTCCGGATCTTTTGCAAGATCACCATAGCGAGAAAAGAGTCCAAAATGGCACTCCAGTCTTCGTCCATAATAGGCGATCTTCCGGTTCAGTTCCATATGCTCATCGTTGATTTTTTCAATTTCTATAAGATAGGATTCATATGCTGCGACATCCCCATTTTCTTTTGCTTGGACGGCTTTTTGTTTAAGCTGTTCCTTTGTGGCCATCAAGTCTGATAAGCGATCCACAAGCGTCTTCAAGTGGTCCTTTCTCTTGTAAATTTCATCATGCACGTAGCCACCGTACTTCTCACCATCCCCCAGAAGGTTTTCCCTTGATCTTGCCTGATCCCGGTCCCAGTCAGGCTGGAAATCAGGCTCGACCCGAATCTTTTTTTGTTCGAAGGAAACCTGAGTGCCCTGGTTGGAAGCAAGCGTCTCCCGGACTACCTCATTGTCCACCTCGACCTCACCTGAATTCACCCGTACCAGCATGGTGCCGTCTTCATAAGATGCTATTTCGAAGTCCGTCCCCCTGACACCACAAACGGCTGTGGGTGTCTGAACTTCAAAAACTTTTCTTCGCAGTGCTTTCTTACTGATTTTATTCCATAATTTACCGAAAAAAAGCAGCACCGAATGTTTCTTTTCCACCGGTGATATCATGGTGTTCAAAACAATCTTGCTGTTGGCGTGGACACGAATGATGCTTTCATCAACCAGCTTGATAAGTCCTTCACTATCATCTCCCGTGGTGATGGTATCTCCAAAAAATACTTCTGTATCACGTCGGGCAACCAGCCGGGTTGTCTGTTTGGCTCTTTGAATCTCCATGAGGCCGGTCACCTTTTTAACCTGGCCCATCGCAGATTCTTCCGCCATAACAACGCGTGCCGGACATAGAAAAAAGAACCCCATCAGCAGACAACAAAGATATGTATTTTTTTTCATTCGTTGGACTCCTGCTTGCCGGCGCCGAGACAATCCCTATCCTTTATCCGATAAAAACCGCGATTATATTCTTTCTGGCATTGACCTGCTGAATTTTGACCCGCACCAGATCTTCGGGTTTCAAATCAATTCCGCTGGAAAACGATAGATCGCACTCCAGCATAAAGTCTTTTAGAAGGATTGAATACGCATTTCGTTTTTTGCTGATGACGATAGCCTCTGTCCTTTCGCCAATCAACTTCTCGAGATGCTTGAGAAGCCAGTACCGGTTGCGGTTGTACTGAATCCGTGAAACAACGCCCATGGTTACTCCAAGCGTCTGGATCAAATAATTAATTTCCTCTTTTGAGTAGGGTTTGTCAAGACCCAGAACAGCCCTTATCTGTCTTTGCGTCACCAAATCGAAATATTTCCTAATAGGCGACGTTGCGGTCACATAGGCTTCTAAGCCCAGGCCGGCATGATGATGGGCCTCATGTCCCAGGGCAAATCGATTGAGCAATTTTCGCTGCGCCCAGTTTTGATAAAGTGTGCCCTCATTGTTTTTAAAAAGACGTCCCCGAGGCTCCGGCTGAGATCTGAAAATCGCCGGTACCTGGTGATCGGATAAAAATTTGGCCATAAGCCAGTTGGCCATTATCATCAACTCCGCCACCAGCATTCTGCCGGGGCTTTCCCGGTTGATTCTGCTGACGGCGGGACTCCCATCCTGGTTAACCCATATATTGATTTCAGGAAGGGTGATTTGGAGCGCTCCCTGTGCGAGTCGTTTCTGCCGGAACTTTTTAGCGATATCATAGAGCATCCGGATCTCTTCGTCTTCATCGGTAACTGTATTGACATCATAGTAGGACAGTTGCCGTTGCACGGTAATCAGACTCGGCACAATCTCGACATCGACAATATTACCATAACTGCCGATCTGTACAAATGTGCTGATGGCCGGTCGAAGCTCACCTGCCTTCAGACTGCAGAGACCTTCGGCAAGACCGGGAGGAATCATGGGTATTTTCCTATCCGGCGTATAGATGGAACTAGCTCTATTGACAGCCTCCTTGTCAACCAGGCTGTTTTTTTTTATAAAATGCGCCACATCAGAAATATGGATACCCAGTCGATAATGGTCATTCGATTTCTCGATACTCAGGGCATCGTCATAATCCATGGTTGCCTGTCCGTCTATGGTTATCAGAGGAAGATCCGTTAAATTGACGCGTTTGGTCCCGTAGGTGGTTTCGGTGTTTGAGTAATAGGCGTCTTTTACCAGCCTCTCGGCACTTCCCTTGACATCTTCAGGAAAATCAGGTGATATGCCATGTCGAATGAGATCCAGATTTTCATCCTTGTCCCATACGTCGAGGTTGACAAAAACCTGAAGAAGTCTACTGTCCTCCATGCCGATACCCACCCCCTTGAGGATCTTTTTGCCCAGTGAGTAGTATCGACTTTCCTTTTGATTCAGGTAGGCCAACGTCAATATTTCTATGATATCCTTCTGCTCATCTTCTGAAAGATCTAACGGGGAGAGAGTCTCATTATGGATGAGATGTTTTATCCAGCGGCTACCGTTGGTAACGATCCGCTCGATACGTGCATTTTCTTTATCCCGATTGTCCAACTGGATGACTTTTTCCTCGGAATGGGGGAAAAATCGGCTGCCATTAAATTTAAAATAACGCCTGTTGTTAAAAAAAGCCCTAACCACTGCGGATTCATGATCTGCAGAAGGGTTCTCGGGAAAACAAAATTCGGTCATGGTCTCGAGATCAATCCATTCTTGCTCAGAGTTCAGAACTTCCCATAATTCTTTGACGTCCACATGCTCGATCAATGCTTTTCGCCTGCTGGAGATTTCCTTGAGAGTCTCCACCAATATCTCCCTTCCCAAGGAAAGCTCCAGATGGCGGTTGCATCGGTGTGTCAACCGATCGGCCGAAAGCGTGACTTCACGATTGGCTTCGGTCAAAAGGCGCAACCTCAGTTTTTTTATTTCTAAAATGACCGCACAGACCATCTTTTGACGATCAATAAATTCCACAACATTTCCTAGCTCCATAAGAAAACACCTTAACAAGCAACAGCCTGAAAGTCAATGTCTTCAAGCGGTTGACCGGTTGTATTTTATGCCTCAAAACAAGTATGATTGCACCTTTTTGAAGAATCATGTAATAAGTTTAGATTCCCTGCGCATAAACGCAGGGAATCTAAACTTTGGAACATACGAATGACACCCGTGCAACTGATAAAACCCTATTTTGTTGAAAACCGACGACTTATTTTGATGGGATTTTTATGCTTGATCCTGGTTGACCTGTTACAACTCTTTGTGCCACGAATTATCAAGCGAGTCATCGACGACCTGACGGCGTTTCAAATCGATATAAACGGTCTGGTGGTTTACACCGCTTATATCAGCGGTATCGGTATTGCCATAGGCCTTTTCCGATACCTGTGGCGACGCTGTCTCCTGGGGACATCCCGACGCGTCGAGGAAGGCCTTCGCAACCAGCTTTTTACCCATATAGAAACCCTCTCGACCACCTATTTCGACAAAACCCAGACCGGTGATCTCATGGCACGGGCAACCAATGACATCCAGCAGATACGCATGGCAACCGGGATGGGCATGGTCGCGCTGAACGATGCCATTTTCCTGGGCGCCGCCGCCATCGGCTTCATGGCCTATATTAATGTTCGTCTGACGCTTTTTGTCCTGATACCGATGCCGTTCATCGTCTTGGGAACTCGATTTTTCGGCCGGCAGATGCATCGGCGATATCAAGATGTCCAAGGGTCTTTCGCAGACCTGACCGAAGGTGTCCGGGAGCGATTGACCGGCATTCGAATTGTCAAAGCGTACGGCACAGAAACGACGGAACAGCAACAGATCGAACAGTTGTCCGGGAAGTATATTCAGAAAAATTTAAACCTTGTGGCTATTACCGGGTCTTTTTTCCCTTTGATGCTTCTTTTTTCGAACACAAGCCTGGCCATTGTGATATATCTGGGCGGCAGACAAACCATTCTGCAGGAGATTACAGCCGGTGAGTTTGTTGCCTTTATCAGCTATTTAGGCCTTCTGACATGGCCCATGATGGCCATGGGATGGGTGACCAACCTCATTCAGCGCGGGCGGGCTTCACTGGACCGGATCCATGCCGTTTTGCAGACACTTCCGGATATCACTGATTCGAAAAATGCTGTCCCTATTCGAAAAGCGACGGGACAACTTCGGTTCAATCATGTCGGGTTGTCATATAATAAAACAGATCCGCCAGCCCTCTCCGACATCCAGATGGATCTTGATCCAGGGGAAATATTGGGTATCATCGGACCTCCGGGAAGCGGCAAAACATCCCTTTTGAATCTGGTTCTGCGCTTTTACGATGTAACCGAAGGTCACATTTTCATGGACGGGGTGGATATTCGTTCCCTCCGTCTTTCCGATCTGAGATCCCAGATCGCTTATGTGCCACAGGAACCCTTCATGTTCGCCGGCACTATTACAGAAAATCTCACCCTGGGCGACAGGACTTATTCCCGAGACAAGGTCGAACAAGCGGCCGAACTGGCCTCTATTTACACGACCATCCAATCTTTCCCACTCGGTTTTGAGACCGTTGTGGGTGAAAGGGGCATTATTCTCTCCGGTGGTCAGAAGCAGCGCATCGCACTGGCACGTGCGCTGCTGAGTCACCGGCCGTTTTTGCTTCTGGACGACCCCATCAGCCAGGTCGACACAGATACCGGATCCAGAATTATCAACACCGTCCGGTCATTAGCAGGCCAAAAAACAATTCTGATCGTCTCTCATCGCATTTCGGCCCTAGGGTTTGCGGACCGGATAATGTCTATAAGCAAGGGTCAAATCATCGAATACGGCACCCATGAAGAACTGATGGCCAACGATAAATATTATGCCCGTACGTTTCGGCTTCAGGAAATCCATTATGCGACATGACATGGGATACTTTGAAGAAAAAAAACTGGGGAAGTCATATGACACAAGACTTCTCAAACGGCTTTTTCCCTTTTTGAAACCATACCATTTGATGATTCTGGTATCTATTTTTCTGGTCATGCTGATCACGCTCCTCGATCTGGCGATCCCCTATGTTACCAAGATCGCCATTGATCAATACATTGTCCCTAAAATGGATACCGAGGTTCTCAAAGAAATGAGACCGGGTAAGACGGCAGCGCCATCCCGCTACTTGAAAGTAAAACCAGGAGACCCCGGGATCCGGACTGTCCTTGAAAACCATCCCGACCTGTTTGAAAAAAAAGGCCAATGGGTCATTATTTCATACCAGCATCTATCCAGACTCGAACCTGAGGATATCGCTGTCTTGAGAAAAGACGACCTGTCCGGTATCGGCCGGCTCGGTGGTATTTTTCTGTTAATCATCATCCTCAGTTTTGGTCTCAATTTCCTGCAGAAAATCATCATGGAATACACCGGTTACAGAATGATGAACGATCTGAGACTGAATCTCTTCCACCACATCCAGTACCTGTCCATATCTTTTTTTACCCAAAACCCGGTCGGTCGCCTCGTCACCCGGATTACCAACGACATCCAGAATATGCATGAGCTATTTACCTCGGTGATATCGCTTGTATTTAAAGATCTGTTCCTGCTTGTGGGTATCGCCACTGTCCTGCTCATCATGAACTGGAAACTGGCACTGGTTTCTTTTCTGGTACTGCCCCTGGTTGTTTATACAAGCCTTGCTTTCTCGGGCCGTATCCGTGATGCCTTCAGGGCGCTGCGAATAAAGATTGCCGAAATCAATACTACCCTTTCGGAAATGATTGACGGCATCAGCGTCATCCAGTCCTTTTGCAAGGAAAAAGTGGCAGCTGATAATTTTTCCCGACTGAATCATGAATACTATCTGGCCGGCATGCGTCAAATCAATGTTCTGGCCGTGTTCATGCCTCTTATAGAGGTATTCGGGATTGCCACTGTCTCCGTTATCATTTTTTATGGCGGTAAAAACGTCCTCGAGGGGCAGATCAGCCTCGGTGTTCTGGTGGCATTTATTTCCTATATGCGCATGTTTTTCAGACCTATCCGGGATCTTGCAGAAAAATACAACATCCTCCAGAATGCTCTGGCGTCGGCTGAGCGAATCTTTCTGATTCTCGATACAAACAATTCCATAGACGGCGTTGAAAACGAATCGGACAGCGTGCAACCGGCTACTGACCTGAATGTTGTGGAAAAGATAGAATCCCTTGCACTTGAAAACGTATCATTTTCCTATATACCGTCGGAACCGGTTTTAAAAAGCATATCTTTAAGCCTCCGGGCGGGCGAAACCACGGCAATCATTGGTGCGACAGGCTCCGGTAAAACATCCATTGCCAACCTTATCATGAAATTTTACGATCCCGTCTCCGGCAACATTCTTTTAAATGGACAGAATATCAAAAATATCCCTGCAACACGATATCGATCCAAAATTGCACTGGTTACCCAGGATCCCTTTTTGTTCACTGACACTGTTTTTGCCAATATCTGGCGGGATCGACAGGATATTTCCGAAAAAGAAATTGCCCGTGTCCTAACGGCGGCAAACTGCAAAGAATTGATTGAAAAACAGCCGAATGGTATCCACACTGTCTTAACTAGGGGGGGAACTGCTTTGTCGAGTGGTGAACGACAACTGATATCCATTGCCCGGGCATTCGCGCGGAGTCCGGAATTGATTATCCTGGACGAGGCCACATCCTATATCGATTCACTGACGGAAGATGTCATTCAGGATGCCCTTTCCAAACTGATGGCGGGAAGAACCGCTCTGGTGATCGCCCACAGACTCTCCACGGTGAGACATGCCGATAAAATCATCGTCATCGATAAAGGCAGCATCCTGGAAATCGGAAACCATGACACCCTCATGAAAAAACAGGGTTCTTATTTCCGAATGAATCATCTGCAGCATTGCCTAGGAGAGGCGTGTTAGCCCGAATCCTAATATGAGCGTTTCATGAAATATTCGGGATAATTGCTTGCCAAAGCCATCTTCCCATGATAGCGATTAGGCCAGTCAATTCTGACAGGCCTTCAATCCTCGATGATGCTCAGTCAGGGTTAAACGATTTGTCCAAGAAAAACCACGGCACATAGAAAATATTACGCTTTGTTTTAGCGTATCCCTTGAAACTCATTAATATGAAGGAGGTTGAACCAATGGCATACAATGCAGTAGAAATGGCTGACTGGCAGATTTCGGAAGCGGCAGAAAAAAACATGCCCACACCGGACGAATGGCGGGACAAACTCGGTCTCAAACCTGAAGAAATTCTTCCCATGGGCAGGCTGGCAAAACTTGATTTTCTCAAAATCATCGACCGCCTGCAGGACAAACCCGATGGCAAATACATTGAAGTGACGGCCATTACACCAACCCCGCTCGGCGAAGGCAAAAGTACCACTTCCTGTGGTCTCATGGAAGGCCTTGGTCTGCGCGGCAAGAATGTGGGTGGTGCACTGAGACAACCCTCAGGTGGCCCGACTATGAATGTGAAAGGGACTGCCGCGGGCGGCGGCAACTCACTGCTGATACCCATGACAGAGTTTTCCCTGGGTCTGACCGGTGACATCAACGACATCATGAATGCGCACAATCTGGCTATGGTGGCAATGACATCGCGTATGCAACACGAACGCAACTACAGCGATGAGCAGCTACAGCGCCTCACCGGCATGCCGCGCCTGAACATCGATCCCACCCGCGTGGAGATGGGCTGGATCATCGACTTTTGTGCTCAGTCTCTGCGCAACATCATTATCGGTATCGGCGGACGTTTCGACGGATTCACCATGCAATCCAAATTCGGGATCGCCGTGGGCTCCGAGTGTATGGCCATACTGTCGGTTATCCGCGATCTGGCCGATCTGAAAGAGCGGCTTAACAACATCACGGTGGCTTTCGATAAGAACGGCAAACCGGTGACCACCGGCGACCTCGAAGTCGGCAACGCCATGACCGCTTTTATGCGCAATACCATCAACCCCACCATGATGTGTACCGCCGAATACAACCCCTGTATGGTGCATGCGGGACCGTTTGCCAACATCGCCGTCGGCCAGTCTTCGATTATTGCCGACCGTGTTGGTTTGAAACTGTTCGACTATCATGTCACCGAATCGGGTTTTGGCGCCGATATCGGCTTCGAAAAATTCTGGAACGTGAAATCCCGCTTCAGCGGATTGAAACCCCACGTATCGGTTCTGACCACCACCATCCGAGCGCTGAAAAGCCACGGCGGCGGACCCAAAGTGACTCCGGGCATCGCCATGCCGGATGAGTACATCCAGGAAAATGTAGGAATGGTTGAAAAAGGCTGTGTAAACATGGTGCATCACATCAACACCATTCGTAAGGCCGGCATCAACCCGGTGGTCTGCATAAACCGGTTCTACACGGATACGGATGAGGAATGTAATATTGTCCGCAAGGCAGCCGAAGCGGCCGGTGCCCGTTGTGCTGAATCCAAACACTGGGAAAAGGGAGGCGAAGGCGCCCTGGAATTTGCCGATGCCGTCGTCGAGGCCTGTGAAGAGGAAAACGAATTCAAATTCCTCTATCCGCTGGAGATGAAGCTGCGCGACCGTGTCGACATCATCGCCAAGGAAGTCTACGGTGCCGATGGTGTGACCTGGACTCCGGAAGCCGAAGCCAAGGCCAAAATGCTGGAGAACGATCCCAAGTACGCCGACTTTGCAACCATGATGGTCAAAACCCATCTCAGCCTGACCGCCGACCCGACACTCAAGGGTGCGCCCAAAGGCTGGACGCTGCCCGTTCGTGACGTTCTGATCTACTCAGGCGCCAAGTTCCTCTGCCCCTGCGCCGGTACCATCAGCCTGATGCCGGGAACCGGTTCGAACCCCGCCTACAGGCGTGTGGATGTGGATGTTAACAACGGAAAGGTTAGCGGACTGTTTTAACCCCCTAACCATATTGTGATCACCCATAGGGTCCGGGAACATTTTCCGGACCCTATTTTTTCTTTCAAAATAAAATCGTTGAAACGATTTTATGAAACGCGACGTTGTCGCTATTACGGAAAGCGCTTATCTATAAAGCTCAAATACTATTGTGTATAGAGGCCTGCGAATGTTCGGTTTGAAGCCGGGCAACTGTCTGAGAGCTTTAGGCACCGTTGAATCCGCCGTTTCTATGAAGTGCCAATAGATACGTAACCACTTTCTGTCATTGAACTTAATTAAATGTGATCCGCAAAGGCGGACCCTACGGAGCCTTAAGCACGAGTTTTGGCCGGATTCAAACCGAATATTCACAGGCCGGCAAAACGACCCAACTTGGGTTTTACAGAACCTCCACTTCGCTCTGAATAGCCGCAGGGCATTCAAATTTAACGATAGCCTGATCGCTTATTTAGGTAGAGGTATGGCCGACATTATGCGCGTACTGCTCATCAACCCCTGCTATCCCATATCGGAAACACCTTCGCCGCCACTGGGTCTTGCATTTCTCGCGGCTGCCTTGGAAGCCGCCGAGATTGAAGTCCAGATTCTCGATCTTGTGGTCTATCCCTACACCAAGGAACGCCTGGCCAGAACCCTGAAAGCATTCGACCCTCAGTTTGTGGGGGCAACGGCCGTAACCATGAATTTTGAACATGCCGCCGGTGTTATCAGGGATGTCAAGGCTATCGCTCCCGATATTCTCACGGTGATGGGGGGACCTCACGTCACCTTTTGTGCCCGTGAAACCATGGAAGTCTGCCCGGAAATCGATTTCATCGTTCTCGGAGAAGGGGAAGAAACCCTCGTGGAACTGGTTAGGGCTTACCAGAATGGCAGCAGCTGGGAAAACATCAAAGGAATAGCTTATCAAGACCAGGGCCAGCCGGTCTTGACTGCGCCAAAGGATCCCATCCAGGATATCGACACCCTCCCTGAACCGGCCAGACATCTGATCCCGCTGGGAAGATATCGGGCGCTGGGCCTGCCCATCAGCATGACAACCAGCAGAGGGTGTCCCTTTCAATGTATTTTCTGCGTGGGCAGAAAAATGGTCGGCGCCAGGGTCAGGTACAGAAATCCCAAGAAGGTCGTGGATGAACTGGTTTATCTGAGCACCCTTGATTTTCACCAGATCAATATTGCTGACGATCTATTTACGGCATCCAAAAAGCACTGTATGGCCGTCTGCAATGAAATTATTCAGCGAAAACTCAAGATTCAATGGACGTCTTTTGCCAGGGTCGATACGGTTTCACGTCCGGTATTGGAGCGGATGAAGCAGGCCGGGTGCACCGCCGTAAGTTTCGGTGTCGAGTCAGGAAGCCCCGAAATCCTCACGACCATCAAAAAAGGCATCACACTGAATCAGGTTGTCGATGCCGTAACCATGTGTAATGACGTGGGTGTCACCCCGCAGGCATCATTTATTCTTGGTCTTCCCGGCGAAACATTGCAAACACTGCAGCAGACCGTAGCATTTGCCGAACAACTAAAAGGCATGGGCGTCCTGCATGGCTATCACCTTCTGGCACCCTTCCCGGGAACTGATGTCAGGGAAAATAGTCAGGCGTACGATATCCAGATCATGAGTAATAACTGGAATGATTACCATGCCAATAAAGCCATTGTCAGAACATCGGCTGTTGATCAGCAAACCCTGGACGACATCGTCAAGGACTGGCAGAAAAACTTCGACACATGGCTCGATGATATTAAACAGCGCCGTGACAGCGGCGAGGCCACCGAAGAAGAAGCCTGGCCCCTTACCAACCTGGAGCATATTGTCCTGATTTACGACCTGATGATGAAGCAGGTGCTTGAAAATATCGGATGGATTCCTTGTAAAAAGCCGGGCACTTCAAGCAAAAACAAACTGGCACAGTTAGCGGATCACATGAACGGAACCATCCCGCACACACCGGAACAGATCCGGAAAACGCTTCAATTCGCCACTGCAAGAGGATATTTGACCAAGGACCGAAAGAGTGGAGATTGCCGGTGGAAATGGATAGACTACCTTTAGAAATCCAGCTCGACGTGAACAGGCACTGTATCGAGACCGACATCAGGAAGCAGTATAATCGGTTGGTTTCTCACTATTTTAAATCACCAGAAGACCGGGACGGCATTGAAAAAAAGATTTCCCTGCTCAAGCACGCACTGGAAACGCTTGATTTCAGACAACTCAGAAACAAACACCCTGAACTTGCCGGTAATACCGGTGACAAGGTGTTCCTTTCCTGGTACGACACGACAACATTGCGCATTCGAATAAATACAAGACAGGTAACCCCATGAAAATTCTCGTTTTTCAACAAAACCAAAAAGGTGAAAGCAAGATTGCCGGTATCCGAAAATATGGTGGCGATGGATTCAAGATAGAAGTTATCTCTATGGATGAAGCTCTGCCGCCGGTCATCGATGACGCCAGGCATTTCCTGCCGGAAAAAATTGAAGCGGACCTGGTGTTGGATTTTCTGCAGCACCCCGACCTGTCCTATGATCTGGCTCAACTCTGTTCCGAAAAGGAAATCCCGCTGGTGGCTTCCGGGAAAAAGTATCACCCTAAACATGTCATTACCCCGCCCACTTGATGCGGCCTTTCCCGGCAGGACTGCCTGGGAACGTATGGAGACCAATTCGGTGCGCCGGAATTGGATGTCGAGGTTGCGGATGGTAAAATCCAAAAAATTTCCGTCAGAAGAGGTGCCCCCTGTGGTGCTACCTGGGAAGCGGCATCGCGCGTTATCGGATGGGATGTATCGGAGGCGCCCACACGCTTCGGGTTGGAAATTCAGTTTTCTTGCAGCGCAGATCCTGCTGGCTGGGACCCGATTTACGGGAAAAGTCCGGTTCATTTTGCCGGCCACGTCCATGGTGCTGCCTTAAAAAAAGCCCTCTATAAAAAGAAGACCTGATGAAACATTCTCTTAAAAATGGGACATTAACTGACACGACATTCGCCCCTAACGGGAACCCTGGTGACGCATCACGTTAATGTGTCTTTAAGTGCTGTTGCGTGCTTTTTTAGCAAACCCCGCAGTTGGTCATAGGTCAGACCTAGTTTTTTGGCCGCTTTCTTCTGATTGTATTTTGAGGTCTCAAGGGATCTCTTCAACAATTTGATTTCAAGGTTTTTCACCGCTTCTTTTAAATGTAGCGATGTCAATCCGGTCGGTTGCACATCCACGGGTCCTGTTTTTTTCTCCAAGCTCGCATCTTTCATGTGCTTTTCATAGGGCGAATTGAACGGATTGAACACGATTTCTGTGATATGTGAAGCATCGGTTCTGTACACCGCCCGCTCCACTACGTTTTTCAGTTCACGCACATTACCCGGCCAGGCATATTGTTCCATCATGGCACGTGCTGTCCTGCTAAAAACAGGCGTTTCCTCGCGCCCGAGTTCGAATGCCATTCTGCGGGCAAAATGATCCGCCAGCAGCAAAAGGTCGCCTTCCCTTTCCCTCAAGGGAGGCAAAAACAGTACCTCGAAAGAGAGACGATCCAGGAAATCCCGTTTGATCAGCCCCCTGGCTGTCAGGTCCAACAGATCTGCATTGGTGGCACCCACCAGTCGTACGTCCACATCAATAGGTAGTGACCCGCCCACTCTTTCGAACGTGCCGTACTCCACTACCCGTAAAATTTTTTCCTGAACCTCCAAGGGGGTGCTACCAATTTCGTCCAGGAAAAGAGTGCCGTTTTCGGCGGCCTCAAATCGGCCCTTACGTGCCTGGAAAGCACCGGTAAAAGCCCCTTTTTCGTGCCCGAACAACTCCGTTTCGATCAAAGAGGGGGTCAGTGCAGCACAGTTAAGTGCAACCAGTGGTTCCTGCCAGCGTTGTGACATGTAATGCAGACGCATGGCAGCTATCTCCTTGCCGGTCCCCCTTTCACCGATAAGAAGCACGGGCCGATTAACGGTCGCTACCTTTGAAAGTGATTCCTGGAACATCAGAAATGTTTCAGACTGCCCAATGGCCTCGACCCCTGGTGGCGGTGTTGTAAATTTCGATGAAGAACGGCTCATTCTGATAAATTTACCTTAATCTGGTTAATTTTACTCTTTATTGGTTTTTTTACCATATTGCTCTCGACCTGTCAATCAGATTTTTTCCTGAAATATCAAATTGTTATGTCTTTCTTATAATCTGGCACATATTATGCTAAAAGAGAAGATACCAGTAAGAATCAAAATCACCACAGCTTATACCGAACGGCTTTTACCAAAACGGAGGTTTCACCATGGGTATTTTTACACGATTTCGCGATATTATCAGTTCCAATCTCAACGCCATGCTGGACAGGGCCGAAGACCCCGAAAAATTGATTAAACTCATGATTCGGGAGATGGAGGATACCCTGATCGAGCTGAAAGCCTCCTGTGCCGGTGTCATTGCCGGTCGAAAAAAGCTTGAACGCCAAAACGACAGTGTCGTGGAGCGCCAAGAACAGTGGCATACGCGGGCAGGGCTGGCGGTGGACAGAGGCCGGGACGACCTGGCACGCGAGGCCCTCAGCGAAAATCGCCGTTTTGCAGATATGGCGGACGCACTGAAACAGGAGCTGCTCGAACACGATGACATGATCCATAAATACCAGGAAGACATTTCTCTGCTGGAAGACAAACTCCACACAGCAAGAGAAAAGCAGCGGATACTCATTCAGCGCCATATTCATGCCAGGAGAAAACGACGTGCCCAGGAAGGCATTCGCCGGGTTGATAATTTTGAATCCATCGCCAGGTTCGACGATCTTGAAAACCGGATCGAACGCATGGAAGCGGAGGCGGACCTGGTGAATTTTGGGAAAAAACCCACCATTGAAGAAGAATTTGACAACTTAGCCCTGGATGATGATATAGAAAAAGAACTCGCAGCGCTCAAATCTTCACGAAAAAAACCGCAAACGGACCTGAATGCGTCCTGATTGATGGGCAACGTTCGAAACACCCTAGGGAACCAGACGTGGCAGTCTGATTTTGGAGTAATGCAAACATGAATGCAATCATCATCGTAACCATCGTTTTTAGCAGCATTATCATCATCCTGGGCATGATAACAGGCACCATTCTTATGACCATCAAGATGAGACATGGCGGTGTATCACGCAAAAGCCGGCAACATCACGAAGAAGAAACCCGGATGATACAGGAAATTTATCATGGTTTGACACAAATGGAAAAGCGGGTGGAGAGCCTGGAAACCATCCTCATGGAAAGCATAGGAAAGGAAACATCTTCATGAACAGATTCAAATACTCACATGGTCGCGGCCTTTACCGATCCCGCAATGGAATCATTCTCGGTGTTTGCCGGGGTCTGGCAAATTATTTCGATTTGAAAGCCTTCTGGATAAGGATCATTGTTGTGGTTTTCTTTCTCGCCAGCGGCGTCTGGCCGATACTGGTGCTCTATTTTGTTGCATCTTTGTTAATGAAGCCGGAACCCGTCAGACCGATTGAATCAGAGGCGGAACAGGAGTTTTACGACAGCTATACATCATCCAGGCCCAGAGCAGCCAGCCGATTGAAACGCCGTTTTCACAACCTGGATCACCGTATTCAGCGAATGGAAGATATGGTAACGGCCCGTGAGTTTGAATGGGACAGGAAGTTCAACGGCTAACCAGACCATTTCATGCAGAGGCTTTAAGATGAAATATAATGGTTAAAAAATATTTCTTCATTATCAAAATAATGATTTACAACGAATATATCTTGCCGGGAAACGGGCATGCCGAAGGATTTAATAGCCCGTGCCGCACGCCTAAGAAATGCCGGCTCTTCATGTTCGAACACTGAAACAAGTTTTGTATATTCGCTCACCTCGATCGGTTCGATGATGAGTATCTCTCCCATGGGCGCCAATACACGCCTTGCTTCGGATAGGGCGACAGAGCCTTTTTGGTGCCTGCTTATCCCTCAAGTTTACGAACTCATTAATCTTTTTAAACTCAATGTCATCTGAAGCGCTCATATTATTCGGCTTTCCTGGCTCTTGCCTTTGCACAAAGCATTTGAAATTCCGTTGAGGCCGGGTCCACGATTCCAAACCGATCTGGCCTGAAGGGCATCAGGTTGTGTGGGCTTTCACCTTCTATGATCAATCCAGCCAACGCCTCTCCGATGCCGCCGGAGGACATGACCCCTGAGCCGCAGCAACCCGCTGCCACATAAAGCCCCGGTCTCTCGTCGATTTCCCCGAGAATAAAGTGGCCATCCGGCGTATAGGCTGACAGGCCGGTCACGTAGCTTTCAAAACGGGCGCTGTTTAGACCCGGAAAAAAGCGCGAGACGCGCGGCTCCGCCTCAATAAGAGCATCCCATTCATGACCATTTTCTGTGATGGTAAAAGTGTCCATATCATCCGGTAAAATGCGGTAATCGAACGTAGGTGAGAAGGCTTCCTGCACCCCTAAAAGCATACCGTTCACCTCAGGTCTTGTATAAGCCCCGGCGTCGGCATGGACTGTCATTGGCTGGTTTTTGTAAGACAGGGGACCGGGCGCTGTAATCCAGAAATGACTGCGGACCGGGGTCATCGGCAAAGAAATACCCAAAGGCATTGTCAGATTGTTCGACCAAGCTCCCGCAGCAACGACCACTTTTTCACATTGGAACATTCCTTTGGACGTCTGGACAGCTACCATCCTTTTGCCGTCAAAGCGGATGGATTTAACTGCGACACCGGTCTCAATGCGAACCCCGGACCGTTTTGCAGCGCGGGCATACGCGGCTACAAGTCGATATGGATCGATATACCCGTCATCAGCAAAAAATACTGATAATGCATCAGATCCTGCCGTGAGCCAGGGCAAGTTTTCGAATAGCCATGCTTCATTGACAATTTCCGCCGAAATACCTTCCTGCTGCGACCTGGCGTATAGGGCTTCCAATGTTGAACGGCTCTTTCCCGTTTCCGCAAGACGCACTGTGCCGACTCGATGAAAATCAAGGTGATCACCCAATTGCTCTTCCAGTGCATCTATAACCTTGAAAGTTACACGGCTCAACCGGTCAACGGCCGGTTTGGAGGAAATCGCGAACATTAACCCCGCTGCTTGGGAAGAGGCGGCTGTTGCCAGACCCAACCTTTCCAGCAGGATAACGTCACACGCCCCGCGTCTGGTGAGATGATAAGCCACACTGGTGCCCAGTAAACCACCACCAATGATCACGATAGCTGCTTTATTCATTTGGTAAACTCCGATAAATTGAGAGTATAGCACGAAAAATACGCTTTGAAAAACGCCAGACAAAATGAGGGGCGGATATGAAAAACTCAGGATGAGAGAATCCATTGACTACCCTGTTATCAACATTGCTCTTTCCATGGGTGCCGGAGATAAGGGGAGGCTCGCTGTTGGATCTGCAGGTGCAACCCCCCTCATTTATGATTTTTCTTCTCATGATGAACTGAGGGAGATACCGGAAAAGGCTCAACATGATATATCCCCTGTCAACAACATGTATTTGTCACCCTTATATAGAAAAAATATGGTCAAGGTACTTTCGGATAAGCTCATAAGTAGAATTTGAAGCCTTGCCGTAATTTTTCAGCATACTGATATCACATCCACAATTATTTCAAAAAATTCTTTTATTCACAGCAAGTTGATGTTGTGATATTGTAATAAGTATATCCATGAGAAATTGCTGAATAACTGCACAATGTCTTCAAGTTGTTCAAATAAGTCCGCTGTGTGAGCGATACGATTGCACAGTATAAGAAATAGGGTCAAGAAACTGATAGATGCTGGTAATATAACGATTAAATAAAATGCGCAAGAGGTGAGAGGATTTGAACCTCCGACCCCAAACAACCGGCAGTGGTCTAACCATGAAAAAACCTCAGCATAACCCCCCGATTCGGGGCTGGCGGAAAGCTCTATATGAAGTCATTTTCGAGGCCGATACGCCGGCCGGAAAATGGTTCGACATTTTGTTGATCGTCTCGATTCTTCTGAGCGTCACCGTGGTGATGCTGGACAGCGTCAGTGCTTTCCAGGCCGCGCATGGCCGACTGCTGCGACGCCTGGAATGGTCGTTTACCATTTTGTTCACGGTGGAGTATCTGCTGCGGCTGTTGTGCATTGGCCGGCCCATCGCATACGCAATCAGTTTTTTTGGTATTGTGGATCTGTTGTCCGTTATTCCCACCTACCTGAGCCTGCTGATTCCCGGAAGCCATTACTTGATCGTGATACGGGTCCTACGGATTCTGAGGGTTTTTCGCATACTAAAACTTGTCCAGTACCTCGCCGAGGCCCAGACGCTCATGCGGGCTCTGCGGGCAAGCCGCCGGAAAATAACCGTTTTCCTGTTTACAGTGCTCTCCCTGGTGATTATTTTCGGTTCCCTGATGTATCTCGTGGAAGGTGAATCCAGCGGCTTCACCAGTATTCCCAGGGGTATTTACTGGGCCGTTGTGACCCTAACCACGGTTGGGTACGGTGATATTTCTCCCCAGACCGGTCTGGGTCAGGTGCTTGCCTCGCTGATCATGATCATGGGGTACGGGCTGATAGCGGTTCCCACCGGTATCGTGTCGGTAGAGATCTCCCATGCCATGGAGCATAAGGCCGTCAATCAGGCCTGCCCTGCCTGCAGCGCTCAGGGGCACGACAAGGATGCCCAATTCTGCAAATACTGCGGTGCTCCCCTGTAGTTACGTGATAGAATTTGGCGCAACGGGTTGTATGTACTTTATCGCCATTAGTTCCTCGTTTAAATAATGGGTTGACTATAATAACACTCCCCATAATTTGCAGGCGGAATAATGGAACGCTGGAATACTGGTTGCCAAAATGTTTTTCAACATGAAGCCACCCTATTTCCCCGAAACCCATCATTCCATTGTTCCACCATCCCGCTATTCCAATTGGGTCGTAGCCCCCATTTCCTGCCCAATCGGGTTCTTGCAGAAAATCAGGTGTCAGTTGTGTATTCCAACTTGGGAGCGCTTTTAAGATATGAGGATTTTCCGTCTAATGATTCCCAGAAGGAATCCGCCTGCTCCTGAAATTTTTTCTGTGTAATTTCCGCGTCTGCCACAGCTCTCATAAACGCCATATTGACTTTCCCTTCTTTCACAACTTGCTCTCCGGCGTTAGAACATGCCTGCTCGATTCTCTCACGTCTTTCGGCATATACCGGTTGAGAAATCAGTTCTGCTCCCGGCATATAAAATTCCCCCATAAGGGAAGTCTTTTCAGAATGACTGTGTAAACATCTGAACATTGCCTTTAATCCATCGAAATTGTGCTCTACTTCGGGAAACCCTGCAGCACTGAACACAATAAAGCCTTGCTGCTTATCTTCCGGATAACGATGGGGATGTTTTGTCTCTCCGTCTTCGACCAACATGTAGGGTTTCATGTTCGGTAAAAGCCGGTCCAGGAAATTTTTCATGATACCTGTTACATTGAAAATATATAGGGGTGAGGCAAAAATAATTAAATCCGCTTTTCTGAATTTCATCCGCAGGTCGATCATATCATCTTGAAAAATACATTCTCCAGGCGTTTTTGTCCAGCAGGTATAACATCCCGTACAGGGATTGATTTTCATGTCTTTCAGCTTGACATATTCAATGTCGGCACCCGCTGATTTGGCTCCCCTGCAGAAATGATTCACCATGAAGGTAGTTTTGCTGAATTTAGTGTTTCGCGGGCCGCCATCGAAAACAACAATTTTATTGATTTGCCCCGGTTTAAAAGTTTTATACGTAAATTGAATTTCGCGAGGTTCTTCTTTTACTTCTTCTTCAGTTGATGAAGCAAACAAATCACCTAATTTTAACAATATGGTTATATCTCCGTCAGCCGTGTATTCCTTTTTGATAAACGCCTGGTCACCCGAAACTTCATTGTTTGAAATGGCAAGCCAAAGTCTGGAATCGGATGTAATCGTTGTTTTAGGATTAGAGTGAATGCCGGTTGTATATGTGCATTCGAAATCTTTTATGGTTAAATATCCCTCGGTAGGTTCCTCACCCGTTAAATGGAATTGAATAATCGTATCAACCCCTTTGGCACGTTTTTTATTTAATCCGTGAGGCATTGCTTCGAATAATTCTTTGATCGATTCGAAATGTAGCTGTTCCCCTTGAGTCGTTTGCATTAAAATCGAGGGTAATTTTATGTTTACCGGCAGGCCGACTGCAAGTAGTAAAACGATGGGGACAACACTTGAAATAATAACCTGTATGCCACCGTCGTTGGAATATTTGATGATGGATAAAATGATGGAAATCCCAAACAACCCCGCCCAGATATAATTGATGATGATGTTTATCTTTCGAAATTGATCTGTTTTGGTGATGATTTCAGGATAATTCTTTTTTGAAAATTCATAAGTGAAAGGGTCCAATTTGAATAAAGGCGGAAGCACCGCAACCAGAAATAAACCCAAATATAAACCCGCGATGGCATTTTCCAAATATATCCGGCCGAGTGACGGCACAAAACAGACAAAAAATGCCCCGATTATCACGATTCCTGAGACCCCGTAGGGAAAATAACTCCGGACTTTTAGTAATATCGCTAGGATCAAATTCAAAAGAACAATAGAGCTTATGATCAAAACATAGGGTTTAAGACCTTCCAGACGGTAACCACCTGCCACGGCTAAAGAATTTATGGCGATAATTCCAGCAAAGGGCAAATACTTTAGCAAGGTTTTCATGTTTTCCCCCTTAGTAACGCATTTCGATTTTTATCATCTTACTGCCTGCCAGTTCAAAAGAAACATCCTTAAAACCAGGCGGCCCGAATGTGCCGAACACATTGTTGGAAAAAGCATACCCTTCCTTGGGAATTCCAAAGAAATTCTTGTCAAGCTTACCATTTGAATTGGCATCGTGAAAAACGGCAATGGCATAAGTACCAAAAGGAACATCTTTAAAGGTGTAGACAACGGTTTGCCCGGTTACTTCAACATCCGTTCCTTTGTATTCTTTGCCATCATCGGGAAACCCCTTTTCATCTGAGTACAATCCGATCGACATCAATCCTTTTGGGTCTTCAATTCCGGAAATCTCAACATTAATCATTCCTGTTTGCGCATACGCCATCGAAACAAAGCATACGAAAACAGACATAATTAACGGCAAGTAAAGTTTTTTCATTTTACACCTCCCTTGGACGTTAAGAATATATTTATATATAATTAATTATATAATAGGTAAAAAAATTTCTCCTAACCTCTCATATTTTATCCTCTACCATGGCAATGGTCTCATCCAGCCAACGGATATACATATTCTCATATAACTCACCAAAACGCCGTGTCGCCTCCCACAGGTGCGCATCCTGTTTTAATTCGGGTTGGAACGTCGTAATTTCTTTAATGAAATCCGGTGATTCGGTTTTA
>Ga0190293_1000045_pt1 | contig 43057 bp, 32 predicted proteins | sample 48693001_MG_FD_161671 | JGI IMG/M metagenome (GOLD analysis project Ga0190293, IMG submission 161671) | Hydrothermal vent microbial mat bacterial communities from Southern Trench, Guaymas Basin, Mexico - 4869-30-0-1_MG | ecosystem: Environmental > Aquatic > Marine > Hydrothermal vents >...
TCAATATTCTTAAAATTATAGTCCTGATTGGCACTTTCGCACTTGCGATGGCCTTTGCTGCAAATGACCTTGTTAATTTTATCGGTGTCCCTCTGGCAGGCCTGAGTGCATTTAAAGCTTCAGCAGGAATGGAGAACCCGTTAACCGGTGCAATGACCGAACTACAAAAAGCAACTTCATCACATACTGTCCTCTTGCTTATTGCCGGAATAATCATGGCGATAACATTGTGGTATTCCAGAAAAGCAAAAACTGTTACAAAAACTGAGCTCAGCCTCAGCAGGCAGGAAGAGGGTTTTGAAAGATTCGGTTCATCTGCACTTTCAAGGTCTGTTGTCAGGATTTTCACTTCAACTTCGGATGGATTTAAAGCAATCGTTCCCGGAAGATTTATTTCCATGTTAAACAGAAGATTTAAAGCTGTAAATGAAACAACATCAGGAGATGACTCAGAAAAACCTTCATTCGACCTTATACGAGCCTCTGTAAACCTTATGGTAGCCAGCATTCTGATCTCTTTTGCTACATCAATGAAGCTTCCTCTCTCAACTACTTATGTAACATTCATGGTTGCTATGGGTACTTCCTTTTCAGACCGGGCATGGGGAAGAGAAAGTGCGGTTTACAGAGTAGCAGGAGTATTTACTGTTATTGGCGGTTGGTTCATAACTGCATTTCTTGCTTTTTCGGTCTCTGCCATATTTGCATTTGTAATGATCTTCCTAAAGATCCCGGGTGTGATCCTGATCATACTTCTGGGAGCTTTTGCTATATATAAAAACCACCATTTGCACAGCAGCCGGGAAAAAGAAGCAAGGGATTTCGAGATCTTTAATTTAAAAAAAGTTAAAGACCAGAAATATGCAGTAACTATAACATTCGAACATGCAGGTTATTTCCTTAAAGATGTTTCTGATGTCCTGAAGAGGGGATTTGAAGGAGTGAGTTCTGAGAGCAGAGTGATATTAAGATCATGCAAAAAAGATTCGAAGAGGATTCAGACTGAAGCAAATATTATTGCTGCCAACGTATTTAAAACCCTCAGACTTCTGCAGAAATCAGACCCCAAACAAACTGCAGACTATTCCAGAACTATTAGTGTTCTTCAGGGAATTGCAGATTGTGAGAGAGACATTATAATAAGAGCATATAACCATATAGATAATAATCATAAAGGACTCCTTGATTCTCAATTGGAAGAATTAAAAAAATTAAAAGACCTGATCATCGATACCCTTGAAAGTTCATCAGATGCAATGATAGCGAAAGATAAAAAAAGCCTGGCAAAGATCATTAAGAACGAAAAAAGCATTAAAAAGCTTATTGATAAATTTGATTCAAACCAGATAAGCAGGATTCGGGATGATTCATCCAAGACAAGGCTCAGTATCCTTTTTTACGGATTCACAAGAGACCTCAGGAGGATCGGCAACCACACTATCAATCTAACTGAGATCTTTAAGGATTCATTTTTAGATTAATTATTCTTAATTCTACTGAAAACTGTTGCAATTATAAAAAATAAGTGTACAATGGTATATCGGGATATAACGATATGCTAAACAAGACAGGAAAAATATTCAAAGCGCTGGGGGAAAATAACAGACTCAGGATAGTAAATATGCTGATGTCAAAGCCTATGTGTGTTTGTGAGATCACAGATATCATCGGTTTATCACAGTCCACAGTATCAGGTCATCTAAGAATATTAAAAGAAGCAGAGATAATTGAAGATATCAAAGAAGGCCTCTGGGTTGAATATAGTCTTATGAAAAAAGATGAACTTAATAAAACATTGTTTAAATTAGTAAGATCACTGTTTGATAATGATGAATTGCTGGAAAAAGAGAGAAGATCAGCTCTTCTTGCAGATCGTAACATCTTATGTAAAAAGTAAAAATTTTATACTCGTATATCGCTACATGGGAATATAAAGAAATAACGAGGTGTACAAAATGAAAGAATGGAAAATCTTTTTTTTAATGGTTGGAGCTTTTATTCTGTTCTACTTTCTCCCACTTGATATCATTCCATTCGGAGGACCAGTTTTTGAAGCTTTGGCTCTGGCAAAATGGTATGCAAGGGAACATGTTTTGCTATGCCTTGTCCCGGCTTTTTTTATAGCCGGAGCAATATCAGTTTTTCTCAGTCAGAACTCTGTAATTAAATATCTGGGCCCAAATGCAAATAAAATTGTTTCTTATGGAGTTGCATCTGTATCAGGATCAATTCTGGCAGTATGTTCCTGTACTGTATTACCACTCTTCTCCGGTATTTATAAACGGGGAGCTGGGCTCGGCCCTGCAACAGCATTCTTATATTCAGGGCCTGCTATAAATATACTTGCCATAATCCTGACCGGACAGGTACTAGGGTGGGAGTTGGGATTAGCAAGGGCCATCGGAGCGATTGTTTTCAGTATTGTTATCGGATTGATGATGCATATTATTTTCTTAAGAGAAAATAATAGGAAAAACCAAAATACAGGATTTCAATTAGTAGAGAATTCTGATGATAGATCATTATGGAAAAACTCATTATATTTTATTTCTATGGTGGGGATACTTGTATTTGCAAACTGGGGAAAACCTGTAGCTGCTGATAACAATATCTGGGCATCAATATTTATGAATAAATGGATGATAACAGGAATTTTCGCAATAATATTAATTTTCATCCTTATCAAATGGTTCAAAAAAAATGAACTGAAAGAATGGACGATCTCTTCCTGGGGTTTCACAAAACAGATCATGCCTCTATTACTTCTGGGAGTTCTGGCTGCAGGAATATTTTTAGGCAGGCCGGGTAACGAAGGTTTGATCCCGTCTGATTGGATCCAGACCCTTGTCGGAGGCAATTCCATTCTTGCAAACTTTTTCGCTTCGATTGTCGGAGCCTTCATGTATTTTGCCACTTTAACTGAAGTGCCAATTCTTGAGGGATTGATGGGTGCAGGCATGGGTAAAGGCCCTGCACTGGCTCTTCTTCTGGCCGGTCCCGCATTAAGTCTTCCAAATATGCTGGTAATCAGAGGAGTACTTGGAACAAAAAAAACATTGGTTTTTGTATCCCTGGTCGTAGTAATGGCGACAATTTCAGGTCTCATTTACGGAATAATATTTTAAAAGTAAAAAACAGATAATGAAAAAAATATGAATTATAAAAAAAACTTATGTTGCCAACTTTAACATATTTTCTTTTTTAGGAGGATAAAATGGAAGAGATACAAAAAGTTTCTGATATTTTAAGATCAATGACCTTTGATTTCTTTGGAGGGGGGAAGCACAAAATATCTCCAGCGAACCACTTTAAATCAGAAAACTCTATATTTTTTGATGTCAGGTCATCAATTGAACACGAAGCCATTTCTTTTAAACTGCTCCACCACATGCCGGTTCTGAATATCCCGATCGAAGAGATCCCGGACAGACTAAATGAAATTCCGAAAGATAAACTTGTTGGAATTTTCTGTTCCTCAGGAATAAGGTCCACATTGGTTTACCTCTTTCTCCGGATGAATGGATATGACAATGCAAGAATTATTACCGGTGGATATAGTTCAATTTCAGAAGAACTTATGCCCGGGAAACTTATAAAACTGACAAGATCCGGGGGATAAGAAACAAGTGATATATCAAAATTTTTTAAAACTATAGGGGATCACTTATGCTATTAGCAGGAATAATATTTATCATTGCATTTGTCATGACGATGACTGGAAGAGGAGGGGGAAATTTTTATGTTATTACTCTGGCACTTACCGGTATATCAATGCATCAGGCAGCAACGACAGGCCAGTTTATATTAATTGTTTCCTCCTTATCCGCATCATTATTTTTCGGAAAAAAAAGAACCATATCGTGGAAGCTCTTTTTTATTATCGGGATAGTAACTTCTATTTTTGCATTTTTAGGCGGATTTTTCTCTGATCTGATTACAGGTAGAACCCTGAAGTATATATTCTCTGCATTACTTTTTCTTTCCGCCCTACTCATGTTAAAACCCGTAAAAGAGAGAACCAGAAAAAAATCCTTACTATCATGGGAAATCATATTCGGAGATCATATATTTCTGATGGACTTAAAAATTGCTCTACCTGCAACTATATTATCAGGATTTTTTGCGGGCATGGTCGGAGTTTCCGGAGGATCATTTCTCGTGCCACTAATGGTACTTGCTTGTAACGTACCCATGAAAATAGCGGTAGGAACTTCAACCATGATGGTTTCGGCAATAGCATTTATGGGGTTTCTCGGTCACTCAGCTTCAGGTCATTTCGATATGAGGATTGCATTGCCACTTGCTGTTGCAGGGGCAATTGGAGGAATGCTCGGATCTATGAAAGCTTTAAAATCAAGACAAAGATCTCTAAAATTGCTTTTTGCTATTACTACCTTAATAGCTTCAGTAATCATGATCTTTAATGCACTTATGACAAAATAATGGCCCATTTAATGAGATAACAAATGAAATAAGGAAAAATTATAATGGAGAGAAATATGAAGGAACTAAAAGTTTTAGGGACCGGATGCCCAAAGTGTAAGAAACTGGAAGAAGTTACACGTTCAGCTGCAGAAGATATGAAAATCGAGTTCAACCTGGTAAAAGTAACTGATCTTGATGAGATCATGGGCTTTGGTGTAATGATGACCCCGGCATTGGTAGTTGACGGAGTAGTGAAAGCTTCCGGAAAGATCCCGGGAATTGAGGACATCAAGAAAATGCTCTCATGATCATTCAAGTTATTGCAAAAAAGTACAAATAATAATTTCAAATTAAAATGAGGTGAAACCAAAATGATAAAAAAAATAACTGTTTTAATATTTATAGGATTTTTCGTATTCACTCTTCAGGCAGCTTGCAATACTAATAACAAAAGAGAGAGTAATCCAGAAAAAATTGAGCAAAATGAAGTTTCCACTATAAAGGTTACTTTCGTAGAATTAGGATCAGTGAAGTGTATACCCTGTAAAAAAATGCAGCCGATCATGGATGAAATAGAGAAGGAATATAAGGATCAGGTAAAAGTTGTATTCCATGATGTATGGACATCTGAAGGTAAACCTTTTGCAGGCAAATATAAGATCAGGCTGATCCCTACTCAGGTTTTTCTTGACATTGAGGGGAAAGAATACTTTAGACATGAAGGATTTTTCCCCAAGAAAGAGATAATAAAGATATTAAAAGAAAAGGGAGTAGAATAAATTTGGATTCACTATTTTCCTGGCTCTCAACATTAGTACAATCTACATTTTTAATAGCGCTCTCAGGCTCATTTCTATGGGGAGTTCTCAGTATACTTCTTAGTCCCTGTCACCTTGCAAGCATCCCATTGATAGTTGCTTACATAAGCGATCAGGAAAACAAATCATTTAAGATCGCATTATGGACCTCTTTATCATTTTCTTCAGGTATTCTTATCACGATCTCAATTATTGGTCTCATTACTTCATTAATGGGCAGAATGATGGGTGATATCGGGAAATGGGCAAACTATATTGTTGCTATTATATTTCTTGTTGTCGGACTTTACCTGCTAAATATAATTAAATTAAACTTCCCGGGAGCCGGACAATTAAAGATCAGGAAAAAAGGTTCCGGCCCTGCTTTTATTCTGGGGCTGGTTTTTGGCATTGCTCTCGGCCCATGTACATTTGCCTATATGGCACCGGTTCTTGCTATAACTCTATTCTCATCATCTTCAGATTTTATTCACAGTTTTTCTCTTCTTGCTGCTTATGGAGCCGGACATTGTCTTGTGATCGTTCTGGCAGGTTCGTTTACAGAATATATACAAAAATATTTAAAGTGGAATGAGTCATCTCGTGGAACAATAATAATAAAAGAGATCTGTGGTATTCTAATTATTATTACAGGGATCTATCTTTTAACTATTTAGGTGAAAAAGAGAATAATTCAGGAGGTTAGATTAATGCCCAGGGAAAAAAAGCTTAAGTTTTTAGACAGATACTTAACATTATGGATATTTGCTGCGATGGCGGCAGGAGTATTACTCGGGTACTTTATCCCTTCAATAGTTGATTTCTGGAATAAATTCAATAGCGGAACAACAAATATTCCAATCGCAATCGGACTTATACTTATGATGTATCCGCCACTTGCGAAAGTTAAATATGAAGAATTGGGAGATATTTTCAGGGATTGGAAAGTGCTGGCTCTTTCTCTGGTCCAAAACTGGATAATCGGGCCGATCCTGATGTTCTTCCTGGCAATATTATTCCTTCGTGATATGCCTCATTATATGACCGGCCTGATACTTATCGGACTTGCCAGATGCATTGCGATGGTACTTGTCTGGAACGAACTGGCAAAAGGTGATTCTGAATATGCTGCCGGACTTGTTGCATTCAATAGTATTTTCCAGGTTCTGTTCTTCTCATTCTATGCCTGGATATTTATAACAAAACTCCCTCCCCTGCTTGGATTGAAAGGCAGTGTTGTTGAGATCAGTATTGGTCAGATCGCCGAAAGTGTTTTCATATATCTGGGGATCCCCTTCATTGCAGGAATGATAACAAGGTTCACTATGATCAAATTAAAAGGGAAGATATGGTATGAGACAAAATTTATTCCCAGGATCAGCCCGATAACATTGATAGCACTATTATTTACCATTATGGTAATGTTCAGTATGAAAGGGGAATTCATAGTAAAAATACCTTTTGATGTGATCAGAATTGCTATCCCGCTTCTTATTTATTTTATCGTGATGTTTTTGGTAAGTTTTTTTATGAGCAGGAAGATCGGAGCAGATTACAAGAAGACTGCCACTCTCTCTTTTACCGCAGCATCCAATAACTTTGAACTTGCAATAGCAGTTGCTGTTGCTGTTTTCGGTATTAATTCAGGAGAGGCTTTTGCAGCGGTAATCGGCCCTCTTGTCGAAGTCCCCGTCCTCATCGGGTTAGTGAATGTTTCATTAAGGTTCAGGAAAAAATATTTTAATCCCGTAAGATCAGAACCCGAATAAATATATAATCTGTTACTCCGATACCTGCATTTTAAGGCTGAGGCTGATCCGCTTTAATTCTTTGTCAACCTGGAGTACTCTGGTTTTCACTCTGTCCCCTACTGAAACTACACTATAGGGATCTTTTACATATTTATCTGATAGTTCTGAAATGTGTGCAAGTCCATCCTGATGAACTCCTATATCAATAAAAGCTCCGAAGTTCGTAATATTGGTAACAATACCATTCAGGATCATTCCAACTTCCAGATCATCAATTGAACTTACCGAATCATCAAATTCTACAGGATCAAAGGAACTTCGCGGGTCCCGTCCGGGCTTTCTGAGTTCATTAATTATATCATTAATGGTAAATTCACCTGTACTTTCTGAAACATATTTCCCGGAATCAATTTGATCTATGGCCTTTTCATTGTTGATTAACTCTGAGATGTCCATTCCGATATCTTTACAAATTTTTCTCACAACAGGATATGATTCAGGATGAATACCAGTTGAATCCAGCAACTGCTCACCTCCATTTATTCTCAGGAATCCTGCACTTTGTAAAAAACTTTTAGCACCGAATTTTTCAATTTTTTTCAATTGATTCCTGTTGGTGAACATCCCGTTCTTGTTCCTGAATTCAAATATTCTTTTTGACAAAGCTTCACCGATACCGGATACATATCTCAGGATGTGGGCAGAAGAATTGTTAAGGTCAACACCTACCCTGTTCACAACCGATGATACTATTGTCTCAAGCTTCTTACCTAATAGCTTCTGATCAACATCATGTTGATATTGTCCTACTCCTATCGATTTTGGATCTAACTTGACCAGTTCGGAAAGAGGGTCCTGGAACCTTCTGCCGATCGAGATTGCGCCCCTAACTGTCACATCCAATTCCGGGAACTCTTCTCTCCCTGTCTTTGAAGCAGAATAGATAGAAGCGCCGGATTCACTGACTACCGATACAATAACATCTTCATTAACGAAACTCTTTACAAACGAATAAGTTTCCCTTGACGCTGTCCCGTTCCCGATAGCTATAGCTTCGATCGAATATTCTTTGATCAGAGATCTTATTGTTTTTTTCGAATGTTCAATATCATTTTTTGGTTCTGTAGGAAATATGGTAGTGTTATTAATGAATTTTCCTGTTTTGTCAAGAACAGCAACCTTACACCCTGTCCTGAATCCGGGATCTATTGCAATGACATTCAAACTACCTGCAGGTGCTGACAATAGAATTTTTTCAAGATTTGTAGCAAATACCGCGACAGCCTTCTCATCAGCATCTTTTTTCAATTCTGTTTTTATCTCATTCTCAAGGGATGGGAAAACAAGGCGTTTGATTGAATCTGAATAAACTTTGTTCAAAAAGAGTACTCTCTTGTGATTTTCAGGATACAATATCTGTCGAAGTGTTCGCGACGGTTTCTCAAGATCGGCTTCCAGCCTTTTTTTTAATATCCCTTCATTTTCTCCCCTGAACACAGCATGAATTCTGTGTGAAGGAAGTTTTTTTACAGATTCACGATAGTCATAGTATTGTTCAAACTTACTTCTTTTGTCTTTGAATTCTTTTTTTACTTCTGATGATAAAAATCCACTATGATTTAAATATTTTCTTAATTCACTCCTGAGCTTCGAATTTTCCGCCAATTTTTCTGCAATAATAAAGCCGGATAATTCCAGTGCTTCTTCAATACTCTCTGCATTATTTCCGGAAGAAATAAAATCTCCTGCAAGCTTCTCTGAAGATCCATTGATCTCAGGATCAAGTATATCATCAGCAAGCGGCCCGAATCCCTTCTCTTTTGCAATAACAGCTTTGGTCCTTTTCTTTGGTTTATATGGTAAATAGATGTCCTCCAGTTCAGAGGGAGAATGGCAATCCCGGATCTTCTCCTTAAGTTCTACCGAAAGTTTTCCCTGTTGTTCAATTGTTTTAAGGATCGTTGCCTTTCTCAGATTGATCTCTTTAAGAAGATCATAACGATCAGATATTGAATTGACCAGTTCCTCATCTATATTGCCGGTTTGCTCTTTCCTGTACCTGGATATAAAAGGGACACTCAACCCTTCCTCCAGCATTATTATAATATTGGTGGTTCCTCTGCTTTCAGTTCCGCAGCTATTAGAAATGAACCTGATTTCAGCCTCAGTTATCAATGATCCTCCTTAGGAAAGTTTATTTTATCACAATTACTTTTTTGACTATATTATAATTTCCTGATCTAATAATACCGGAGTTTAAAATGAACAAAACTATCGCAGAAATAACGGTCGTGCCACTTGGTACAGGTTCGACATCTTTGAGTCAGTATGTAGCTGATGTAGAGAATGTTCTGAAAAAATATAGCGACCTAAAAACTAAACTAACCCCTATGTCCACCGTGGTTGAAGGTGATCTTGACAGAATTCTTGAAGCAGTCAGGGAAATGCATGAAACTCCTTTTAAAAAAGGGGCAAAAAGAGTTTCCACAAGGCTTAGCATCGATGACAGAAGAGATAAGGAGGCATCAATGGATGCCAAAATAGAATCTGTTAAAAGCAAACAGTAATTAATATCTTTTAATAACTATTTGATCCTTTTTATACCGATATCTAAAGCATCTTCCGGGCAAACCTCAATACAAACATTACATGTATAGCAATCGGGCCTTAGTTCTGCGCCTTCAAGTATAGAAGGAATTGCAGTACAGGGAGATTCCTTAACACATATATTACAATCGGTACATTTATCTTTATTGAGCCTGATACGGAATAGAGAAACCTGCTCTACAAAACTGGTATAAAGTCCGATGGGGCATACAAAGTGACAGAATGGCCTGTAATATTTAAAAGAAAGGATCAAAGTGAGCAGAAATGGTACATAATGTGTAATATATCCGATAAATGTTTTTTCAAGTCCGAACTCCAGTCCGTGGAAAGGGTTGATAAAGTCATAGAATGATCTGGGAAATACCTGCCCCTTATAAACGATATTCAGAATAGCTGTGGCACTTATAAAAATAAATAAAAGAAACACTATAAGCCTTATAGCATGTGCAAGTCTGAAATTAGTACTAAGCCTTTTAATTTTCAATTTGTCTGATAACATAGCTATCAGCTCTTGCATAGCACCGACAGGACATACATATCCGCAAAAAAGTTTTGGCCCGATCAATGTAAGCAGGAATATAACAAACAGCATGACAATGAATGGAATCCCGAATCCATATAAGAGAGGTTTTGTAGCTGCACACATTGGTGAAGGATGCATTGCAAATGAATGAAAGAAATCAGCAGGAATATTTCCGGCAAATCCGAAAAGAAAAGTTGATAAAAGAAGTAGTGTAACCTTTATTCCACTCTTCATTTTATTATTCTTAAGAAGAAAAAGAACTACTAATCCTATTACTATCATTACTATGAATTTTGGCTGCAGCAGAAAACTGAAAAAAGTAGGTGGTTTCTTCTTTGTAACTTCCTCACCCGCCTTATGTACAACCTCGGACATAACAAGTTGTGCAGAAAAAAAAGTGATCATAAAAACAATTCTCTTAAAAAATCTCATTTCGTATCCTCCGGAATATTGTTGTTGTTAAAATTAATTTACTAAATACAACCGAAATAGTATCACACACAGATAGAAAAACTCAATATTGTTAAAAATCTCTTTTACTATATTTTTTATCCTGTCTCCTGTTTTTCAATTTGACAACATAGATTTATTATATTATCCTCATTTTAAGGGGAGAACCGGGCAGCCGGTTTCTTATATATGAAGAGTTTTAAACTAACAATAATTTTGTTTCTATTAATATCGGTAAATTCAATTTATGCAGGCATTTATGTGAACAGCCGGAATCTTTCAAAATCAGACAATATCAAATTTCTTGAACTTATATGGGAAAAACAGAGTGGAGGCATTGTTCATGGAATTGTGGTCAGGTATGGAGAAAGGTTGGAGAATCTCCTTTACAATGGAGATCTGACCAAAAAGAGCGGCCGGCAATTAAAGTTCAGAAATATACACGAAGCTGTCAATCATATTAAAAATGAGGGATGGGAAGATATAAGGAACTACATAAAGTGTTATTCCGGAAAATCGGTTTACCATTTCTTCTTCAAAAAGATAATATAATAATAATTTCAGGGAAAACACACACCCTTTCCGACGTATTAATATAATAAGGAGGAAAATTGTATAATTATTTTTTTAAATATCTTATTTTGTTGATCTGCATATTATTATTGTTTTCATCCGTGTCAGGAAACCAACCCGGCTTTAAACTTTATCCTCATGTATACAAATCCAGGCCCGATCTCCCCTCCCCTTATATCACCAGCGAAAGCAGTGAACTAATTACAATTAAAACTTTGTATGGCTTTTTACTTGTCCCCGTTACACAGGAGAATGGTGATATATACAGTTGTATGTATTATCTTACAGGGAAAGGGAAACAGCTTTATGTGGGGAACAGAGATTTCCGGTTTTTAGGAAAAGGAGGACTTCATTCAGATTCTGAACTGGACAAAAAAAAATACATAACAGGGAGAAAAATCGAACTGATCAATTACCTGGCAAGGCCGGGTGGATTTTCTCACTCAGGCTTTATTGGAAAAAATGAAGATATTATATCCGTCCTGAAAAATGATAACAGGATCGTTAAACATTTAGGGCTGAAACACAATGATCTGGCAAAACCTCTCTTCCATGTCTGGAATGCTATCCTGGGAAAGTATTTAAGTAAACGATCAGTAAATAATGCCATAATCTTTTACAATGATCACAAAATAGTAATTAATGCTGAGGCAGGGAAAGGATATCAGGAATCGATCTTTCATGATGAAGTTGAAGGAAAATGGAATATTCATATAAAAAAAGAATTGAAAGAATCTGAACTCAAAATCCTGAATAAGATCTTCCCCCTTTTATCAAAAGAAAAAATGGGCAAATTAATCACAAGGCTTACCGGTATTCAGATCAGTGAGATGAACCCTTTTTATATAATGAGATACGGGTTTTATGAGGGACATACAGATTTCCGTGCAGATCCGATTGCAATCACACTTATCTTCGGCCTCAGACCCTTAAAAGATATCACCACTATCTTTGGAAAAGATCTATATACGATCATGTGTTCCGGATATGATCAAAACTGAAATTCAGCCTGGTGTTATTATCCTCCTTTGATAAATAGGTCAATAACCAGAAGGATTCTTTTTATCGCCACCTTTTATATTTTTTTTGTTCTCTATATAATTCTTTTCAGGAGTACCTATGAACAAAAAAGGAATTTTTAACAGACGAAATTTTATTAAGACTTCTGCAATAGGGATAGCAGGTTTGGGAATCCCCGGGAAAGGGAGTCTGCTTTATGGAGAAACTGAGGAAACAACTTCTTCATTTCCAAAAATAAAGAAATTAAATACCCTCGGCAGAACCGGGTTCAAGGCCTCTGATATCGGACTTGGAACTTCCAGAGCATTTGATGTCCCTATTCTTAATGCACTGCTTGATGCAGGGATCAATTATATAGATACTGCAGAATCATACGGAAGAGGATCTTCCGAAAGAAATATCGGGAAAGCTATTGAGGGCAGAGACCGTAAATCTCTTTTCATTACTACAAAACTTCACCTGAAAGAAGACTCGACTGCTGAAGAGATCGAGAAAAAATTCAATAAATGCAGAGACAGGCTTAAAACTGAATATATCGATTGCCTGATGATCCATGGCGCTTCATCAATAGGTGTTATTAAAAATAAAGGATTCCATACTGCAGTTAAAAAATTGAAATCTGAAGGAAAACTAAGATTCACAGGTGTATCCAATCATGGAGCAAGGTTTGGAAGAAGCGAAGATGTTATGGAAGAGGTTTTGATGGGTGCTGTTAACGATGGTAGATTTGATATCCTCCTTATCGTATATAACTTCTTAAAAACAGATCCTGGTGAGAAGATAATGGCTGCGGCAAAGAAAAAAAACATTGCAATAACAATCATGAAATCAAATCCGATCGGCAGATACTACGACATGAAGGAGAGGATCGAGAAACTGAAAGAAGATGGAAAAGAGGTTGATCAAAGGACTCTAAACTATTTTAACAGATTGCAGGAAACTGCTGACCGGTCAGAAACCTTCATAAAAAAACACAACCTTCAGAACAGTGACGAGATAAGGGATGCAGCATTACAATTTGTTATGAACAATCCTAATGTGAATGTTCTTAACCTTGCATTCAGGAGCTTCGATGATATTGAGAAGATGTTGAGCCTTTCCGGCAGTAACCTCACCAGGAATAAACAAAAACAATTGGAAAAATATGCAGAAGGAGCAGCTGATCTGTATTGCCGTCATGCATGCGGGATATGCGAACAATCCTGTCCTGAAAATATTCCGGTCAACACAATATTGAGATATAACCATTACTTTGAAACAAATGGAAGTGAAAAGTATGCAATGGAAAAATATGCTAATCTTTCAGGAGCTAAGGCAGATGTCTGCAATAATTGCCCGGGACATTGTGAAGCTACCTGCCCCTATAATCTTCCAGTGAAAGGGCTATTACAATTAGCAGACAGGAATTTGTGCCTGGTATAGAAGATAATTGTTATTAGACCAGATCAATTGGAATGAAATATTTTTTAACACTTTTATCGATCCTGATCTTCTCAATTAATTGCATTAAAGAACCTCCTGGAACATTTGCATTAACAAACAATCTTAATCCCGGGATTCTGGATTATAATGGCACACCACTATCACAAAAAGACAGAACTCATCTTGCATTTTCTGACGATGGGGCCTGGTTTGCTTACAGCTTCCCCGATGAACAAAAGTATTATGGAGGCTTTTCCGGGCCTTTCCTTATGACTCAGGAGAACGGAGTATGGATAAGCCCTGCTTTGAGCAGATTAACTCTTCAAAACAATTCAACAGGATCAAAACTTAATTGGGATGATCTTACATTAAAAAAGAGTGGATACAGCAGCCATCTTGAACAGGAATATTCCGGTAAGGGACTCACAATCATCCAGAGATTATTTTTTCTCTCTCCTCATACTGCTATGATAAATACTCAATTACTCAATAAATCGGAACATTCAATTGAATTTTCACCTTCATGGTCAGGTAACATATTTTCAGATGAGATCAGAATTGAAAAATATCAGAATTGTATCAAAATTTCTTCAAAAAAAAGTCCGGCAATAGGATTTATCAGGATTGATGAAGAATGCTTATCATCTTTATCTGTATCAGAAAGATCGTATGAGATCAAACAGAATAAAATCATAATTGAACCAGGCGGATCTGAATATCTGAATTTGACACAAACATTTATATTTCCTGAATACAGTATTTCAGAAGAATTCTCAAATATAAAAACCTATTCTGAAAATCCTTTAAAACATTTACAGAAGAAGATAGATGAAAAAAAAGGTGTATTGGATCATCTCAATTCCAGATTATCCGGTAACCGGAATAGTCCCGAATATAAAATTCTGATTGCGAAATCTGTTCTGACCATGCAGAACAACTGGAGAGTGCCTGCAGGTGACCTGAAACATTCCGGGTTATTTCCCAGTTATCACTATAAGTGGTTTCACGGCTTCTGGGCCTGGGACAGTTGGAAGCATGCCGCTGCTTTATCTCTATTCAACCCTGAACTTGCAAAAGAGCAAGTCAGGGCAATGTACAATTTTCAGGAAGAGAATGGAATGATAGCTGATTGTGTATACAGAGATACTTCAATTGAAGAACACAATTACAGGAATACAAAACCGCCATTGTCTGCATGGGCAGTGTGGAGGATCTTTGGAGAGGACAGGGATATCAGTTTCCTTGAGGAGATGTTTCCAAAAATTGTAAAACAGCATGAGTGGTGGTATGAAGAGAGGGACCATGACCGTGACAGGATCTGCGAATATGGGTCCACAGATGGAACACTTACAGCTGCAAAATGGGAAAGTGGAATGGATAACGGTGTCAGATTTGATAAGAGCAGACTTCTGAAAAATTCAGATTCTGCATGGTCACTGGATCAGGAGAGTGTTGATCTTAACTCATATCTTTATGCGGAGAAAGTATTTCTTTCAAAGATCGCAAAAGAACTTAATAAAGATCCGGTATCCGGAGACTATGAACGAGAGGCTGCTGAATTAAAAAAGAAGATCCGGGAACAATTCTATGATAATGAGACCGGCTGGTTCTATGATACTTCCATCGATGGCAAAAAATTTATAACAGTGATCGGATGTGAAGGATGGATCCCTTTATGGGCAGAGGCTGCCACCTCCCGACAGGCCGATAAAATAAGAGAAAAAATGATCGATCCTTCCCATTTTAACGGGAGGGTCCCGCTTCAGACTTTGAGTGCTGATAATCCGGAATTTGATCCGGAGAATGGGTATTGGAGAGGCCCTGTTTGGCTGGATCAGGCATATTTCGGAATAATGGGGCTGGAAAGTTACGGATTCAACAAAGATGCCGATATGATCACAGCCAGACTTATCCATAATGCAGGGGGAGTATCGGAAAAGGGAAAGAGCCTGAGAGAAAACTATGATCCAGTCTCAGGAAAAGGCCTGAATGCAAGGAATTTTAGTTGGACAGCTGCCCATTTTATGTTATTACTGTTGGATGGATAATATCAATTCTTCTTATTCATCTATATCCGTATCACATGAAGAAGCAGGTGAAATTTTATCTGACCTTTACCGGTTGGATGGGGAGATCATCCCCCTTCCAGGAGAACTGGATTTTAATTTTCGTATAAATTCCGACGAAGGTAATTTTGTTCTCAAAGTGATGAGGCCGGATACTGACCTTAAATCACTTCAATGCAGAGAGTCAATTCTGAAACACTTTAAGAAAAGGGATCCCGATTTTTTACATCCGGTCAGTTTCGCCGATAGAGAAGGCAGACATATAAGTAAGATTACAGACAGTTCAGGTAATATCCGATATGTACGTCTACTTTCATGGATAGACGGAAGGGTATGGTCATCTGTTAATCCGAAAAAAGATAACCTGCTGTTCAGTCTTGGTGAACAGGCCGGTTCTATAACATCCGCTTTAGTGGATTTTAGTCATCAGCATGCAGAGAGGAAGCTCGACTGGGATATTGCTCAGGGGGAATGGACTTATGGTTTCCTGAAACTTTTTGACAAAGAACAGAGCAGGATCATTACATGGTTCCAGGACAGATTCAAAACAATACAGAAGGAATATTCAAATCTGAGAAAAAGTGTGGTTCACAATGACGGAAATGACAATAATATAATTGTGTCCAATGACCTTATAAAACCGGAAGTAGTTGCAATAATTGACTATGGTGACTCGGTCTTCACTCAGACAATTAATGACCTTGCTATATCTGCAGCCTATGCTGTAATGAACAAACCGGATCCGCTCGGGGCCTCTCTTCATCTGATCAGGGGATATCACAATAAGTTCCCAATCAGGGAGGAAGAACTTGAACTCCTGTACATTCTGATCGCAATGAGACTGGTGATCAGCGTTACAAAATCGGCAATAAATAAACAGAAGGAACCCGACAATGAGTATCTGCTTATAAGTGAAAATCCTGCCTGGGAATTATTAAAGAAATGGATAAACATAGATGAGGGGCTGGCTCATTACAATTTCCGGTATGCTTGCGGTTATACACCGCACCCCGGAGAGAAGCGGTTCTCTGAATGGGCGGCAGGATGTGATATAAACCTTCACCACCTCTTTCCTGATCTTAACTTCAGTAATGTATTCCCGATCGACATGAGTATCGGAAGTACATGGCTGGGACATGAGATAGAACATCTGAACAATGAAATATTGTCATTAAGAATAGACCATTTAAGAAAGATCCATAAAGGATCTGTTGTTGCCGGAGGCTATCTGGAAACCCGCCCCTTTTACTGCACCGAAGCTTACGAGAGGGAAGGTAATTGCGGGAAGGAATACCGTAGTGTCCATCTCGGCCTGGACATGTGGACCGAACCTGAAACTCCGATCAACTCAATAATGGACGGAACCGTTTATTCAATTTTTAATAATGACAATGAAAAGGATTACGGCCCTACCCTGATCCTTGAACACAAAACATCAACCGATATTACATTTTACACCCTGTACGGACACATGACCCGCACTTCACTGGATCTTCATAAAAAAGGAGATATTATTAAAAAAGGCGACATAGCAGGATATGTGGGAGATACTGATGAGAACGGGAGCTGGGCTCCACACCTCCATTTTCAGATAATCCTGGATATACTCGGATCCGAACATGACTTTCCCGGAGTAGCTTTTGACAAAGAAGTGAGCACATGGAAAAGTATCTGCCCTGATCCTAATCTTATATTCCGCGAATCCGGGCTTGTTCCGGTTGAAGAAAATAATTCAGAAATACTAAAATTCAGAAAAGACCATCTCGGAAAAAGCCTCAGCCTTTCTTATGATGAACCTTTAAAAATATTAAGAGGTTCAGGTGTTTACCTCCTCGATAATAAAGGGAGAAAATATCTCGACACAGTTAACAACGTGGCGCATGTTGGCCATGAGAATTACAGAGTGGTTAAAGCGGGGCAGGAGCAGATGGGCGTATTAAACACAAACACACGCTATCTCCATGAAAATATAAACCGGTTTGCTGAAGAGTTATTGAAAACTTTCCCTGATCAACTTTCGGTTGCTCATTTTGTCAATTCCGGAAGTGAGGCGAATGAACTTGCAATGAGAATGGCATATGCAGCTACCGGAGAAAAAGATATCATTGCAGTAGAGGTAGGTTATCACGGTAATACTAATGGATGTATAAATGTCAGTTCATACAAATTTGACGGAAAAGGAGGGAAGGGTGCTCCTGAATATACCCATATTGTTCCCCTTCCGGACAGGTTCAGAGGGATCTACCGTGGAGACAATACTAGTGAAAAATATGCATCTCATATAGGGAAACAAATTGAGATTATCAGGTCGAAGGGGCGGAACCCTGCCGCATTTATCTGTGAGAGTATTATCAGCTGCGGAGGGCAGATAGAACTTCCGGAAAATTACCTCAAAAATGCATTTAAATCGGTCAAAGTTGCCGGGGGAGTATGCATTGCAGATGAGGTCCAGGTCGGATGCGGGAGAGTTGGAAAAGAGTTCTGGGGATTTCAGCTTCATGGAGTTATTCCGGATATAGTGACGATCGGCAAACCAATTGGAAACGGTCACCCCCTTGCTGCTGTGATATGCACCAGGGAAATTGCAGAAGCTTTTTCAAACGGAATGGAATATTTTAATACATTCGGGGGCAACCCGGTATCCTGTGCAATCGGGCTAGAGGTATTGAGAACGATAAAAGAGGAAAAACTGCAGGAAAACGCACTGGAAACTGGAAATTATCTGAAGAACAGACTGAAAGATCTTCAGAAAGAATTTTCTATTATCGGTGATGTGAGGGGCCAGGGACTCTTCCTCGGATTTGAATTGACTGACAAAGAACTGAATCCGTTAACTGAAAAGACGTCATATCTCTCCAACCGGATGATGGAACTCGGGATCTTAACAAGTATTGACGGAAAGGATAACAATGTAATAAAGATTAAACCTCCAATCATTTTCTCCTGTCAGAATGCCGATTATTTTATACAGAAGTTGACCGAAGTCTTTAAAGAAGATTATATGAAAAACTGATATGAAAATAATTCTCTATATTTCATTTATCCTGAATATATTTATCTTACCTGCATCTGATGTAATTAACAGAGGTGATTATCACAGGGATCACACTGTTTTCGGGATAAATAAGTTACCTCCCCGGGCAAATTATTTTGCTTTTAAAAATGAAAAAGCAGCAAAAGATAACATTAAAGAAAATTCTTCAAGATTTATTTCATTAAATGGGAACTGGAAGTTCATGTGGGTAAGATCCCCTTCTGAAATGATCGGAGATTTTTACAATCCTGATCTTGATGACAGTGGTTGGGATACAATAACTGTCCCATCCAATTGGGAAGTAGAGGGATACGGATATCCGATCTATCTTGATGAAAAATATCCGTTCAACACCAGATGGCCTGATGTTCCGGAAGATTATAATCCTGTCGGAACATACCGGCACACCTTCACTATTCCTGAAGATTTTTCGGGAAACAGAATAATTTTGCATTTTGCAGGAGCCAAATCTGCTATGTATCTTTATATCAATGGAAACTTTACAGGCTACTCACAGGGATCAAAGACCCCTGCTGAGTTTGATATTACAGATCATGTAAATCCCGGGAAGAACAGTATCGCCCTCCGGATGTTCAGGTGGAGTGATGCCAGCTATATTGAGAGTCAGGACATGCTCCGGCTGAGCGGCATAGAAAGGGATGTGTACATATATCAGAATCCAGAAACTTCAGTATCAGATATTCAGATCAATGCAGGGCTCGACAGAAGAATGAGGGACGGAAAACTTGCTATCAAATTATCCATTGAGAATAAAGGGAAATCTCCGGTTAAAAGAGAAGTAAATATCAGACTAAGTTATAATTCAAGGAAAATATTTTCAACAGCAAAACATTCAATTATTAATAAAAACCTTGATATAAGCATTTATAAAACAATTCAGAGAGTGAAGAAATGGTCTGCGGAAACACCGGAATGCTACGATCTGGAAATTCAGTTAAAAGATCCGGAAGATCCTTCAAAAAACCAGTTTATAAAAAAACAGATAGGATTCAGAAATGTAAAAATAAAGAACGGCCAACTTCTGGTAAACGGGAAACCTATATATGTAAAAGGTGTGAACAGACATGAGACCGATCCCTTTACTGGCCATATAGTTACTAAGACATCAATGGAAAAAGATATTTTTCTGATGAAGAGGAATAATATAAATGCCGTCCGGTGCAGTCACTATCCCAATGATCCGTACTGGTATGACCTTTGCGACAAATACGGACTTTATGTAATTGATGAAGCGAATATTGAGAGTCATCCACTTGCTAACAGTGAAGAGACCCAGATCGGGAATGAGATGTCGTGGCTTCCCGCACATATGGACAGAGTTAAGAGGATGTTTTACCGGGACAGGAACCACCCTTCAATAATTATCTGGTCATTGGGAAATGAAGCCGGCCACGGAAAAATCTTTGAATCCGGTTATAACTGGCTGAAGAGAAATGATCATTCCCGCCCGGTACAATACGAACCTTCGGTTCTTAAAAAATATACGGACATATTCTGCCCCATGTATCCCAGGCCGGAATCATTGGTCAAATATGGAAAAAGTGAACCGGACAAACCCTGTATAATGATCGAATACTGCCATGCAATGGGAAACTCGGTAGGAAATCTTCAGGATTACTGGAACATAATAGAGAAGTATCCCTCACTTCAGGGAGGGTTTATCTGGGACTGGGCAGACCAGTCTCTTGAATATAAAGATAAAGAAGGCAAACCTTATCTGGCATATGGGAAAAACTATCACCCCGATCTGCCGACAGATGGCAATTTCCTGAATAACGGCCTTGTGGATCCATACCGGAATCCCCACCCCCACCTATATGAAGTAAAAAGAGTATATCAACCAGTAAAATTTGAGTGGATGGAAGATGAAAATAAACTGAAAATCTCAAATAAGAACTATTTTTCCGAGATTCGGGATGCATACATCAATTGGACATTACTTGAGAACGGTCACTCCCTTGGAAATGGTAGAATTGAGGATATCAGAATCCCGGCTGAAAGTTTTATTGAAACGATAATTGACCTCCCTGTTCTGTATTCATGTAATGAATACATCCTATCAGTTGAGATTGTGAGGAACAAAGGAGATGAGATCTTCGGAAGAGGGCATGAGATCGCATTCGATCAATTTGCCCTCACAACTTTTACCGGAGAACCGGTTGCTATTCCAGAAAACACAGACCTTTCAATTTCCCCAGACGATAAAGTTGTAACCATCAGAAATGAAAAGTCGGAATTGAAGATCAATAAAATATCCGGCGGTATAATCAGCTGGAAATATAACGGAGTTCTGATAACTGAGAACAGTATTAATCCTAACTTCTGGAGGCCTCCTACAGACAATGACCTTGGGAACGGCATGCATAATTGGGGAAAGATCTGGGAAAGAACATCTGACAAATTAAGATCGAAACTGATACTTGAGCCGGTACACTCTGCAAAGGGCGTTTCATTCAGAACATTACATTCTCTTCCGGAGAACATTGGAGAAGTAAAAATGGAATTCACCTTTACACCTGAGGGAGGATTGATTGTTGATCTTATTTTTTCCCCTCTAAAAAAGAACCTCCCCGTACTTCCCCGCCTTGGAACATATCTCATACTCCCGGGTAACTTCACCAGAGTATCATGGTATGGGAAAGGCCCTCATGAAACATATTGGGATAGGAAATTGTCGGGAAAAACAGGTATATGGGAAGGTAAAGTAATAGAGCAATTCCACAGATACTCCAGACCACAGGAGACCGGAAATAAATCTGATATAAGATGGATGAGACTCACATCAGATAAAATATCTCTTACCGTCCGGCCTCTTGATGATCGATTTCTTAACTGCAGCATATGGCCTTTCCGGTCAGAGGAACTTGACCTGGGAGAAGATGAAACCTCAGAATCTGCCTCCGGACTCGTCCCCATCACAACAAAACATGGTGCTTATATAAAAATTGGAAACTTATATCAATGGAATATTGATCACCTTCAGATGGGTGTCGGCGGTGATACATCATGGGGTAGAAAGGTCCATAAAGAATATACAATAGAAGCAAAAAAATACCATTATACATACTATATTAAGCCCGGGAGACCCTGGTAGCCAATGAATACATTGGAAAGTATTTCCTCTATATGTTAGAAAATATAACATGAGACTTTTTCTTTTAACAATTTTACTTTCACTTTCATTTTTTCTGTCTGCAGAGGGGTTGAACAAAGATATCAGTCCGAAGAAGATCACAGAAAAAATTACCATCGACGGGAAACTGGATGAACCGGCCTGGAGATCAGCAGAAATTGCAGGAGATTTTGTCCAATTCCAGCCGGAAAAAGGAAAAAAAGCCTCCTATAGAACTGAAGTGAAAATACTCTATTCAGCAGATTATATTTATTTCGGAATAATCTGCGAGGACAAAGAACCTGAAAAGATAATTTCCAGATTATCAAAAAGAGATGCAGACCTGGGAGAAGATGATTCGATCGGGATCGGGATCGATACATTTTTTGATCGACGAACCGCATACTTCTTCTTTACCAATCCTCTTGGTACACAATTAGATGGGCGAATCAGTGATAACGGGAGAACAACAGATTCAACATGGGATGAGAAGTGGTACTCTTCAGCCTCAAGAACATCGACAGGATGGAATGCTGAGATAGCTATTCCATTGTCCATTTTAAAATATAAACCGGGAAAGGATTTAAAATGGGGACTCGGGTTTGTCCGATATATACCACGACTTATGGAGAAAGACACCTGGACAGGCCCTGTGGAAACAACAGCAAAAGTATCTCAATTCGGAACAATGAAAAATTTTTCCCTTAAAAAAGCAGTAAAGAACCTGAAAATAATCCCTCATCTAATATCTCGTTTCCAGAAGAGTGAAAAAACTAAGGTTTCAGCAGGTCTTGATATCCGGTATGCTATCTCTCAATCAATGTCGGCCGACCTTACAATAAATCCCGATTTTGCAACTATAGAGGCTGACGAGGAGCAGATCAACCTTACCCGCTTCGAACTCAGATTGGCAGAAAAAAGAAATTTCTTTCTGGAAGGCTCAGAAATATACAGCCAGAGAATACGGCTCTTTTATTCTCGCCGGATCTCAGATATACATGGCGGCACGAAGATATATGGGAAGAAGAACGGGTATGAATATTCTTTTATGACTGTACAAAGTAAGAAAGATGAAGATCAGGGATTGGATTCCGCCCATTTTTCTGTTTTCCGGTTAAGAAAAGATATATTTAAATCTTCAACTATCGGGTTTTTAGGCGCCAATAAAATAGTCGATGGAAATAATTATGGCAATGTCGGATTTGACCTTGTACATTTCTTTTCAGAAAAAGTTAATTTAACAGGTCAGTTTGCCTTAAGTTATGGAGATTTTACAGATAAAAATATTGCCTTTTTTCTAAGGCCAAGCTTTGATTCCTCAACCTTTCATATTCATCTCAGATATACTCAATTGGGCGAGAATTTTGCCGAGAATGCAAATAGTGTCGGTTATATCAGAGATGATGACAGGAAGGAACTCGATTCAGCAATTGAGAAAACCTGGTGGATAAAAAAATGGGGAATTGACAGAATGGAATACAGTTCCAATTACAATATCTACTGGAGTATGAAAGACACATTGAGAAGCTGGCAGATTGATCAGCAAATTGAAGTGGATCTATCTAACAAATTATCATTTGAAGTAGAATACATGCGGGAATTTAAGCGTTATGAAGCAGACTATGACAACTATTCAATAGGATTTGAAACGGGTTACAATACAAGAGAATGGCAGTCTGCAAAAGTTAATTATGAGTTCGGGCACAGTTTCGGGCTTGACTACGATCTGATCGGAGCCGGGGTAAATTATAAGATCTTTAAAAGCCTCTCATTTGAATATGACCTTAACAGGCTGATCTTCAACCCGGATCCTGATAGTGAAAGTACATGGATCCATATCCTCAGGATGACCAATTATTTTTCAAAAGATATTTATTTTAAACTATTCTATCAGACAAATTCGGCAATAACCAAAGAGAACATTCAGGCCCTTTTCGTTTACAGATTTCAGCCCCCATTCGGAACTGTTCAACTGGCATATCAGAGAGGCAGTAACAGGTTCGGTGATATCGGTGAAAAGTGGGACACATTCTTCGTGAAATTCTCTTATGTTCTCTAGGATATTGCAGGTCATTCTTCCAGTCCGATTTCCCTAAGCATTTTCTTAACTCTGGGATCATTAAGAAGTGGATCACTCCTGCTTATACCATATCGCAACAGGACAATACGATCTTTTTTTTCTATGGCTTTTTTGTACCAATTTACAGCTTCATCCATATTACCTAAGTCTGCATAAATTGTGGCTATGACAGACGGATAAATAGATGCTACTTCCAACGATTCGATATTAAGTCCCTGAAAGATTTTTCTTGCTTCACTTAAATTTCCCCGAGAGATCAGAATCCGGAACTTTATAAACTCTGATAATTGAGGAATTTCTAATTGTGATGCCAACTCCAATACTTTGTCATATGACTTGATTCCCATATAAGCATTAATCAGGATTATATTGTTCAGTTCTATTTTCGGATTTATTAAAAACACATTGTTCGCTAATTTTAGTGCTTCAGAGTATTTCTGTTCTGCCAGATAGATGTTGGCCCTTACCATTTGAATAATGAATGAGAGAGGGTCCAATTCTTCAGCAAGATCAAGCTCTTTGTGGGCTAACTTAAACTTCCCCCGGACATTATAATACTCAGCCAGCCACTGATGGGCAGTGGCATAATTGGGGTTAATCCGGATAGCTTTTAAGTAATTTTTTTCAGCTGCATCAAATTCCCATTTCCAGTCACTTTCAATCTCTCCCAGGGCTGAATAAGCTTGAGCAAGATTTTCATCTATTGATAAAGCTTTCAAACAATTTTTTTCTGCTTTTTCATAAGCAGATTCTATAAGATCAGGAAAAAGTTCTCCTAGCACCGTATAAGTATCGGCCAGTCCTGAATAGCCAAGCGCATATTCCGGATCAAGTGCCACTGCTTTTTTGAAATAAAATATAGCTTTCTCAAGATCCCCTGCAGTCCTTTTATTCCAGTGGAATCTCCCCTGCAAATATAATTTGTATGCCTTAATGTTTTCGGTAGGTTTTTGATCGATCCTCATCGCGATCTCAGGAAGGAGTTTTATCTTAAGAGATTTTGCGATCTTTCGGGCAACATCACTCTGAATTTCAAAGATATTTTCCAGCTTCCTGTCATATGTTTCAGCCCAGAGGTGTTCATCATCACGGGCATTTATTAATTGGGCCGTTATTCTAACTTTACCTTTAGTCTCACGAACACTCCCCTCCAGAATAGTATTAACATTCAATTCTCTCGCAATATCCTTAATCTTTTTTTTCTGATTCTTAAAATAGAAAACTGATGTTCGGGAGGTAACTTTCAGATCAGAGATTTTTGACAATTGAGTTATGATATCTTCGGTGATACCGTCACAGAAATATTCGTTTTGTTGATTCGCACTCATGTTTTTGAAGGGCAGGACTGCTATCGACTTATTTTCCACAATTACAGGTTTAGAGAGGAAAAACATATAGATAAATGTAAAAGCAAAAATAATTAATGCAGATATCCCGGCAAAGAGAAATTTCCTGTTTTTATTTGTTGAAATTATCTCTGATTTTTGCTTATTGTTTTGAGATTTAAGTTTACTTAGAATTTCTTTAAGATTTACAATTAATTCACTAACATTTTGAGGACGCTGCTCTGGATCCTTCTCCAGCAATTTGTTCAGCAGATTTTCAACTTCTCCGGGCACTTCAGATATCACACCTGATAAGGACTCAGGTGTTTCATTCAAAATAGAATAGATAACAGCTTGTTCATAATCACCCCTGAAGGGAAATTGGCCAGAGAGCACCTCATATAAAACCACTCCAAGAGACCAGATGTCGGTTCTGTGATCTACTTCAAGTCCTTTTGCCTGCTCCGGGGACATGTAGTGAACGGTACCAAGGGTGGAGGATTCTTTTGTTAATTGAGTGACACCTTTTAACTTTGCAAGGCCGAAATCGAGGATCTTGACCCTCCCGTCCTTATTAATTATTATATTCTGGGGTTTGATATCACGGTGGACGATACCGGCTTCATGGGCACATTTAAGACCCTCACAGATTTGGGTGGTTATTTCAAGAGCTCTGGTCAGGGGTAAGGGGTTAGAGGTGATCTTTTCCTTTAATGTTTGCCCTTCCACATATTCCATGGCAATATATGTCTGGTCTTCAAATTCATTGATCTCATAGATTGTTACTATATTTTGATGGTTCAGAGTTGCTGCGGCTTTCGCTTCTCTCTCAAATCGTTCTCTTGAATCTTTGTCTTTTGTAAATTCTTTCGGTAAGAATTTCAGGGCAACTTTCCTGTCCAGCTTGGTATCCTCAGCAAGATAGACCTCACCCATTCCCCCTTCACCAATCTTATCTAAAATCTTATAATGGGAAATGGTTTTATTTATCATCTTATTGATTTTGATCTTTTGCTGAAAGCTGTAAGCTGGATGCTGTTAGCTGCAATTCACTCATCACTGTTAACTCACTTAAACTGCTTCCCCGTTACTATTGTATATTTCGATATTGACATATCATCACTAGTTACAGCCTTTTTATCTGATTCATTTGCAAGTTCCATCTTCCATTGATATAAACGTGAAAATGTGTGCTTCAATTTATCTAAAAGAGAGTTAAAAATCCCGGCTTTTTCATATTCTTCTGCAGATTTGCTACTCTCCCAGATTGTTACAGAGAAAACTTCATCTGCTTTCTGAAAATTCTTCAGCATATATGCACATAGACACCCATCTGTTTTCTGCAATACCGGAATAATTTCAGTTTTGTACAAATTTTCAAATTCATCCAATTTCCCGCTCTGGACCGTATGGGAAACGATCCGGACATACATTTGGGCTGAATCTGATAAAGGTGATGATTTCAGATTCTTCTGACTGGATACCTGATAAGCCCGTATTACCGGTTCTTCGCTTACAGGTTTGTATTCCAATTCCATCTTATCTGATAAGTGGATCTTCCACTCATTTGATCCATCCAGATAGGGTAAAAATTCCTCCATTAATTGTTTAAAGACCGGACTGTTCTGATATTCTTCTGCATCTTCCTTTTTTGCCCAGAGAGTCAGGGATATTAATTCTGTTTCCTTTATCTGACTCTGAATAAGATGTGCGAACAGACATCCTTTCACTGTATGAAGCCTTGGAAGAACAGTCTCAGAATAATAATTTCGGGAAAGCATAAGAGCTTCCTGATTCACATTTAACTGGAGAAAACGCATATACATATTTCCTCTCCCTTACTTATTATATCTAAATATTACCTAAATTCTCCTTTTTATTAACACAATAGTCATATCATCATACTGAAGATTTTCACCAGAATGGATTTCTACTTTTTTAAAAATCTTATTCGCTAACTCTTCCAGAGAAAGATCTGGGTTCTCAATGATCACCTTTATCATCTCATCTTCACCCAGCTCCTCCTCATTTTCATTTATTGCCTCTGTTATCCCGTCAGAATAGATAATGAGCAGGTCATCAGGCATTAGAGAAATTGAGTGTTCCCCGAATTGAAATTCTTCCAGGCATCCAAGGACAATATCCCCTTCCTCAAGCAGAACGATACCCTTTTTATCAGATAGCAAATATGGATAGTTATGGCCTGCATTTGAATAAGTTATTTTATGATTTTTTGAATCAAGGATCCCATAAAAAAAAGTTGAAAATTTCTCAGGTGGAGTATTGTGAAAAAGCATTGAATTGATCTTTTCCATACAGCTTTTTACATTTGATTTTTCAAGTGTCTGGCCTCTGACCGAAGCCTGGAGATTTGACATTAAAAGTGCTGCCGGCATACCTTTCCCTGAAATATCTCCAAGACAAAATGCAAGTTTATTATTTTCTATCGGTATAAAATCAAAATAATCACCACCAACCTCTTTAGCAGGGATACTTCTTCCAAAAATTTCATATCCATCAATCTGCGGTGATGTTTCAGGGAGCAGATTTGTCTGGATCTCATAAGCAAGCTGAAGTTCCTGTTGAACTTTTATAAGTTCCTGCTCCTCTTTAAGTAATCTTGCATTCTCTATCACCTGAGAAGATTGTGATGAAATTATAGACAACAATCTTTGATCATCATCATTAAATCCGGACTCAATAGTTTTGTTAAAAACAGATATAAGGCCGATCATTTTACTTTTGCAAAGGAGTGGAACACTTAATAAAGATCTAATAAATTCTGTTTCGTTTGAAACGAGATGAAATCTTTTATCATTTTGAAAATCATTAATTAATAGTGGAGTTCTGTTCTTAAGCATCCAACCTGTCAATTGTGTATCAAGCCTCAGAGGGATAACTCCTGTGGCCTCGTCCCACCCCCGTATCATGGTCTGGAACGGTTTTTCCTCTTTTTTCTCATCCAGCAACATTACTGCAACCTGTTCAACCTTCAGATGTTTTCTGCATTTTTGAGTAATAGATTCAAGTATATTGTCAAGGGAGAGAGCAGAATTTATTGCGGTTGCAATTTCATTTATGATTGACAGCTCTTCCACAGAGCGTTTTAAACTCTGATTCTCTTTCTGTAGGAGAGATAATTCAGTCTCAGTATTAAGTTGATTCATTATTTTATCACCCTTTAAACAAAGTAAAATAATATGTTAACAATTATTCAATATAATAGAAGAATGAAAAGGAATATTCAACCTGAAGGAAAAGACAGGATAAAAAACACATTTATATGCTACCATTGCGGTTGCATATTTTTATTTTTTTTATTAGAATAGAAAACAATGTTAGGAGAAACTACAATTAATTTTTTAAAAGTCGGAATTTGTAATGAAAAAAAAATCAGTTTTACATTATAAAATCGTTAAAAAACTCGGTGAAGGTGGTATGGGAGTTGTCTATAAAGCCGAGGATACAAAACTAAAACGCATTGTTGCTATCAAATTCTTACCTAAATCAATTCTTAATGCTGGGGCGAATGGCGATTCACCAAAAGAGAGATTCAAAATTGAAGCACAGGCAGCTGCTGCACTCAACCATCCCAATATTGCAACAATTCATGCAATTGAAGAAGTTGAAAATGAAATGTTCATAGTGATGGAATATATCGATGGGAAGGAATTAAAAGAGGAGATCACCTCTAACCCCTTACCCCTGACCAGAGTCCTTGATATAACAACCCAAATAGCCGCAGGATTAAAAGCTGCACATGACAAAGGTATAGTCCATCGTGATATTAAGAGTGCAAATATCATGGTCACTGATACCGGAGATGTAAAGATCATGGATTTCGGGTTGGCAAAGGTGCTGGGGTCGGACATACAACTTACTAAAGAACACTCCACACTGGGCACTGCTGCATATATGTCCCCTGAGCAGTCAAAGGGAGAGAATGCAGATCATCGAACTGACATCTGGTCATTTGGAGTTGTTCTATATGAAATGCTGACAGGTGAGATGCCATTCAAGGGAGACTATGAACAGGCTGTAATTTATTCTATCTTAAATGAAGAGCCAAAGCTGATCAGGGAACTCCGGGAGGATACCCCGGCACAATTAATAAACATCGTTGAACAAACCTTAAAGAAAGATCCTGCAGCCCGTTATCAGAAAGCAAATGAATTAATCGAGGCATTAAAATCAATAGACAAACAAAGATACTCTCCCAAACAGGAAGTTGTAAATCACATAATTGCAGTACTGCCATTTACCAATATGAGTACTGATAAAGAACAAGATTACTTTTGTGAAGGTATTGCAGAGGATATCCTAAACGACCTCACCCGTATAGAAGGTTTACATGTTGTCGCCAGAACCTCAAGTTTCACAATTAAAGGGAAAAATCTGGACATTCGTGAGATCGGTAAGAAATTGGGGGCAAATACTATCGTTGAAGGAAGTGTCAGGAAAGCAGGAAATCGTTTGCGCATTACTGCCCAATTGATAAATGTGGCTGACAGCTTTCATCTCTGGTCAGAGCGATATGACAGGGAGTTGGAGGATGTATTTGCTATCCAGGATGAGATCTCAAAGAACATAGTTCAGGCACTCAAGATAAGATTTAGTATAAAGGAGAAGCAGGTTATAGAAAAGGTAAAAACCCAGGTTGTGCAAGCGTATGATTTTTATCTTAAAGGCCGTGCATATGATTATCAGGGTCATAGTGATTCACAAAAGTATGCAATAGAAATGTATTCAAAGGCGATAGAAAAGGATGGCAATTACGCTCTTGCCTATGCAGGACTTGCTGATAGTTACTCACAACTTTATATGTATTATGACAAAAACAAAGACCATCTGGATAAAGCACTTATTGCCAGTAAAAAAGCCCTTGAATTAGACCCGGAACTCCCTGAAGCCTACTCTTCAAGAGCTTTTGCTCTATCCCAGAATGGGCAACACGAAGAAGCTGTAAAAGAGTTTGAAAAAGCAATTCAATTAAATCCAAAATTTTTTGAGGCATATTATCAATATGCAAGAATTTGCAGATCACATGGAAAGAAAGAACAGGCTTTAGGACTATTTGAAAAGGCATGCGCCATAAGGCCGGAAGACTACGAGGCTGCACTTTTTCTTGTAAGTGCTTACAATGATCTCAACATGAATACTGAAATGGAGAAAGCAAACCTGCGGGCACTCGATGTTGTCAGGAAACATCTTGATCTTAATCCGGACGATTCTCGTGCACTATATCTTGGTGCCGGAGCTCTCATAAAAGCAGGAGAAAATGAGGAAGCGACACAATGGATTGAAAGAGCCGTATCACTGGATCCTAATGAAATAGCAGTTCTTTATAATGCAGCATGTATCTATTCAGAGTTGGGGAAGATTGATAAAGCACTTGACTATTTTGAAAGGGCAATTGAAACAGGTTTTGCTTCAATAGAATGGATCGATAACGATTCAGATCTTGATCCTATCCGTAATCATCCCCGCTTTCAGAAAGCTTTAAAGAAATTGAAACATGGTTAACTGTTAAGCAGGATTTGAGTAAAGGGAAAAGAAATGGCTCCTCGGGTAGGATTTGAACCTGCAGCCTATTCACTAATTTGAAAAAAAAAAAAGTTTATCTTATACTTTAGTCGGGAACATGCATGAAGATAAAAGCAATTGTTGTGGATGATGATGGAATAATTAGAAAAACTCTGGAAAAATTCCTTACCGGACTCGATTTTGATGTTAAGGTTGCTGAGGACGGAGAGGCAGGTCTCGATCTGATAAAAAAAGTGAAACCATCAGTTGTTTTCTCTGATATGCTGATGCCCGGAATTCATGGAATAAACCTTTGCAGACAGATAAAAAATGATCCTGAAATTTCATCTATAAAAATAGTTTTAATGTCGAGTGTTTATAAAAGGAGTGATACGGTTCAAAAGGGACTGGAGTGTGATTATGATGGTTTCCTTGAAAAACCGTTCGATCATGATGACCTTGTGAAAGTCATAAGATCCATTGGGCTTCCTGAATTTAAATAAGATATTTCAATTTAACTGTACCAGTTTGACTTTTTGAAGAAAATACATCAAATTTTTAAATTCATTTTTTAGTTCCGACAATAGTTTTTCAGCACTTGAGATGTTTTTATCAATACCGGCAATTTCCATTTGGGCTGATATCAGGCTTAAGGATATCAGACTCAGCATTTCAGAAGATCCTTTTAATGTATGCCCGATCACTGAAATCTCAGGAAAATCATTCTCTTCAACCGCAACTTTAATATTTGAATAATAATGATCAAAATCAGTTATATAATCATTAATTAGTTCTGAAAGAAAAAGTGCATCCCCTCCCATTCTTTTCAAAGCTTCATTGTAATTAATTAACCTGTTTGTTTGCAAAGCTAAATTTTCCTGCATTTTCCCCTCCTATATTATTGTTATCTGAAGGCATAACTGACACCCAGCAATTTCGCCCATTTCCCTTGGCCTCGTAAAGAGCTTTATCAATTACGTTTATCAATGAATCAAGGGGTTTGTCAAATGGGTATTGTGCAACTAAAACCCCCATGCTGATCGAAGCATTGATCAGTTTTGTCCTTGTCCTGAATTTTTCCCCCGAAATCTGTAGACGCAGTCTTTCGGCAACTTTATATATTTCATTCATACTGCAGTTCGGGAGGACAATAAGAAATTCTTCTCCTCCGTAACGCCCGATGCTATCATATGGTCGAATCCCATTTTTTAACCGTAAAGCAACCTCCTGTAGAATATCATCGCCGGTCTGGTGCCCATAGGTGTCATTTATCCTTTTAAAGTGGTCAATATCTATCATTATCATTCCCATCGGGATCTCATTCCTTAAAGCGCGAGCATATTCCACTTCAATTATTTCAAGAATGGCATTCCGGTTTAGTAATTTTGTCAGCCCGTCATGGGTAGCCTGCTCCCTTAACCTGTTTTGTGATTCAATAAGCTGGCTTTGAAGCTCGATGATCCTCTCCCCCGTCTTTATTCTTGCTTTCAGGTCATGAGTATTAAAGGGCTTTGTTATATAGTCATCAACTCCGGCAGAAAAACCATCGATCATATCTGCCTGGTTTTTTTTTGCAGTTAACAGAATTATATATGTATAATTTTTTTCTTTATCGCTCCTTATCCTCCGGCTCAGTTCGATCCCCTCAATTCCCGGCAGCATCCAGTCAAGAATTGCGATCTGGATATTATTATTCTCTAATATTCTGTAGGCTTCTTCTCCATCAGCTGCACAAAAAACATTATAACCACACTCTTTCATAGTCTTTTCAATAATTTTTTTGGTCACTCTGTCATCTTCTGCGATTAGTAAATTTATCATTTTGAACCTCTCTATCCTGTTTTTGCCAATTCCCCCTTTATTTCCTGCAAGATCTTTGCAGAGAGCTTATCAAGACTTATCGGCTTTGAGAGATAATTATCCATTCCTGCCTGGAGACATCTCTCCCTGTCACCTTTCATCGCATACGCTGTCATTGCAATTATCGGAATATGATTTCCCGACCCCTTTTCCAGCTTTCTTATAGACCTGGTGGCCTGAAAACCATCCATCTCAGGCATTTGTACATCCATAAGGATAAGATCAAATGTTTGATTTTTATACAATCCCAGTGCTTCCTTTCCATTATTTGCAATTACAGCTTCATATCCAAGTTTTTTCAGGAATGATGCTGCTACTCTTTGATTTACATTATTGTCTTCTGCCAGTAGCACCCTGTAATTCCGCCCATTATCCAACAATGAATTTTTCGTGATCAGATCAGTCTGCTCCCTGGATTTTTTTTCAACCCCCTTTCCGAGAGATAAAAGGATTGCATGAAGAAGGTCTTGTTGAGCTACAGGCTTTACAAGATATGCATTTATACCAAGAGCTTTACACCTTCCAACATCATTTGTTCTGTCTGCTGAAGTGAGCATCATTATTAAAGACCTTTCGGAGATAAAATTTTTATTAATATATTCAACTAATGAAAATCCATCCATATCAGACATCTGAGAATCCACAAAGATAATCGGGAACGTTTTTCCTGTTTTATTGTTTTTCTCTATTATCTCAATTGCTTCTTTTGCGCTGGATGCATTAGTTGGTTTCATTTTCCAGTTAATGAACATATTCCTTAAGATCCTCAGGTTTGTTGCATTATCATCAACTATCAGAACTTCAATATTTTTTAATTTGTCCATTGAAGCAGGCTTTGCCCCTGTTATATCTTTTCTATATTTAAAGTTAGCTGTAAAATGAAATTTACTCCCCTCTCCTGTTTTACTCTCAACCCATACTTTCCCTCCCATTAACTCTACTAAGTGTTTAGAGATAGCAAGTCCAAGGCCGGTTCCCCCATATTTACGTGTTGTAGAACCATCTGCCTGGGAAAAAGGTGAAAATATCATTTTTTGATTATTTTCAGGGATTCCAATACCGGTATCAGAAATAGTAAACTGAATGGAAATATCATCTCCCGATCTTCCCAATTCATTTATAGTCAGGACAACTTCACCTTTTTCAGTAAACTTTACGGCATTACTGAAGAGGTTAAGGATGATCTGCCTGACCCTGCCCGGGTCTCCTATTATTTGTTCGGGAATCTCGGGAGAAATTTCATATGCTACTTCCAACCCTTTCCTGTGTGCCTGCAGGACAACAGAAGAGATAGATTCTTTAATCAATTCATTCAATTTGAAATTTATTGGCTCAAGTTCAATCTTCTGAGACTCTGCCTTCGAAATGTCAAGGATATCATTTATTATATGGAGCAGAGACTTGGATGAATCTGTAACTGTATTAAGATAATCACGTTGTTCATCTGTCATCTCTGTTGAAAGGGCAAGCTCTGTCATCCCCAGGATCCCGTTAAGGGGGGTCCTGATCTCATGGCTCATGTTTGCAAGAAACTCACTTTTTGCTATGCTTGCAGACTGAGCTTCTTTCCTGGTTTTTATAAGTTCAGTTACATCGATCAGATTAAAAATAACCCCGTCATATTTTCCCTCTCTGTATATAGGCTGAAGCCTGAAGATCATCTCCATATCCATCAGAGAGCGTTGTATCTCCACAGGTTTTGAGTCTATATTTTGCCGGAACTTATTCAGATAACCCTCAATTTTCTTCATGATATCAGGAGAGTGAATATCAGACAAAGATCTGCCGACAATATCTGACCACCTTTTACCGGCAAGCTTTAAAACATAGGCATTTACTTCCACTATCTTATTATCCTTGTCTGCAAATACCACTCCTTCATCCATTCCTGATATCATTGATAGTAATTTTGTCCTCTCTTTCCAGACCTTATCCTCAATTTTTCTTTTTGCCGTTATATCCCTGTTAACCGATAAAGCAACCTGTTCCCCTTCCATGTCCAGAATTTTTATCAGAACTTCCGACCAGTATTTCGTCCCATCTTTTTTTTTCTTCTCTTCTGTAAAACGGATCACATCCTTTTTGCTTAATTTTTCTTCCCTGACAGCCAGAAGTGGTTCATCAAAATTTTCCACAGAAAAATCTTTTGCAATATTCATACCGATCAGATCCGTAATCGAATAGCCTGTCTGTTCAGCTGCAGCTGGATTTCCGCTCAGGATCTCTCCGGGATTATCTCCTCCTACTTTTGTTAAAAATACTGCATCAGGAATTGATTCAAACAATTGCCTGAACTTCTCCTCACTCTTTCGGAGTTTTTCCTCAGTCCTCTTTTTTTCCGTTATGTCTCTGTATATCCCGCAGATCGCTTCAACTTCCCCATCTATTACTATTGGAATTGCAAGGAGTGAAACATCAAACCTAGTTCCATTTTTTTTTACTCTTATTGTCTCAACTTCAATTTTTTCCCCGTTCATTACTTTAGATACCAAATCCTTCCCCTCTTCTTTTTTTCCATATGGGGCAACTATTTCATACAGTTTTTTCCCGACCATCTCACCCTTGTTAAAACCAAACATCTCAAAGAAATTTAAATTAGCATAAATGATATTAGCATCCATATCTGCCATTACAATTCCTTCCGGAGCATTTTCGAAAAGCTTTTCCAGATAAATATTTTTCATTTTATTTCCTCACGCAACATTTAATTTTGTATCATAATTTTCTGTTTCTTCCTTTTCGATTAGGAGGTTTTTACTCCCTAAAAGGGTTCTCAGGTTTTCTTTATCAATTGCCTTTGAGAGTGATTCTTCAGCCTCTACTACTCCATCTTCCACAAGGGTGGTTAAAACTGAATTCAGCATCTGCATACCGAGACCTCGTCCGGTCTGCATCATGGTACCCATCTGGAAGGTCTTCCCCTCCCTTATCAGATTTCTAACTCCAATTGTACCGATAAGAATTTCGAACGCTCCAACTCTCCCCCCCCCCTTTTTTTTCAACAGGGTTTGGGAACATACACCTGTAAGAGAATCAGCCAGCATTGCTCTGATCTGAGCCTGCCTGTCAGCAGGAAATTGATCAATGATCCTGTCTACAGTAGCAATTGCTGTAGAAGTATGGAGTGTACCGAAAACAAGATGGCCGGTTACAGCCATCTCAATAGCGATGGAGATCGTTTCAAGATCTCTCATCTCACCAACAAGTATAATATCGGGGTCTTCTCTCAACGTAGCTCTTAAAGCAGCTTTAAATGATTTTGTATGTGTACTTATCTCACGTTGATTTATAAGTGATTTTTGATTTTCATAAACAAACTCAATAGGATCCTCGACTGTAATAATATGTTTTTTCTCATTCTTGTTAATATGATCTATCAGAGCTGCGAGTGTTGTGGATTTTCCGCTTCCGGTAGGGCCGGTCACAAGTATCAACCCCTTAGGGATTTTACAAAGGTCAACAAATGCCTCAGGGACCCCCAGATCATCAACAGTAAGGATCTTTGAAGGGATAAACCTGAATACAGCTCCTGTTCCCCTGAGATCTTTGAATATATTTGTCCGGAATCGCCCAACACCTTTTAACTCATAAGCAAAATCTGTATCACTTTTTTCCATAAACTCACTCATGTTTTTTTCCGGTGTGATTTTTTTCAATTCACTCATAAGACATTCCTCATACAATGCCGGATGATCATCAAGTATCTGAATATCACCATCTATCCTTAATACCGGCGTACTGCCTGAAGAAAGATGAAGATCAGAGGCCCCTTTTTGTTTCATTAAAAGCAATAGCTCATCAATTGTTATTGTGAGAGAAGTTTTTCTGTCATGAGTTGAACCGGTACTCATTATCCGGGTCTCACCATCTGTTGCGGAAAATCCCTCCCCGGACTCCTCGCTAATACTAAGCATAACTATCTCAAATCCATCACTAGATTCCTTAATTAAAAATTTTCTGCCTGCATATGAAAGAAGGCCCTCACTTTTATAGATATCATTAAATTCACGTGAGATAATCTTAATATCTTCATCTTTAAAGATTTTTTTCAGCGGAGTTCCTGTTTCCCCACCTCTCTTTACGATTGGAGCTTCGCCTGTTTTCAATATCATAGCATCGCCATTAACCTTTACCAGGACATCTAAAAGCTTTTTTATATTACTCATTATCCGCTCCATTTAATATCTTCTCCCTGTTTATATGGATCTCAGACCCCTTATAAAGAAAACTTATATATCTGTTTTCCCCGTTAAGATAATCAAGGAGACGTGATCTCGGGTTCGGGAGGTTTTTAAAATGTCCTACATTTATTTTTATATTCCCTGACAGGACAAGGTCAATTTGCTTTTGTTCTTTGACATTTAAGATATTTTTTTCAAGTATATAAACAATATCATTCATATTGAAAATTCTATATTCATTCGATTTCTCAAGTTTGATCGGAATATAATCTTTGGAATTATCAAGATATTCTATCAATGTCTCTTCCCCTATTCCTGAACGGGAGTTGAGATTTAGAAATATATTACCTTCAACAACTTTTGAAAAACTCTTATCAAAAAGAATTTTGACCGATTTTTCCCTTTTTGATATTTGAAAATTTTTTACCCCGGGATATTCAATACTATTAGTCATCCGTATCTTCCCCGGGTTTGATTTTTGTAATTTTCCCAATGTTCATGTTTTCACCTGACATTTCTTTGCATATGTAATACCAACATTGTTGAAACCTCCAATAAGGTCTATATTTCTACACATATATCACTTTTATGACAGCCTGATACTTTTTAAAGGGTGAGACAAAAGTTTACAAAATTATTTGATTTGCTTTATTTGGATTTAGTGATTTATATGTATCTATAGTAAATAGGACTTTCCGGCTTCATGATATTTCTCCGGATCAGTTTTCCTTCATTTTATCAGCACTTTTTTTATCTCAAGTATCTCATCCAGGTGTTCAAAGAAGATGTCTACAATTTCCGGATCGAAATGTTCTCCCCTCTCTTCCCTGATGATGTTGCAGGTGACCTCAATCGAAAATGCTTTTTTGTATGGCCTTTCACTGGTGAGAGCATCAAAAACATCTGCCAATGCTACAATCCTCCCTTCAATAGGAATATGTGTTCCCTTTAATCCGTAAGGATACCCTTTCCCATTCCACTTTTCATGATGTGAAATTGCAATTTTCTCTGCAACCTGAAGAATTTCAGATTTTGAATTATTAAGAATATTAGCACCAATTGTTGTATGAGTTTTTATTACTTCAAACTCTTCGTTTGTTAACTTTCCCGGTTTGTTTAAAATGAAATCCGGGATTCCAATTTTCCCTATGTCGTGCATAGGAGAAGCGTAGGTTATTATTTCAACCATTTTTTTAGGGATCCCGAGCTTTTCGGCAAGAAATCTGCAATAATTACTTATTCTTATCAGATGTTCTGATGTATTTTCATCTTTAAATTCCGCAGCCATGACCAGCCTGTGAATTGTATCAAGGTACGATTCCTTAAGCTCCAAATGTGAAACTTTAAGGTTCTTTATAGTTGAACTCAATTCCCCTGCATATCGGAGTACCTGCTTATTGGCATTCTCAAGTTCACTACGCTTTATCTTCTCAGACTGATAAACATTTACAAGGTCGCTGGCATATATTTTCAGTTGATTATGATAATCTGAGATCAAATTCGGATTCTTTTCAAATATTTGGTTAGAACTCATTATTAAGCACTCTCATGTAAAATCCTGTTTTGAAAAACCGGAACATTTACAGGAACTAAGACCTTTTTTCTGTTATTCCTATTGCTGATCTTTTTCATTAACAATTCTGCTTTTTTGATCAGTTCTATGGGGCTGAATGGCTTTATAAGATATTTATCTGCTCCTGCTTTATAACCAGCTTCGATCTCCTTTTTTTGCCCGTTTGCAGATAACATTAAAACTGCACTATCTTTCGTTTCCGGATAGGCCCTTAATAACTTTACTGCTGCAATACCATCCAGTTCTCCAGGCATTTTTACATCCATGACTATCAGGTCCGGTTTTACTTCTTTCGCTTTTTCATAACCTTCTTTTCCGTTTTTTGCTTCAAAAACACTTTTATAACCTGATAACTTAAAACTTATCTCAATAAGTTTCCTGATATCCTTATCATCATCCACTATCAATATTTTTTTCATTTCCGCCTCCTGTAATTTTTTTCCAGAACTGCAATTACATTAGCAATGAACATGCCAATATCAATCTAAAGGCGTATAAGGTTGATAATAAAGGTTGTTGAGGTTTTTTCTATAAATATTTGTAAATTTATGGTTGCTACATTATTTGACAGAAGAAATTAATATCGAGTCTCTTCAGGTACGCAGAGATTCTTCAACCTTATTGATCAGTTCCAGAGGGCTGAAAGGTTTAACAAAATATCCGGCAGCACCCACATCCTTCCCTTCTTTAATGTCTATTTTATGTCCTTTTGCTGTAAGGAAAATAATTATACTCTCTTTTGTTTTATCACTATTTTTCAGGATTCGCGCAGCCTCCATCCCATCCAGCTTACCGGGCATCATTATATCCATTATTATCAGATCGGGATTTTCTTTTTCAGCAATCTCGATTGCTTCTTCCCCGTTTGAAGCTTTGAAGATATTATAATCGGAAACACGCAATGTGATTTCAACAAGGTCCCTGATCTCTACCTGGTCATCAACGATCAAGATTTTTTTCATTGTAATTCTCCTTACAGAATTTAATGTTCTGATAATTTGATTTTTTATTTTCTTTTAACATCTAATTTCCTTTTTCTTCGATCAATGGAATTGTAAATGTGACAAGTGTCCATTTTCCAAACTCACTCTCAACCCGTATTTCCCCTCCATGGGACTCCACGATATTCTTAACGATTGCCATGCCGAGCCCTGTCCCTTCGATAGCTGTATTTGATGCATCTGCCCGGTAGAATTTTTCAAATATATTGTCTATCTGATCCTTTGTCATACCGATCCCTTCATCATATACAGATATAACATAGTTTCCCATCGAAATATCGCCAGAGATCAGGATCTCACAACCCTCAGGAGAATACTTAACAGCATTACTTAAAAGGTTGGAAAGAGCCTGGAGTATTAAATCTTTATCAATATATAATTCACCGGGGTTATCTGAGATTTCGATTCTGAAAGTATGGTTTTTAGAAATTTCCTTAAAGCTACTCAGCGCACTTTCCAGGATTTCCCCGGCATTACACTTTTTCTTTTTTAAAATAAAACCCTGGCCGGCCTCAATTTTAGAAACATCCAGAAGATCATTGATTAAATTCCCAAGTCTCTCCGACTGCTTATATATATATTCCATAAATTTTTCCCGGTCTTTTTTCTTCAGATCCTTCCTTGTTATCAATATTTCTGAAAACCCCTTTATAGAAGTTAAAGGGGTCCTTAACTCATGAGCTGATGTTGATATAAACTCAGTTTTCATTCTGTCTATTTCCCTCTCCGTGGTAACATCTCGTAAGGTAGTGATCAGTCCGGTAACAACTCCATTCTTATCCCATATTGCAGAAACCCTTGCATTATAAATACGACTAAGATTAACATTATTTGAAGTTATCTTAAAGTCAAAATTGTGTCCGGTTTCCGAATCGGCAAAAGAAATTTTGAATTTTTCCAGAAGCTCTTTATCATTAATAAATGAATCTACAGATTTCCCAATGAGATCCTTTGCATTAATGCTGAATATTTCTTCGGCTATATGATTCACAAGGATCACTTTTTCATCAAAATCGGTAACGATAAGCCCGTCAGCCATAGACTTCAAGATCCCATCGATCTGATCCTTTGAATTTTCGACCTTTTTCAGGGATCTATTCATTTTTTTATTCAAATTTTCAAGTTCTTCTCTCGATTCATTAGCATCTTCAACCAGGTACATCAATGCCTGTTGATTCTCTTTCATATCAAAAGCTGTTTCCTCTATCTCCCTGGTCCTCTCTTTGACCAGTATCTCAAGTCCCTTCTGATATTTTTCAAGCTCTTCACTGATTTTTTTTTCTTTTGTAATATCTGTTTTTATTGCAATAAAGTTAGTAATTGAGCCCGATTCATCTTTTATCGGGCCTATAGTTGCATCCTCCCAGTAAAATTCACCATTTTTTTTTTTATTATAAAATTCACCTCGCCAAATCTCTCCCCGGAGGATCGTATCCCATAAATTTTTGTAATCATCTTGAGAAAGTTTTTCGGTTTTTAAAATTCTGGGGTTTTGGCCAACCGAATCCTCGAAAGAATAACCGGTAACATGTGAAAATTTCGGGTTAACAAACTCTATATTGCCTTTAAGATCAGTTATTACAATAGATGAAGGGCTTTGCTCAACCGAGCTCGAAAGTTTTCTTAATTCAACAGCCTGTTTCTCAAGCACAAATAAAATATTACTCCGCTTTACTAATATCCTTGTAATATATATGAGGACAAATGAGACCAGAAAAAGTAAAACACTTACGAAGATAAAGTCATTTATCATCTCCTTATTGATCAATGTTAAGCTATATTTAACATTCAAAGTGGCTTTTTTATTATAGGAATATTCTATATCGATACTATTTTCAATGAACTCCGTTGATTCTTCCTTATTTGAATATTGACTGATAATAAACCCATTGGAAGCAATAAGTTTTAACTCTAGGATATTTTCTCTATGGAGTTTTGCCCATCCACGTAGTAATGAATCTACAATAGTATAATCACCTTTTTGTAATCCCTGAAATATACTATCTTTAATGAAAACCAGATCAGCATTCATGTCACGGACAAACACATCCACCCTTGATTTTTTTTTTATATTGATAAACATTATGGAAATGATAATTAGAATAAGTATAAATACCCCTAACGAAAACCAATAGTTCCGTCCCACATCCTTTTTAAATTCGGTCATTTAACCAATCCTGTCACACCTTTTCTCATTGGCTGAAAATCTCTACTTTAAAATTTTGTATCATAATCATGCAACTCTTTTAACTTATTCCTCAATTCCTTGATCCTCTTCTCCCTGCCGACAAAAAGCTTGTTAAACCTTTTCAATTCTTTATTGCTTGCTGCCAGCTCCTCAGTCCTCTCTTTTATCAGGATCTCGAGGTTATTCTTATAATCATTTAATTCTACTTCTGCATTTTTTCTTGCTGTTATATCAAGTATAGTTCCAAAAACAGAAGGTTTCCCATTGTATATAAGGCGACCTCCCAGCACCTCAAGTTCTACAGGGGTTCCATCCTTTTTTTTGCCTCTAACTTCATAATGACTGAACGTTTTCTCTCCGATCAACCTTGATTCTATTTCAGAATCCACACTTTTAATGTCATCCTCAGAAATCAATTTATGAAAATTAATTCCTGTCAATTCCTCAGGTGTCTCATATCCGAATATTTCAGCAAACCTCCTGTTGCAGAACTTAATGATATAATCCACGGAGATATTAATACCCACAAGGGAATTTTCAACCAGATTTTTATATTTTTCTTCACTCTCAGCTAAAGCATTCTGTGCAGACTTCTTTTCAATTATTTGTTTGACTAATACAAGCAATCTTTCTATATTAACCGGTTTCATTTCGAATGCAATTATCTTTTCATTCCCTACCGCCTCTGATGCTGTTTCAAGGGAGCCATGCCCCGTGATAATAATGAATTCCATGCCAGGCCTGATAGCAGACAATTCTTTAATGAGTTCAAGCCCTGTCGTATCGGGTAATTTCAAATCGATAATGCCCAACTCAAAGTCATTGTCTTTACAAATTTTAATTCCGCTTTGACCTTCATAAACCGTAACCGTGCCATAACCCTCTTCGGAGAGAATATCATTTAGATTATCGGCATGGTCAATGTTATCATCAACGATCAGTAAATTGGCACTATTTTCCATTTTTCCTCCTTTAATTATATTCAACTACTTTATTATAACTAACTATGAGATTATTTCTCACTCTTCTTTATCAGAGGCAGTGTGACCGTAAAAGTTGATCCTTTGCCCTTGGTTGATTCGGCTTTGATAGCCCCTTTATGAGTCTCCACGATCATTTTAGTTATCGAGAGCCCGAATCCTATCCCTCTGGATTTAGTAGTAAATAACGGTTGAAAAACCTTTTCGATGTTTTCATTTGAGATTCCGGGCCCGTTATCCTCAAAATAGATCTCAACTTCTCCATCCTTCATTTGATTTATCCCGATCTTTAGATCCCCCTTCTCCTTCATGCTTTCAACAGCATTTTTTATAATATTCTTAAATGCCATTTTTAATTGTATATTTTCACTTAAAATTATTATATCCTTTTCCGGAAACTTTTTTGTTATCTTAACTTTTGCCGGGACTCTGCTGATCTCAATACTCTCAGACAGGATATCTATGAGATTGTTCTCTTCCAACTCAGGTGTTTTCATCCTGGTGAGGTTAAGTATGCTTTCGATTATTGCACTGGCATTGATAAT
>Ga0190293_1000046_pt1 | contig 43030 bp, 39 predicted proteins | sample 48693001_MG_FD_161671 | JGI IMG/M metagenome (GOLD analysis project Ga0190293, IMG submission 161671) | Hydrothermal vent microbial mat bacterial communities from Southern Trench, Guaymas Basin, Mexico - 4869-30-0-1_MG | ecosystem: Environmental > Aquatic > Marine > Hydrothermal vents >...
ACCCTGCGTTCCGGTCAACTGCGCAGCAATTCCCGCAGAGCTGATCGAAAGCGAGCTCTTCGGTGCTGAAAAAGGTGCATACACTGGAGCTGACCGGATGAGACAGGGCAGATTCGAACTCGCGCGGGGAGGGACGGTGTTCCTCGACGAGGTAGGAGATCTTGATCCCGCACTCCAGGGCAAGCTTCTCCGTGTACTCCAGGAGAGAGAGTTCACGAGGGTCGGAGGAACAGAGATAATCAGGACAGACGCCAGGGTGATATCTGCAAGCAACAGAGATCTCGAGGCGGAGACCGCTACCGGCGTATTCAGGAAAGACCTCTACTTCAGGATAGGGGAGTTCCCTGTCACACTCCCACCTCTTCGAGACAGACTCGAGGACATCCCCGATCTCTGCAGTCATTTCCTGCAGGAAACACCCGATCCGGACTGTTTCCTTACCGCGGCCGCTATCGATAAGCTGACCGCCTATGACTGGCCCGGCAATGTCAGGGAACTTCGAAGCATCGTTCTCAGAGCCTTTGCTCTCTCCGATGGTGAGGCTATCGGCTCGGATCTGCTCGAAATAGCTGATCTGAAGCTCTCCGAAGGGCTTCTTGAGGAGTCTGCCAGAGCCGCCAAAACTCGCGAGAAGGAACTTATCAGGAAAGCTCTGCTGGAGACCGGTGGTAACAAGAAAGAGGCCGCAAGAGTGTTGAAGGTGAGCTACAGGACGCTGCTCTCAAGGATTAAGGAACTGAACTTCTGAAACCGACCTTCTTGATTCATAGCGATGCATTCGATATGATTCCGCACTGCATGGGATACGTAGATGCAATAATCCCGTTTCATTACCGTTAATGTCGATCAGGCGGGCATCGGAAATCACTCAGGTTACTGCCGTACAGGCTGCCGTTCATCACTGAGAGGGCACTAAGCTTGGATTCATTCAGGAGCATGGAAGACCTCACTTCAGAGGATTACAGATCTATCGGTTTGCGTAGCGGACTCGAGATCCATCAGCAGCTTGATACAAAGAAAAAGCTCTTCTGCCGCTGCCCGGTCAAAACGTATTCTCAGGACTACGATGCCCAGATCCTCCGTCATATGAGACCTACCCTGTCTGAACTCGGTGAGTATGACGGCACGGCACTTATGGAATTCAAAACCAGAAAAGAAATACTGTACCAGATAAATAAGGCTACTATCTGTACGTACGAGATGGATGATACACCGCCCTTCGAACTCAATCAGGAGGCGCTGGACATTGCTCTCGAGATCACAATGCTCCTCAACTGCAAACTGATAGGTGAAGTCCATATCGCTCGGAAGCAGTATCTTGATGGATCCATTCCAGCAGGATTCCAGAGGACGACGATCCTCGGGGTAGATGGCTGGATACCTTACCGTGATAGGCGGATAGGGATCATTCAGCTCGGTCTGGAAGAGGACTCCTGCCGTGAAGTATCTGATGAAGGGCATAACAGGATATACAGGACTGACAGACTTGGCATCCCTCTCGTTGAGCTTGTCACCAGCCCCGAGATGCATACTCCGCATGAAGTTGCAGATGTAGCGATGATACTCAGATGGCTCACACGCTCATCGGGAAAGGTGCGTAGAGGCATTGGGGCGGCCAGACAGGACGTAAATGTCTCAGTAGAAGGAGGATGCAGGGTTGAGATCAAGGGAGTATCGAGAATACCTCTTATTCCTCTGCTCGTTCACAACGAGGCTTTCCGCCAGATCTCACTTCTGGATATCAGGACAGAACTGGCCAGAAGGGGCATAACCCTCTCCTCGTTTGAATCCGGATCATCGGATATAACGGATGTACTCACTGGAACCGCCTATCCTCCTGCAGCCGCTGCTCTCGGAGAAGGACTCCGGATCGGTGCTGTTGTCCTCAGGGGATACAGGGGAATCCTTTCCACTCCTACCCAGCCCGGCAAGATCTTTGCCGGTGAGGTTTCCGACAGGGTCCGCGTCATAGCCTGCCTTGATTCTCTGCCAAATATCGCCCATACCGGCATGAAAGGCAGCAGCTTTTCATCAGGTGAGTGGGAGAAAATCACTGAAGCCGTCAATGCCGGCGGAAACGATGAGATCGTGATCGTATGGGGAGATACAAAGGATCTGGAGACAGCAGTTAAGGAGATCGTCATCCGCGCCAGAGAGGCTCTTGAGGGAGTCTGCAATGAAACCAGGCAGTCGCTGCCAGACGGAACGAACGGTTTTGAGCGCATACTTCCCGGACCGGACAGGATGTATCCTGATACAGACCTGCCCCCGCTGGCGATTAATGATGAACGTATTGATAGGATCAGGTCTGCTCTTCCGGAACGTCCATGGGATCGAGCTGCCCGTTACGAGAGCATGGGAGTACCCAGAGAGCCCGCTCATCAGATGAGCATAACCACCCTCGGGGACCTGCTGGAAAGAGCAATCACTGAAACCTCTCTCTCTCCCGTCATTCTCGCGCATTTTCTTCAGAGTACGCTCAATCACATGAAGCGGAAGCGACTGGTGCCGCACCTTCATGATAATGCAGTCATAGATGCATTGAAGGAAACCGGGAGAATGAAGCTTCCGATCGAAGCGGCCGCAGCAATACTTGAAAAAACCTGTGGTCCTGAAATGGTCAGCATAGCCGAGGCGGCTCTCGGCATGAAGACTGTTGAAGAGACTCTGCTCGAAGCAGGAGTGGACAAGATCCTTGCCGGACTTGATGCAGCAGCTTTGCCGGCAGATCTGCTCAGGCGGTTTGCAGTGGGTCAGGTCCGGATGGAATTCAGGGATCCAGTAAGCGGACTGGAGCTGTCACGGCTGGTGGACAAGGCAATAATTAACGGAAATAGTGAGGTGATCGATCCTGTCATCTGAACGATATAAGGGCTACAGGGGAGACGCCCTTGAATGCCTGAAGCGGTTCGAGGTCGGGGTCTGGTCCGATGTTGATCTTGAATCGACCAGAGGCGGATTCAATGGCATCATTCTTCCACGATCTGAAACCGCAGACAGCGACCATATCGTACTGAAGCTCCATAATGGCTACAATGTCGGCATTGCAGTGAGGACGATCGAGAGTATCACCGAACTCGGGCGGAAGGAAGCACATTACAAGATCCCTGAGAAGGCTTTTCCTGTAGACCCTGACAAGCCCTATGTCAAACTTCTCGGAACCGGTGGGACGATCGCTTCAAGACTGGACTACCGCACTGGTGCCGTCATTCCAGCCTTCTCACCCGGAGAACTATACGGGTCAGTCCCGGAACTTGCTGATATCTGCAACCTGGACACTGAGAAGCTCTACGGGGTCTTTAGTGAGAACATGGGCCCCGATCAGTGGAAAGGGACTGCTGAAGCTATCGTCCGTGAGATAGAGAACGGGATCGACGGTATTGTTATCGGACATGGAACTGATACAATGCATCATACCGCTGCCATACTCTCCTTCATGGTCCAGGATACCCCGGTTCCCATTGTCATGGTCGGCTCCCAGAGATCGAGCGACAGACCTTCCAGTGATGCGGCGATCAATCTCATTAATGCCACAAATACTGCGGCACACAGCGATTTTGCCGAGGTGATGGTATGCATGTTCGGTCCGACCAGTGATCAGTATGGACTGCTTCACAGGGGCACCCGCGTGCGAAAGATGCACTCGTCGTACAGATCGACCTTCAGAACAATAGGGGATATCCCCCTTGCAATGGTCGATGGTAACAAATTCATCCCCCTGAGAGAGGATCATCACAGACGGCGTAGCGACAAAAATGTCAAGTTGGTCCCCACATTCGATGACCGGGTTTCCATCGTGTATTACTATCCCGGCATGAAGCCTGATGTCATCGACAATCTCATCGACAACGACTACAAGGGGATAGTGATAGCCGGCACAGGCCTGGGCCATGTGAACAAGCCTCTTTACCCCGCGCTCAAGAGAGCCTGCGACAGCGGAATGCACATATACATGACCGTACAGACGCTCTGGGGATATGTTCAGATGTATGTTTACGATACCGGGCGTGATATTATGGATCTCGGCGTCATCCCTGCGGCGAACATGCTTCCGGAAGTTGCCTACATGAAGCTCGGCTGGGCTCTGGGGCAGACACACGACCGTGATGAGGTAAAAAAACTCATGCTCACATCGATAGCAGGGGAGATAACTGAGAGGGAGCCGCACAACGGTTACCTCATCTATCAGGGCGGTGTTCCCGAAGTCGAGGAATTCATAAGTCAGTACAACAAGTAATCTGAATTCATCGAATATCCTCTTCCCGTGTTTCTCCGACCGGCTACAATCTGGAACATAGCTCTGTCGAAACGGTAGAGATACTGGAGTTGACCATCAACAGGCTGGTGGATATTATTGATTCGTGATAAGTACAGCAACGTTCTTCATGCTGTCCTGCGGTCGCTCTTGCGGCGTCTGCAGGGCAGTATTTCTTTGCAGCTCCTCAACCGGTGAGATTTACTCTCCGGGGAACTCTGCTGAAAGGAGAATCGTATGAAGGTCGAGATCAACGGCAGGCACTTCAATCTCACAGATGCTCTTAAAGGACACGTCAACAGAAAGCTCGAGACTGTTGAGAAGTTCTATAATGGAATAGACGACATCCATGTGATCCTGGAGGTCACCGCAGGGACCAACCATGTTCATATCCAGCTCAGGGGCGACCACATCAAACTAGACGCAAGGGCCAAGTCTCATGATATGTATGCCGCGTTCGATAACGCATTCGACTCCCTGGAAGGGCAGATGCGTAAGTATAAGGACCGCCGTCACAGCCACCCCCACAGGAACGGTAGCCGGAAAGAGAACGGAGGCGCTTCGCATTCAGCCACTATGTACATCCCCGCGGAGGAGTCTGATTTCGACGAAAGCATACTGCTTGCAGATGCAGCTGAACTCCCCTCATACAAGACGAGCAAGGCCGTCATGGAGTACGAACTCAGCGAACTCGATTACCTTGTTTTCCATAATACGGAGACCAATCGCCTGAGTGTTGTGTACACTTCATCCACGGGAGGATCTCAGGTCGTCGAACTTGTCGAGGCAAGAGGCTGAGGACAGAGATGAGCGATATCCCTGGATCTGATGAACTGACCGTCGCAAGGTTCTATAAAATACTTGGATCCAAGCTCGAGCTTGTACCTGTTGATCTGGAGACTGGCTTTGCAAACCTTGTTCGCTCCCCTGATATCAGCAGACCGGGAATGGCTCTGACGGGCTATATACAGCATTTTCTTCATGAGAGGATCCAGATATTCGGCGAGACTGAGATCACATATCTCAATTCACTCTCTGATAGTGAGCGTGAATTCGCGCTTGGCCGCATATTTGAGACACCCATCTACTGCTCGATCGTCACCAAGGGGCTTCCTGCTCCATCCGAACTGATCGCCTATAGCCGTTCAAGTGACTCAGCGCTCTTCCTTTCAACGAGAGATACGACTCCGCTGATACATGATCTCACTGACCTTCTCGATGAAGTATTCGCTCCTCGAACAAGTGTCTATGGGAGTCTGGTTGAAGTCTTCGGTATCGGACTTCTCGTTACCGGTAAGAGCGCTATCGGCAAGAGTGAGTCGGTACTGGGGCTTCTGGAGCGCGGTCACAGGCTGATAGCTGATGACAGAGTCTTCATAAGCAGGATCAGAGGGATACTCGTCGGCAGGGGAGACAGCAGGATGGGGCACCTGATGGAGATCAGAGGACTCGGTCTAGTTGAAGTCTCAAATTTCTATGGCATACGGGCAGTCAAGGAGAGGCAGCAGGTTCAGTTTGAAGTAAGACTCGAGCAATGGTCGCAGGATAACCAGGAATTTGACAGGACCGGTCTCGTCCAGAAGGTCAACAATATTCTGGATATATCCATTCCCCAGACTGTCATCCCCGTTCTTCCGGGACGCAACCTTACACTGCTGCTTGAGATAGCCGTGATGAACCACCTGCTTGTCAGGCAGGGGAGGAACATTCCCCGTGAAATTGAGGATAATCTCATTAACAGGATCCTTGACAAGGAGACGGATCAGGAACGTCGAACCGACATGACCGGAGGTCGAGAGACATGACTACCAAGATGGTTGAAGTGATCAATCAGCTTGGCATACACGCCAGGCCAGCTGCGAAGATCGTCAGGAACGCCTCTATGTTCGACAGTCATATCACTCTTACCGTTGACGGTGACACGGTAAACGCCAAGAGCATAATGGGTGTTATGACCCTCGCCGCATGCAGAGGTACGATGATCGAGGTTCAGGCCGACGGTGATGATGAGAGAGAAGCAGTTGCAGGCATAGTCCAGTTGGTCCTGGACGGATTCGGGGAGGACTGAACTGAGCATTCGACTTAAGGGTAATGCAGCTTCCCCCGGGGTAGCCATTGGCCCCGGGTTCCTCCTCAATGTAGAAGAACTCCGTATCCGCAGACGCGATCTCTCAACTCCCGGCGAGGTCGATGCCGAGCTTGAACGATTCTCCGATGCTCTGGAGAAAACACGTGGAGAACTAGAGAAGATCTCCGCCAGGGTCGACGACATCATTGAGGGGAAGCAGCTCATCGAGGTTCATATGCTGCTTCTCGATGATCCCGCGATCATCAAGGGTGTGGAGAACCGCATCCGCGAGGAGATGGTTAATGCGGAGTACGCCGTAAGCCAGGTTCTTTCAGAGATACTCAAGCGATTCAATACAATTGAGGATCCTTATCTGAGGAGTCGGGGAGTCGATGTAAGGGATGTCGGAAGACGCGTTATGGCCAACCTTCTTGGTTCGGAGCAGGAAGTACTCTCTTCCCTCGAGAGCCCGGTCGTACTCATTTCAAGGGATCTGGACCCCTCTCACACAGCCGGACTCTCCAAAAAGCAATTGTTCGGTATCGCGACCGATCTTGGAGGTTCCACATCCCATACTGCCATCCTTGCGCGGAGCCTTGGAATCCCGGCAGTTGTTGCCCTGAAGGAAGTCGCCGAATACACTCTTCCGGGGCAGACGGTCATAGTGGATGGTATTCACGGCGAGGTCGTTCTGAATCCTGACCCTGAGGAACTCGAATACTATATCGAACTGAAGAAGCGCTACGATCAGGCTGAAGCCGAAATAGCGATGAACGCCGAGATGCCGGCCATCACCCTGGATGGCAGGGAGATCGAACTGGCAGCCAACATAGAGTTCTCACAGGAGGCCGACCAGGTCAAACGATTCGGTGGCAAGGGGATAGGGCTCTTCAGGACGGAGTTCATCCGTCTGTTATCACTTGAGTCCGAGGATATGGAGGAGGTACACTTCAGGGCCTATTCGCATGTTCTTGAGACACTGACTCCGGAGCCTGTCATTATCCGTACCCTTGACCTGGGCGGGGATAAGTTCCTCGACAATATCCCAACAGGGGAGAGCAATCCCTTCCTGGGCTGGCGCGGTATAAGGATATGTCTGGACCGGCCCGACAATTTCAGACCCCAGCTCCGAGCTGTGCTCAGAGCTTCAGTGACGGGCAACGCCTGGCTCATGATACCAATGGTGACAGAAGTATCGCAGGTTATTGCTGTTCACGAGCTTCTTGCCGAGATCTCCGCATCACTGGATAAAGAGGGGATACCGCATGGACAGATACCGCCGCTGGGAATGATGGTTGAAACACCCGCAGCTGCGATTCGTATTGCCGATTATATCCCTCATGTTGATTTCATCTCAATTGGTACAAATGACCTTACGCAGTATACGCTTGCCGTTGACAGGGGGAGTCCATACGTCTCCGACCTCTTCGATCCGCTCCATCCCGCTGTGCTGGAGCTTATCCATGATGTTGTCTCGAGATGCAGATCGGCCGGTATTTGGACAGGCCTATGTGGACAGATGGCCAGTTCCCCTCTCGCAGTTCCTATCCTGATAGGTTTCGGACTCGATGAGTTGAGCGTTCCAATAACACTGATCCCTGATGTAAAGAAAATGATAAGCGTCATTGATACGGGAGAGGCGCTGGAACTGGCAGACAGAGCCCTCGGAATGAGCTCTGCCACAGAAGTTAGAGAACTGCTGATGGAGTACGTTATCACAAGATATCCTGAGATCATTCTTGACGAGATTCGCAGGGATGTAGTTGATCGGGGGTAGCTGTATTGCATGCGATAATACCAGCCGCGGGAATTGGGAAACGGCTAAGACCTCAGACATGGTCCGTTCCTAAACCTCTTCTGCATGTAGCGGGTAAACCGATACTCGCTCACATCATGGATGACCTTATCGAGGCGGGCATTGATCGGGTGACACTGATAACAGGTTATCTGGGGAAAGAGATCGTGGATTGGACCCGGGGCAGCTACTCCGACATAAGGGTGGACTTCGCCGTCCAGGAAACCACCGATGGTCTCGCTTCCGCCGTCAGACTCGCGGAGCCTTTCACTGATGATGGTCCCACGCTTGTTGTCCTCGGAGATACACTATTTACAGCAGACCTGACGACTGTGCTGGCAATCCCGAAGAACATGATCGCAGTGCACAGGGTGGAGGATCCGTCCCGATTCGGTGTTGTGCTTCTCGAGGGTGATAGTGTCTCAGGTCTTGTGGAGAAACCTTCGGAGTTCATCAGTGATCTGGCGATTGTGGGGGTTTACTCCTTCGTTTCAGGTCGAAGTCTCATGAATGCCGCCGCAAGACTGATGGATGAAGGAAAGAAGACGAGAGGGGAGTTCCAGCTCACAGATGCTATGCAGCTCATGCTCGAGGACAATATGCCTTTCGGAGTATTCGAGGTGGATGGATGGTACGACTGCGGCAAACCGGAGACCCTTCTTGAATCGAACCGTGAGATCCTCACTGCAAGCGGTGGCGCTGTACAAGGAACACTTGTTGACTCCGTTGTCATACCACCAGTTTTTATCGATGAAGGCGCAGTGGTTACCGCTTCCGTCATAGGACCATACGTTTCCATCGGCAGGGATTCGACCATTGACCGCTGTGTTATCTCTGACACAACTGCCGGTGATCGTATCAAACTCTCCGGACTTAATCTGACTGGAACAATCCTTGGCTCTGAGACTGAGGTGCAGAGGGAACCGGTGTCCCTGAATATCGGCACTTCCTCCATCATCAGTATCTGAAACGCTGTGTGATATGACTTCCGGTCCCGTGGTCATCTATGCAGACTGCCTTGCAAACAGGGGGGGGACCGGAGTTTACACTCGAAGGCTGCTCAGAGGGATGTCTTCACTCGGGACCGAGGGAGTTCTTGCCGCGATCGATGGAGCTCTTCTTGCTCCCTCCAGGGCAGTGCTGGCGGAGCCGGATGTCACCGGCTGGAGGAAGACTCTCCGAGAACACCACTCTTTGAGAGGACTGGCTTCGGGTGTTTCTCCGGATCTTGTGCATCTTCCGGCGTTTTCCGGCAGACCTCCGCGCGGTGTACCTTATGTAATGACACTCCATGATCTTGCATTTCTCCGCAACCCCTCATGGTTCCCGAGGGTCCGATCACTTTACTACAGGCTCAGTTTTACCAGGCTTGCCGCAGGTGCTTCAATCCTTATCGTCGACAGCGATTTTACGGCAAGTGAGGCAATAGAGCTGATGCATATCCCCGAAGACAGGATCCGCAGAATCTATCTTTCGACAGAGAGTTTCAGATCAGACCCCATGCTGTTCGCATCAGCATTCTGCATTAGAGAACCGTATATCATTTCAGTCGGGACTGTTGAACCCAGGAAGAATATCTCTGTGCTACTGGATGCCTGGGAGCCAATCAGGATTCACAATCCAGGCATGAAGCTCGTCATTGCCGGACGATGGGGCTGGGGACCGTCAGCGCTTAAGCATCGACTGTCGAATACTGATGGAGTTCTGTGGACTGGAGCTCTCCAGGCTGATATTCTGAGTTCGGCTGTCTCCGGTGCCAGACTTCTTGTCTATCCATCTCTTTACGAAGGCTTTGGTCTACCGCCACTTGAAGCCGCCTCCGCAGGTGTGCCCAGTGTAGTCACACCTGCAGGCGCTCTGAGTGAGATTTACTCCGGTGTTGCGAAGGTGGCACGTTCTTTCTCTGCAGAGGATATAGCTTCCGCCGTGCAGGAGGCTCTTCTGGAAGATGCGGACTTGAATGGGCTAATGGAGTTCGCATCCGGCTTCAGTTCCTCTGAAATGGCTCGCAGAGTGATCGGTGTTTACAGGGAGCTGACAAATTGAAGATCATCCAGGTCTACAAGGATGTTCACCCTTTCGTGAGAGGCGGGATTGAGAGGTACGTTCATGACCTCTCTGTTTTCCTCGCCGCCTCCGGTCATGAGGTAACTGTCCTCGCCGCTTCAGATGGTCTTCCCGATGGGGGACATGTACGGATGGAGGGCTTCACTGTAGATGGATATCCCTGCGCCGGGAGACTGCTGTCGACTCCAATATCTCCTGGACTTGCTGATGTCCTGAGGGAGTCAGAGGCCGACGTCTTCCATTTCCATCTTCCACTCCCGACGGCTGTGATGTCATGGATACTGTCAGGCAGAAGAACGCCATATATAGTAACTTATCATAGCGATATAGTCAGACAGGCATTCCTGCTGCCACTCTATGGTCCATTTCTCCGCAGATTCCTCGGTCGAGCCGATAGAGTGCTGGCAACATCTCCCGCGTATGCAGGATCATCCAGATGGCTTGCAGGGCTCTCAAATGTGGAGATCATACCGATAGGTGCAGATCCGGAAATTTTCAATCCAGGTGATGAAGCAGATACCCGAGAGCATTCGGATTACTTTCTCTTTGTTGGCCGGTTCCGCAGCTATAAGGGCATTCATGTACTTCTTGATGCCTGGAAGACGATGTCAGACCTGCCTCTTTTGATGGCAGGAGGCGGTCCCCTGCGCAGCCAGATCATTCAAACAGTATTCGCACGTAAACTCAATATCCGCCTTGTTGAGGACCCGTCTGACGAAGAGCTTGTCAGACTCTACCGTGGAGCTGCATCTCTCGTGCTGCCTTCCATCCATCGCAGTGAAGCCTTCGGAATGGTCCAGGTTGAAGCGATGGCCTGCGGTACACCTGTTATCAGCACTGATCTCAGGACGGGAGTCCCGTGGGTCAACATGGACGGTGTATCCGGACTTGTCGTTCCTCCCGGTGATCCGGTGGCGCTTTCAGATGCGGTTCACTCCATGACCGAACCCTCACTGAGGAAGAGACTGGCCAGTGGAGCGCTTGAAAGAGCTCTCACACACTTCAATGCTCCGGAACTGTTCTCTCGGGTAGAAGCAGCCCTGAGCAATGCGATCGAGAACAATTAACAGCCGAGCACCTGCTGATATGGACAGGATAAAGGGGGAGGTGATCCTTGCCATTATGGCTGTTGCCATTGCGGTGCTCGAGGGTTTCATTCCAAGACCTGTTCCATTCCTGAAACCTGGACTTGCGAATATTGCTACCATTACCGGGATACTCATATACGGTCCCTGGAGCGGTCTGAGGATAAATCTCCTGAGGTGCTTCGGGGCAGCGATCTTCACTGGAACCCTCGTCACTCCTACCTTTGCTCTCTCGCTCGCAGGCGGTCTTGCATCCGCATCAGCGATGGGTCTCTTCCGGAAGGTATTCTCAGTACCAGGGCTTTCTGTGCTTGGCAGTATGAGCGGAATGGGTGCTCAGCTTGTAGTGGTATCCATCATGTTTCCGGGGCTCCCCACACGGATGCTGCTCGTCCCGGTTATGATATGGGCGGTGGCAGCGGGAGCTGTCACGGGCGGGGTCACAGCCGTTCTTCTAAGAAGGGGTTTCCCATGGGTTCATGGGGATGGGCTTGATTCGACTCAACCACTGACATAGATTCAAATCCTGCCGGGAGGTACAGTGCTTCAAAATCGCTCAACGGGGTTCTGGATCGTAATATCATTTCTCGGAATGATGACAGGCACCGCATTTGGTGAAGCGATAGCAGCTATCCTTCCGGAGACGTCGACCGCACTACAGTCGTTTTTTGCGGGTTCTCTGGAGTTCTCCATTGGACCTGTCGGATTCGATCTGGTGGTCTTTAGATTCGCGTTGGAAGAGATTGGCTTCAGGCTCAATCTCATGAGTTTCGTTGGGCTGATGCTGGTTGGATACCTTTACAGATGGTTCTGACCTTACACCCAGAATCGGACGGGGAGAAGTCATGATGTTCCGCCCAGGGACCGGAGAGATAATCCTCATCATCGTTGCCCTCATACTCCTGTTTGGGGCCAAGAGAATTCCTGATCTCGCCAGATCGATAGGTCAGGCTCTGCATATGTTCCGCAAGGGCATGAAGGAAGACCTTCCGAATACGGACGCTGATCCGGGCAAGGAAGAGGAAAAAGAGAATGGCCACAGTTAGCTACAGCTCCCGTGAGATAGACTGCAAGCTTGTCTACTGCGGACCGGGTCTTTCAGGCAAGACTACAAATGTCAAATACATCCACAGTCAGGTGCCGCCCTCGGACCGAGGGAAACTGATATCCCTCGCCACCGGTAATGAGCGAACCCTTTTCTTCGATTTTCTGCCGGTCAATTCCGGCTCCATACACGGTTTTAAGGTCAGGATACATCTATACAGCGTCCCCGGGCAGGCGATGTACTCCGACAGCAGGAGACTGATCCTCCAGGGAGTTGACGGCATTGTATTCGTTGCTGACTCACAGAGAGCCAGAATGGATGCCAATATCACCAGCCTCAGGGATCTGAGAGAGAATCTGCGCTCAAGGCAGCGAAAGGGGGTCAGTCTTGTACTCCAGTGCAACAAGCGTGACCTTCCTGATATCTATCCTTCTGAGATGATCAGAAAATCCCTTGGATTATCCCGGGTACCCTGTATTGAATCCATTGCCATCGACGGCACAGGTGTTTTCGAAACGCTTCGTAAGGCCAGCAGAATGGTGATGCGCCGATTGCACCATCAGTTTGCTCTTCTGCTCAGTGAAAAGAGGGGTTAGGATGACGGACGGTCCACTTGTCGACCTCCTCCTTGTCAGGCTCATAAGAGATGAAGAAAAAGAGAAAGTTCGGGATTTCCTGGTTAGCCAGTTCGGCATGTCTGATGAAGATGCTCGCAGAACGGTTGAATCCACACCTGCCATGCTCCCTGAACCGCTGCCCATGGAAGTTGCGAGGAAGATCCAGGAAACCATGTACCCGTTCGTTGATCTCCTCCCCAGGCAATACGGCGCTCAGCAGGTAACCGAACCTGCACCTGAGCAGGAGCAGGAGATCGTATTTGATGAGCATGAGGTCGCTGAAGGTCTATTCGATGGTCCTGATCCCGAAGTTGAAATGTCGGATGAGGATTTTGCTCACGGATATGCGGATATTCCCGAAAGTGGTGCTGTTAAGGATCATGGAGAGATTCCGCCTGAGGTGATAGAGGTTGCTGGTTCATTTCCTTCCCCTGCAGCCAGCGATGATGACGATGCTTTTGTCATTACCAGTGCTGCAGAGGAGATGCTTAATGTCGCAAGATGCCATGTCTGCGGACGAACACCGACCAGCACTGAAAGGCTTGCTCCCTGCCGAACGTGCGGTGAACAGACATGCGGTGACTGTTTTGACAGGATCGTTCATGTCTGCGACAAGTGTGCCGCTGAGGGCAGGATCGTAGACCGTCCGCTCAAGGGTGCTCCTGAATACAGGAGAGATGCAGTTGCTGATGAGATGGAGGAGACTGCTCCGGTCACAGGGCATCCTTCGTTCCGCATATCTCCTGCTCTGATTGTCGTAGGTGTACTTGTGATAATTGCCGCGGTATTCCTGCTTCTCGATCCGCTCGGTCTTCTTGGAGGTTCAGCTGTTTCGGATGATTCGCAGTTCGGAGCCGTTTTCGACAGCACAGGTGCAGAGATGGTGCCTGACTCACTTGATGCTGATACTCTAGTTGGCCTTTCGGGTGATTCAGCCGAGCTTGCTGCCCCGGATAGTCTGCTGCTGATGACCGACAGCACCCTGATTCCGCTCGACAGTCTTCCTGCGGATTCAACAGCGATAACAATGGAGGACACTGTCATTGCTGTGGACAGCAATCTTATCGTGCTATCCATCCCTGATTCCCTTCTTCACTCTCTGCGGGACCTTCAGCTCCCGGAAGATGCCGAACCTCCTGATGAGATGATATCCCCGCTTCTCCTGTTCAGTTCTCCTGTACAGGATATTGATGTCCTCGCAGATTCACTTGGGTATCTCTCGTACCCGCTGGGCTGCATATCAGCTGATTGCGATATCGAGACAGAAGGGATATCCCTTATCAGGACTGATAGCGGAAACGACGTTATCGTCATCTCGATACTCCATCCCGAACCGCTGGAAGAGAGAACCGCCTTCATCAGCGGACTCGGGCAGCTCCTGGACTCTACTACGGTAGATCAGATAGTGATGTACTATCTCCAGAGCGATTACCATCCCTATGAGATATTCACGTTTGTATCGGGTTCTTTCGGTACACTCGGCGAGTCCACCAGTCCGGGGTTCATCCTGAACAAGCAGGGCATTGCCGGGGACAGCTGGGTTACTCTCTCCGGTTCAGTGAGGGATTGGATGCTCGAACTGGACTGATGGATCGTTCTCCCGGGTAAAGCAGAGACGGTCGCTGATTAGCGCCTGCACTCTGATTTCGGCCCGGCGGATTTAACACTCTTTTGCACTATGGAGAACTGATGGCAGTGAAGAAAGCTAAACGCAGGTCAGGCCGGGGGATGGTTATCATTGAATCCCCGGCAAAAGCCAGCAGTCTCAAAAGCTATCTTGGTGATGATTATGAGATAATGGCTTCCTACGGTCATATAAGAGACCTGTACAAGAAATCGCTCGCAGTGAACATAGAGGACGGATTCAAGCCCAGATTCAGTATTCCCATGGACAAGAGAAAAACAGTGGCCGCACTCAAGAAAGCAGCTGCGAAGTTCGATACTATCTACCTCGCCGGTGACCCCGACAGGGAGGGCGAGGCCATCTGCTGGCATCTCTCTCAGATCCTTGAAGGTGATGGCCGCACATTCAGACGACTGCGATTCAATGCCATCACCAGGGATACGGTCATTCAGGCTCTCAAGCACCCGGACGCTCTTGATATGCAGCTTGTTGACGCTCAACTTGCCAGAAGGGTGATGGACAGGCTTGTCGGGTACAAAATAACTAACTGGCTGGGAAGAGTTATCGGCCAGGGCAAGACTGCCGGACGGGTTCAGACAGTAGTACTCAGGATAATCCAGGAGCGCGAAGATGAGGTCACAGCCTTCATCCCGGTCGAGTACTGGCTGCTGACCGGTCTCTTCAGGCAGGACGGCATCGAGTTTTCCGCCACACTGTCCAGGATAGATGGCGTGCGGTCGGACAAACCGGCAACCGCACCTCATTCAGAGGAGGATGCGGCAATAGTGGTCCACAGGGCCAGGGAGCACTCCGAAGTGTGGGACGCCTCAGCCCCTGAAGCAAAGACACGCTCCCTCCAGCCACCTCCGCCTTTCATCACAAGCACACTTCAGCAGACAGCCTCTAACAGACTCACGATCTCTCCAGCGAGAACCATGAAGCTTGCACAGGAGCTTTACGAGGGCATCGACCTCGGGAAGAGCGAGCGCCAGGGGCTGATAACCTATATGAGAACTGACTCCGTCAGGATTAGCGCGGATGGCCTCAAGGAATGCAGGGATTATCTAACCTCTCGATTCGGAGATGATGCACTGCATCCCAAACCCAGAAGATACCGCAGCGGAAAGGGTTCACAGGACGCTCACGAAGCGATCAGACCCGTCAGCATCTCAATGACACCTGAGAAGGCCAAGGCGCACCTTACCGGACCGCAGGCCACTCTGTATCGACTGATCTGGAACCGCTTTGCGGCTACACAGATGAAGGACTGCAGGGTCGAAAAGACTACCGTTACCGTCTCCTGTGCCGGGCTTGAGTTCAAGTGCTCGGGTGAAAGGATAGTCGAAAAGGGCTGGAGCGTTCTTGATCCGTCTTCGCTCAAAACGGAGCAGCCGCTTCCCGACCTTCATAAAGGCAAACTGGAGCTTCTCAATCTCGATTCGGAACAGAAATTCACTGCTCCTCCTCCGAGGTTCACTGAAGCAAGGCTCGTAACGGAGATGAAGAAGAGAGGTATCGGCAGGCCATCGACCTTTGTCTCGACAATAAAAACTCTCCATTCACGGAAGTATGTAGAGAAGGATGGAAGGGTACTGAGACCCACCGAACTGGGTACTACAGTCGTTCGTCTTCTCGTCAGAATGTTCCCGCATATGTTCGAGATGGATTTTACCGCAAAAATGGAGGATCTGCTCGATTCGATCGCAGGTGGCTCTGCTACCTACGAAGAGGTGCTCCAGCTTCTCAACGGACCGCTGGAATCATCTCTGGAGGCAGCAAACAGGAATCTCGACGAAGTGAAGGGTGAACTTCAGGAATCAACGGAAGAGAAATGTCCTGAATGCGGCTCCCCGCTTCTGGTGAGATGGGGCAAATTCGGGAAATTCCTGGCTTGCACTTCATTTCCCCGGTGCAAGTATTCCAGACCGCTTGATGAGGATAAAGCGCAGGCATTCAGCGGTCGAAGCTGTCCCGATTGCGGGAGTGACCTTCTCATTCGAACAGGCAGATTCGGCAGATACCTCAGCTGCTCCCGAACCGGATGCAAGCATACCGAACCTGTTCCCACTGGTGTGAAGTGTCCAGAAGAGAACTGTGGTGGTGAGCTTGTAGAGAAGAGGACCAGGAAAGGCCGTACATTTTTCTCCTGCAGCAGCTATCCCGATTGCGATTTCGCACTATGGAACACCCCTGTCAATACCATTTGTCCGAGATGCGGTTATCCGCTCCTCGAAAAGCGGAAGAAGGGAACGTTCTGCCCCCGATGCCGGAAGAAGATCTCAGACTGATCATTGAATCATTCTGTGAGGATCTTGAACACGGACGCGGCTTCTCCCAGCACACACTCAGGGCTTACAGGGGGGATCTGACCCGCTTCTCCGCAAGATTTTCTCCCGAACCGCACTGTATCTCGGAAGTATTCACCAGGAGCTCCCTCAGGAGTTTCCTGAGGGCAGAGGCCGGAAGAGAACTTGATCCCAGATCACTTGCCAGACTCGTTTCCACTCTCAGGAGTTTCGGTGCCTGGCTTCTCGAGACCGGCAGACTCGATGCCAATCCTGCTGCTCTCATCGCAATGCCCAGGGTACCCGGCAGACTTCCGGGCTTTCTCAGTGTCACTGAAGTCCTGCAGGTATTGGAGAGCTATGATACTTCGACTCCTCTCGGCACAAGGAACCGGGCAGTAGTGGAACTTCTCTACGGTTCCGGTCTACGGGCAAGCGAATGCGCCCTGCTGGCGCGATCAGACTTCGATGTCGATCAGGCTCTTGTAAAAGTTCTCGGAAAGGGCGGGAGAGAGCGGATAGTACCCGTGCCTGGGCTCGCACTTGAGAGGTTGAAGAACTGGATATCTCTCAGGGCTGGATTCCTCATAGAACGCTCAGATCCGGGAACTCTTTTTGTCAGTGTCAGGGGTAGAAAGCTTGACCCGAGAGATATCCGCCGTATTGTTGCAAACGGTGTCAGCAGAGCGGCGAGGGCGGCGGGTGCCACACCTCATTCCTTCAGGCACAGTTTTGCCACTCATCTGCTTGACAATGGCGCGGACCTCCGCGCGGTACAGGACATGCTAGGACACGCCAGCCTCTCTACTACTCAGGTCTATACACACCTGAGCAGGGAGAGATTGAGAGATGCCTATCGGAAGGCTCATCCCAGGGGGGAAGATTGACTGAGCGGAGCACAAATCCAGGCAGCATTCTGAGGACGGACAGACTGATCGCGCTCGCGACCGCAGCGATTGCGGGGCTTGTCTTTATAATTACACTGGCTCCCAGCGTAAGTTTCTGGGACAGTGGAGAGTATATAACCTGCTCCTGGACATCAGGGATCCCTCATCCTCCGGGTGTACCGCTTTTCGTACTTCTGGGCAGGTTCAGCACCATACTCTTCTCGATGATCCCGTCTATCGCGGCAAGAGTCAATCTCCTATGCGCCCTGGCTGGTGCAGTCTCCATCGGGATACTGGCCAGACTCATGCAGAGATGGGGACAGAGGATCGGGTACGCTCCGTCCTGGTACAGACCGATGTCTGTCCTTTCCGGTCTCATAGCCGCTTTCAGCTACTCAGTATGGAGGAACAGCAACGCCTCGGAGACATACGCCACCGCGCTGCTCCTGACATTCATCATCCTCTGGGCCTTCGACTGCTGGCTCGCGAAGTATGGTGAGAGGGAGCGGGATCCCATGCGTACCGACAGGGGCGGCTGGGGAGAGGCGAGATATCTTCTGCTTATTGCCTACCTCATAATACTGGCCATCGGGAACCACGGCAGTGTTTCATTCGTAACCGGGCCACCGATACTCCTCCTCTATCTCTACTGGGCACTCATCAGGAAACGAAGCAGCATCTGGAAGCGATCCTGGTTCATCCTCACTATGTTCGGTCTCGTTGTCCTTGCCTTCAGCGTACATCTTTATATGCCGCTCAGGGCGGTACAGCATCCCGAGATAAACGAGACGGATCCATCTCATTGGGAAGCCTTCGAGAAAGCCCTTTCGAGAGAGCAGTACGGTCATACTTCCATATTTGACAGGAAGGGGCCTCTTCTCGATCAGGGGGGACTCTATCTTGAATATCTCTCCTGGCAATCCGGCAGAGTTGATGATGGCTGGGACAGAATAGTCGGTGACAGTGCCGGCCCCGCCGCTTCAATGATACTCAAGGTGATACTAATATTTGGCGCCCTTTACGGGTTGGCGGTACTGGGGATGAAGAAGCCCCGACTGCTTGTATTCATAGCTTTGCTTTTCCTTATGTCATCGTTCCTCTTCATCTTCTTCGCGCTGAACTTCAAGACGGGTGACGAGGGTACTGCCCTTGGAGAAGTTCGCGAAAGGGATTACTTCTTCGGTGCGTCATTTGCTTTCTTCGCAATGCTTTCCGGAATTGGACTCGTCTCTGCGATAAAAGACCTCACGCATTCCCGAGGCAGGCTCGCCTGGCTCCTTCTGGCAATACCAGCCATATCACTTGCTGTGAATTACCACAGGTGTGACCGATCAAACTCGTATTTTGCCAGGGATTACGGCATCAACCTGCTCGAAACCTGTCCCGAGGGTGCGGTTTTGATCACAAATGGAGATAACGACACATTCCCTCTCTGGTTCGCACAGGGAGTACTGGGTGTTCGAAGGGATGTGATCGTCAGCAATCTCAGTCTGATGAACACAAGATGGTACATCGAGCAGCTCCTGGACAGGGACCCATTACTTCTGAATTATGATGAATTGGATCTGACTGATTCACTTAGGCCGGTATTCGTATGGGGACCCCATCAATTCCATGTAACGGACAGGGGCACTCCGGGTAACTCAGCTGTTGATGGTGCAATACTGAGAGCTACCTTCAACCAGACCTGGCCATGGGCAATTGTCGAGGGGGCAACAGCCATCGCGATGCCAGTTGAAGGTCTGGCCAACCAGGGGGCCCTCTCAATGCAGGATCTGGTTCTTCTGGAAATGGTGGCCAGACGGTCGATCCATGGCAGGGAGATATATTTCGCCGGTACCGTTGCTCACGACAGCCGAGTATTCCTCGAGCACTACCAGGAGATGGAAGGAATCGCATACCGGATCACAGATGAGCCGGTCATTGATGCCGTGAACAGCGGCAGAGGCTGGGAACTCATGCAGAATTACATGTTCACTGGAGTCAGTGACCCTTCTGTCTATAAATGTGATCAGTCAATTCAGCTGCTCCGCAATTATGTCTCAGGCTACCACCAGCTTGCCTATCACTACATCTCAATGGGGATACCCGATAGCGCCCTGATCGCTCTTGAAGAGGGTCGTGTGCTCTTCGAGCATCTGCCGGCTGAATGGCTGCGAATACTGCCATCCAGAGCCATAATTGAGTCAAGGCTCGTAGATGGTCTGTATGGAGCAGAAGCAGCTATGGATACACTTCTCTCAATCTCGAATACCATCCTTGAGGGCGCCTCTGAGTACGGACAGCCTGATCTTATCGGCTCCGCAAACTACATTGCGGAACTCGCTATGGGTTCGGACCGGGTACTCGGCTACAAGCAGGAGACCGAGTACGAGCTGCTTTTCGACTCTATGGATGATGGCACACTCTACTTTGACTGGCTTCGAGTTGAGCTTGCGCTTCTTTTCAACAACTTCATCAGAGCCTGGTCCATCGTCGATTCGATGGATGCGGGTTCCGATCAGATGTCGGCCGCAATGGCCCTTATGGCCAGGGAAACACTTTACGAGATTGCTGAGAGTTCCTCTGTTTCTGCGAGGGTCAACATGCTGGACACTGGTCTGTCCATGTTCTTCGAGCTCATTGACATCTCCGACGCCGAATCTTTCGATCTGCTGCCCGGCACCTCGGCGGAGGATCTTATCGAGCGGATGTATGACCTTGCTTCAAGAGGTCGTACAGTTTCAGCGGTCTCGGCGGGCATTGTTCTTGCCGATAGACTTGCGGACCCAGATGAGGCCGGGATCGTGAGGTTGTGCGCCTCAGAGCTTATTCTCGAAGGCGCAGATGCAAGGGACAGGGCGGAATGGTTCCTGATCGAGCGAAACAGGGTATCTCCGGAGGTGCTGGCGTACATGTCGGCCGAAATGGGCAGCCCCTCCATGGTCTATGCCGCTCTCAGCAGGAGTGACATTGTTTCCGACGACATCCTGCAGAGACTGCTGGACGAGCCTGAGCGCTATCTCGACGGCATACCTGCAGCAGGTTCCGGATACGGGGATTACTCCTGGATGAGAACTCTGGGCGGAGGAAACATATGATGGACATTCATGCAACTACTGTTATCGGCATAGTCCGCAACGGCAAAGCTGCGATGGCCGCCGACGGCCAGGTCACCCTGGGAGATACGGTAGTCAAGACAACTGCGAAGAAAGTAAGAAGCCTCTATTCAAATACGGTTCTGGTCGGATTCTCTGGCACCGGTGCTGATGCATTTGCACTTGTCGAACGACTCGAAGAGAAACTCGAGACAGCGAGAGGCAATCTTCCCAGGGCAGCTGTTGATCTGGCCAGGGAATGGCGCAATGACAAGTACCTGAGACAGCTTGATGCCCTGATTGCCGCAGTCGATTCCGAGCATGCGCGTCTGATCGGGGGATCCGGAGAGGTGGTGGAGGCAGAGGATGGCATCGTTGTCGTAGGTTCAGGGCATGCATATGCGCTTGCTGCCGCACGGGCGCTGGACGCACATACTCGCATGGGACCGGCATCAATCGCGAGAAATAGCATCGCAATTGCTTCTGAAATATGCATTTACACCGGCGGAGAGATACAATTAGAGGAGATCGGGAATGATGGGTGATCTTACACCAGCAGAAATAGTCAAATGGCTGGACCGTCATGTCATCGGACAGGAAGCAGCCAAGAGAGCAGTGGCCATCGCCCTTAGAAACAGGTTCCGGCGCCGAAACGCGCCTGACTCGATACGAAACGAAATATACCCCAGCAATCTCATAATGATCGGCCCTACCGGTATTGGTAAAACCGAGATAGCCAAGAGACTCGCTAATCTAACGGGAGCCCCCTTCATAAAGGTGGAAGCGACCAAGTACACCGAGACAGGTTACGTAGGACGCGATGTCGAATCCATGATACGCAATCTTGTCAGACAGGCGGTCAACATCTCTGCCGAAAGAGCCCGGAGTCAGCGCGGAGAGCACCTTCATGAGACCGTCGAATCACGTCTCATCGAAGCTCTCAGCAAGACCGGCTACAAGGGGATGGACGAGGCTGAACTGCTTCGAATGCTGAGGGCAGGGAGACTTGAGGACGCGGAAGTAGAGCTCATCATCGCGGACAGCGCGCCACAGATGGAGATACTGCCGCTCATGCCGGGCGGAGGATTCGACAATCCAGCTGGAGAGAATCTGAAGAAGCTCATGCAGAAAATGGTCGGCAATCGGAGGAGACGAAGGAAGCTCCCCGTCTCAAAAGCTCGAGAGAGACTCCTTGAAGAGGAGACCAGTCGCCTGCTGGAGGGAAGCGATCATGTAGAGGAGGGGCTGAGACTCGCTCAGGAAGAAGGCATCATCTTCATTGACGAGATAGACAAGATCATCGGCTCCGATGGAGGCAAGGGACCTGATGTATCGAGAATGGGTGTCCAGAGAGACCTTCTTCCACTTGTCGAGGGTTCAACCGTTCAGACCAGACATGGTCCTGTTAAGACAGATCACATTCTGTTCATTGCTGCTGGAGCCTTCCATGGCTCCAGTCCAGCTGATCTGATCCCTGAGCTACAGGGGAGATTCCCGATGCGTGTAACGCTGGATCCGCTCTCTGAGGCTGATCTACTCAGAATTCTGATCGAACCGGAGAATTGTCTTCTGACCCAGTACACCGCTCTTCTGGAAGCTGATGGGGTTCAGCTCAGATTAAGCCGCGCGGCTGCGGAGACGGTAGCACGAACAGCCTTCATGCTCAATGATGAAACTGAGGACATCGGTGCCAGAAGGCTCAGACCGGTACTGAGCTATCTCCTGGATAAAGAGCTATTCGGAGCACCCGATCTCGTGAGCGGCAGGATCAGGCTCAACGGTAGAGCTGCTTCAGCCATTCTTTCTGACCTTGCTGACAGGAGAGAAGATGGTAATTATATCCTCTGACGTTACAGGTGAACCCGGCAACGGAGATTCAAATGCATAGATCCGGTGATGAAGTCGCATACAAAATCGTGTATTACGGCCCCGGACTATCCGGCAAGACCACAAACCTTCGCAGGATAAGAGATACGATCGCTCCGGAGCACAGAGGGAGACTTGTTACACTCTGCACCAGGGGCGAGAGGACAGTGTTCTTCGATTTCCTCCCGCTCAATTTTGCTGCGATCTCCGGAGACAGAGTACGCCTTCACCTTTATTCGGTCCCGGGTCAGGCTTATTACTCATTGAGCCGCAGGGTCATACTGGATGGTATCGATGGTCTTGTCTTCGTTGCTGACAGTCAGAAAGAAAGACTTGATGCCAATCTTGACAGCATCGAGGATCTCGAAACAAATCTGAAATCCTACGGTCTTGAACTTGACTCGATCCCTGCAGTCCTGCAGTTCAATAAGAGGGATCTTCCTTCAATTGCCTCCACTGAGGATATGAACACTCAGCTCAACAGAAATGCGTGGGCTACCGTCGAATCGGTAGCTCTTGGCGGTTCGGGTCCCATTGAGACCCTCAAGGTCATCTCAACCTTCATAGCCCGGCACCATGCTGGACTCTCAACCTGATCTGCAGCGGAGAGCAGCCAGCCTTGCAGCGACACTGCTGATAATCGGTGTAATCACGGCTGGATTCTTCTTCAGAGACTGGTTCGGTACGAAAGTGCTGCCTTCTCCATTGCGTATGCAGGGAGAGACCACACAGGCATACAGATATGTCTCACTGATCTCGAACGGAGAATCGGTTCCATCTCTTGATACTCTGGTGATGCATCCTGATGGAATGGATACCTCTGAGAACTCCATCTTCGAGGAGTACCTGGCAGGCACCCTCCACAGAATGACCGGAGGAGATATTGACGGATTTCTCAGGCTCTTCTGTCTTCTGTTTCCTATGCTCGTGATCCCTGCACTGTACCTGTGGATGAGAAGCACTGGTATCAGCATGTTTCCAGCTTTTGCCGCATCATCGCTTTACGCGTTCCTTCTGCCAGCCCTCCTGCGAACCAGGGGAGAGTCGCTCTACCGGGAGACTGTCGCTCTGCCAATACTGATCTTCCTTGGCTGGCTGGTTGATACTTCTCTTAAGCCTGAGATGAACTGGCGTCGGTTCGTATTCCCGATCTCAGCCGGTATCCTGCTCTTCCTGTCGCTGGCCGCCTGGAAAGTATCGGCATACTTGTCACTCTTCCTCTTCATCTATCTGATCTGGAGAGACCGAAGAGACGACACTGCAGTTCCCTCGGTATTGAAGCTCTCTCTTGCTGGAGCGCAGCTGACAGCTTCCCTGCTCCTCACACATATGCGTCATGATGCAGCCTTTATAAGTCCTGCGACTGTACTCGCCATCTTTCTGGCAGCCTCCATATTCATTGAACACAGGTCATGGCTGGCATGGGCGGCGACTTCCGCCGCTGCCATTGCAGTTCTCTTCGCATCAGGTGCAACGGGGCATGTGGGAGCTGTTATCGCAGCCAAGATCCGATTCCTCTTCAGTCATCCGTCCGATCCATTGCTTCTCAGCGAGGACGCCAGACTTTTCTGGGTATCCGGGTACATGAGCCCGGGAGCATTTCAGATCCTGTTCCTGTTCGGTATTCCCATTCTGATCTCAATTCCCGGACTCCGCAGATTCTGGCGCGACCAGGCAGGATCGCTGCTCTTCTGGTTCCTGCCGGTATCGCTGGCCGGATATCTTTTCTTCGAAAGGCTCCACGTACTGCTTGCAGTGGCACTGCTCCCTGTCATAGCCAGGACAATTGGACGCGCCAGGTGGCTGGCCATCCTGACTTCAGTACTGCTCTTTGCTCAATCAGTGTTCCCGGGCGTTCTTGCAGAAGGACTTTCCAGAGTCGGGCTGAGAAGCAGGGACGATGCCTCTCTTCTCAGTGAGACCGAACTCGATTCCATGCTGCTCTGGTTCGAGCGGGAGACAGAGCCCGATGAGGCCGTGCTCAGTTTCTGGCACCTCTCAGGACTCATATCGGCCTACGCAGGGAGACCGGTCGTCACGCACACGTTCTTTGAGAACGAGGACAACAGGAGGACGATCGTCCGATTTGCGGAGAAAATGTACCAGCCTGAGGACTCACTCATCGCTTTTATGGATGAGAAGGAATGCGACTACGTCATTTATCAGGCCGATTTCCTTCTTGATAGAAGCTATGCCGGACTTCTCTATCTTGCCGGTCTGACAGAGGTTCCGGAGGGCTCAGCAGCCATGAAGATGCACTGGCACCCTGATTCTCTCGATTCCATGCAGCTAGTCTTTCAGGGACCATCACTGAGAATATTCAGCAGATTGGATGCAGCTCCTCTCGAACTGGACAGACGCTTCCTCTATCAGGAGAGATACAGCGGTTTCTCAGGAGAGGAGCCCTACAATGAGGCCAGACTCGTCCTGGGAGATCCTCTTGGCGCTGCTGGAGCAATGGCGGATGCAGGTATTGAACTCGAGGACCCCGATATGCTTTCAGGCGCAATGCTGCTCGCGCTATGCTGGCAGGGACCGACTGAGGTAACGGGACAGATGCTCAATGATCTGATACAGATGTATATTCAGGGTATCTACCAGCTGGACGGTCTGGCTGAAGACATATCGTCAATGAGCTACTACCAGACCCCGGTACCTGAACTGCACCTTCTTCTGGCGCGATTCTATGCTTCTGAGGGGCGGTTCACCGAGGCGGAGGATGAGTATATGAGAGTCATTGAGCTGGATCCGAGCTGTCCAGAGGCAAGAGACGAACTACTGCTTCTCGAAAGACAGGGAAATGACTGATTTTGTCAAGATGAGCGGAGCGGGTAACGATTTCATTGTCTTCGACAACCGTGATTCTTCACTTGATACCCTGCTTACGCGGGAGAACATCCGCAGACTCTGCACCCGCTCACTCTCTGTTGGAGCTGATGGTCTGCTCGAACTCCGTGAATGCCCTCATACGTCCTTCAGAATGAAATATTACAACAGCGACGGTGGTGAGGCCCATATGTGCGGTAATGGCGGCAGATGCATCTCTGCATTCGCAGCTGCAGCAGGGGCAGCACCTGCCTCCGGACGCTTTCAGTTCATGAGCGGTCCGGGTCTTCATTCCGCAGAGCTGTTCCCTGATGGGACTGTCGGTCTCTGGATGACGGAACCTGTCATCCATTTCCTCGAAGAAGAGATCACCACTTCCGCGGGAGTCGTTGCTGTATCCTATGCTGATACGGGTGTACCTCATGCAGTTACTTTCGTGGATAACCTCTCTGACGGTATTTTTGAGAAACTGGCTCCGATGATCAGAGCACATCCCTCATTTCTCCCGGAAGGGGCCAACTCTACTTTTGTCTCCTCCCTGGGAAGATCCCAGGCAGTCATGAGAACGTGGGAGAGGGGAGTAGAGGGGGAGACACTCGCCTGCGGGACTGGCGCGGTCGCGGCAGCACTCGTCGGCCGGGAACTTGGGTTATTCGATCTCCCTATGGACATCAGGATGAAGAGCGGTTTACTGCTTTCCGTCGGATTGGACAAGTCCGGCTGGTGGCTACGAGGGGAGGCAAGGACCGTGTATGCAGGTTCGCTGAAGGATCACTGGTATGATGCTTGACGATAATACTGGAAGAGCCTATTCATTCTCACTGTTCGGAGCGGGCATAACTCAGTTGGCAGAGTGTCAGCTTCCCATGCTGAATGTCGCGGGTTCGACCCCCGTTGCCCGCTCCATCATTCTTGTTTTTCTACTCCTCATGACCACTCCGGTACTTTCCGACCCCGCAGATGATGTTGTTGACCACTGGCTGAATGCATCCGGGGAGTATCTCATATCCATCCATGGCGATCCGATACAGTATCCGGCCGTCACCTTCCTCGAATCCCAGATCGAGAACGGCAACAGGACTGCATTGATGCCGCTTATATGGATGCTCGTGAGATCAGGTAGAATAGAGGCCGCCGAGGTCTGGATGGAGGGAAGGGGCTGGCTTGTTCCTGTCACCCGACGGGACCTTGCAATCGCTCTCGCCTGGTATGGGCGATATGGGGTATTCGATATACTGTCATCCGGTCCTGATGTCCCTCCGGACCTCGTCGATGATGACTATGGACCTTCGATAGGTGCAGTTCTTGAGGTGGGCTGGATGTCGACCGCGCCGGACGGGTTCTTCTACTCCGATATCTTCATCGGACCGGAGGATCTTGATCGGATATCCGATATCTTCTTCAGCACTACCTACACGGAATGGGAACGCTCCTGGATCAGTATTTCCGAGCTTGATCTTCTCTTTCACTCGGGATCATATGGTCGTGGCGATTGAGAATCCCGGACCGCCTGTTGGGCACTGGAAGGATGGAGCGGCTGCCTGGGGAGCTCCGGAAATGGGCCTCGGATATAACCAGAAGACTACCATTTGCCCCAGCTGCGATTTCATGGATAAGACTATTCGGAGCCCCCGCCGTACTTGTGCTGATCTACAGGTCCGTGAATCCTCAGATCCTCTTCTGGACAATCCTGATCTGCTCATTCTCAGACTATTTCGATGGCTGGCTGGCAAGAAGGCTCAGAAAGACATCTTACCCTGGGAAAGTACTGGATTTCATTGCAGACAAGCTCTTTCTCTCCGTAACCCTCTTTTCACTCTCGATCATATCCGGCCTGATAAACACGACGGCAGCAAGTATCCTCGCCGGCTACCATCTACTTCTTCTACTTGTCCTCGCCTCGATATCCTGGAGCATCTCACTGCCTATCGTTACCATAACAACTGCAGAGAAGCTTGCCGTTCTCTTCAGCTATCTCCTCGTTGTTGTCGCGGCTGGAGGAGCTGCTTTCCCCGGAAAACAGATATTCGGCTCCCTTCTCTGGCCAATGACCATATTTGCAGTCCTGTCGGCTCTGACGAGCCTTCTAAGCTACCTGAGACTCCTTCGCCGATTCCTGGCAAGGGTAGTACTGGAGTGAGAACATGAATCTGATGGCTATTCTGCTACTGCCCGTCCTTCTCCTCGGAGATGGAGAGACACTTGAGTGTGACGGAATGTACGCTTTGGCTGGAATGTCCTACGAGGAGGATGGCGACATCGCCGGGCAGGTCCGTATACTGTCCAGATTCCTGGAGGAATCGCTCTATGCAGGAGAATCACAGCATGCTTTCATGCTGATCCAGACACTTGAGGCATATCCTCTCAATATCGGATATATCGATTTCTGGTGGGCCAGAATGGCCTGGGTTATGGGATTGCCTGACCTGGCATGCCGGAACTTGGAGGATATTGCAGGAAGCAGTGAATGGCTCTCCAGCAGGGCTTCCGGCCTTGCCGATCAGTACAGGGGAGCTCCTGATGAAGCGATGGAGCATCACCTCACGGCCTGGGAAAATGCAGGATCTGAAAGAGAACGATTCTATTCAGCTCTTGATATGGCTTTCACTCTGATCCAGTCAGGGGATCATCAACAGGCTGAACTAATTTCAACAAGACTTGCGGTTTCCTTTCCGAATGACGGTCTCCCGATTGTATCCCTCGCGCTTGCATTGCAGGGACAGGAGCGTTTTGGCACGGCCATGACGGTCCTGCAGGAACTGGCTTCGGATTCTGCGAGTACGGGAATTATGCGATCAATGGCAGCTGCTCTTCTCGAAGAGATGATATGAAACGTCTACTCGGAAGGCTGCTGCAGAATGTGCGGCAGGCAGATAAGGATCCCTCCTTGAAGAGACCTCTTCACCTTCCTGTCGATATAGCTGAGCCTTCCGGCATCTTTATCTACAGCGGACCGGGCGAAGCCGATGTGTGGCCTGCCCTGTATCTCTCCTGCAGCCTACAGCGGGCTTACCGGAACGTCGATCTCACGGTTGTCTGCAGGATCGAGGACAGCGCTCTCTTCTCGATGCTCGACTGGAAGCCTGGGATACTGACCTATGAGGGCAAACCCACGATCCCGCCGATGCAGCCCGACGAACCCCCGGGACCCGGGACACTCCTCTTTCATCCATATCTGAAACTCGACTCGGATGCCGCAGCCCTTATCCGGAGTTCAGGAGCCGGTATCAGGATCTCACCAGCGGCGAACAGATCACCTGATCTGAATATCTCCGTGCGTACGGGTGCGGATAATTACCCTGCTGTCCTGCACAGGATGTGCACTGCTCTCGGGATACCCCCTGATACTGACTGGGTACCTGTTATACCAAGGCAGGTCCAGGAGAAGGTTGCTGACTTCATGGCACCCGTTTCAGGACGCACACTGCCATACATTGCCATGACGCAGAGGACTATTTCCATTCTCGAGAAGCACAGAGCGGAGATCCCGTTGAGAACTGTCGCGATCGCCGGAAAGAACGCCGAGATACAGAATATTGACAGGGAGATGAGAACCGCCATTACCGCCGGCGCCTCCGCCGTCATCACCGACGATCCCGGACTCTGGGCGGACGCGAGAGCTCTTGGTGTCCCCACCGTCGGTCTTGACACTTCGGGAGCATTCATTCCCTGGAGCGGTGATCTGCCGACTACTTCAGAGCATGATATGATCGAATCATGGGCACAGCTCCTCAGGAGGGGCTGGTAGGTCTTGACCGGATGCGTCGTTAAGCTCCCGAACTGGCTTGGGGATGCAGTAATGGCATTTCCCGCAGTACATGCTCTTCTCTCGAATGAACCCGACACAGCCCTCTGGGCCCATGTGCGAACCACCGGGCTTACAGAGAGCTTCTTCCCTGATTCGCACATCTTTTACTCTGACAGACCACATGGAGGGAGATACAGGAAGGGGGTCCTCATGACAGGCTCCTTCAGGAGTGCCTTTCAGACTCTCCTTTCCGGAATACCCGAGAGGATAGGGTGGTCCGGCGACATGAGAGGATGTCTTCTGACCACCCGCGTACCATATCCCGGAGACAGAACGCGCCATCATTCGCTTGATTACCTTGATATCGCAGTGGCAGCAGGAGCATCCGCTGAGAATGCCCGAATGCCTACTTCGCATCTTCAGGCCAAAGGCCTCCCGCACATCGCTCTATTCCCCGGAGCAAGATACGGAAGCGCGAAAGAGTGGGGCGGTTTCAGAACTCTTGCATCCATGCTTTCGCTCTCGACCTCCCTGCCCATCAGATTCTATGGTCCTCCATCAGATAAGCCCGCTCTTGACTCAATGGCCGGTTCGCTCCGGAACGCCTCATCCTTCGCAGAGGCTGACCTTTCAGTGGTCACTTCCCATCTGCTGCAGGCCAGACTTGCTGTGGGCAACGACTCCGGAGGCATTCATCTGGCAGCTGCTCTTGATGTTCCGGCTGTGACCGTCTTCGGTTCCACAGCACCGGTCTGGACTGCGCCTCTCGGGAGACGCACATCAGTTGTTTATTCGAATGCAAGCTGCTCTCCGTGCTACCGCAAGGTATGCAGGAGAGGAGAGGCTGTCTGTCTGACCAGTATAACTCCTGAAGCAGTTTTCGAGGCCTGCCAGCATCTCCTTTCCAATGATGGGGGTGAATGAGTGTCGGACCTGCTTGTCATTGATAGTCTCGGGCTCCTTTACAGGGGACATTTCGCCATGTCCCGGAACCCTCTGACTGCATCGGACGGAACAGTTACGAGCGGACTGTATCATCTCACCAGAGAGATCCTGGATCAGATGGCATCTGCCGAGCCACTGCTCACTGTAGCTGCGATGGATCATCCCGGTCCCTGCTTCAGGAAGGGACTCTACCATGAGTACAAGGCCAACAGACCGCCAATGCCCGATGAACTCCGCACACAGGCCGATCTGGCAAGAGAGCTTATTCCGGCGGTAGGTGTTCCCATGGTCGAGCAGGATGGGCTTGAAGCCGATGATGTAATCGCATCTCTGACAGAAGAGGCTCTTGAGCGTGGATGGTCAGTCTCTATTCTATCATCTGACAAAGATCTTCTGCAGCTCGTTACCGAAGGCGTGTCCGTAATCAGACCAGGGCGCCCCGGGAAGCCGGCTTCGATCGTGAGATCGAATGGGGTCGAACGGATAATGGGGGTTCCCTCCGGCAAAGTCGTCGATCTCATGGCGCTGACCGGTGATTCCTCAGACAACATCCCAGGCGCAAAGGGCATTGGACCCAAGACTGCCAGCCGTCTCATCACCATGTTCGGGACCTTGGAGAATATCTATGAGCACCTGGATGAAGCGGGATCTCCCTCCGTGCGGAAGAAGCTTGAGGAATCAAGGGAGATGGTTTACCTCAGCAGGGATCTCATCTCTCTTCTTCCTTCCAGGAAGCTCGAAGTCACTCTTGACAGACTGACTTCCTTCCCGGCCGACATCCCGAAGGCGATCGAGCTTCTCTCCAGACTCGGGATGGGCAGCCTTATATCCAGACTTGACGCGAGCGAACCAGAAGAGCGCCAGGAACAGCAGGAACAAGACCTCTTCTCCTCGATTCTCTCCCGAAAAGATTTCGTAGCAGACGCATCGGTGGTATCTGCAGCTGCAGAGATATTGATCCCAGCTGATCTTCCTGAAGATGCACCGCTCGCTGTCGATACGGAAACGACCTCCCGCAATCCCTTTGATGCAGCACCGGTAGGGGTCTCAATCGCATGGTCGAAGGATGACGCTTTTTACGTACCTTTGTCAGGGGAAGACGCCCTTCCAATAGATGAAGCAGTCTCTTCTCTCAGACATGTTCTCTCCGGACGGAATGTTTTTGCCCAGAATGGTAAATACGACATGCATGTTCTGCAGGGGATGGGTATATCCTTCAATGAAATTGCGGGTGACCCGATGATAGCCGATTACCTCCTGCGGCCGGAGGGCCGTTCACATTCACTGTCCACGCTTTCAATGTCATGGCTAGGCAGGTCGATGCGGAGCTACAGCGACATTCTGGGTGATGCTGCCGACCTCTCAGCCGTGGAGACAGTGGAAGTGGCCACCTATTGCTCGATGGACTCTCGGACTGCCTGGGAGCTTTCTGTAATGCTCAGGGATGAACTCTCCTCGGATCCAAGCCTTCTCCATCTGTACGATACTCTCGAACTCCCGCTGGTCTCTGTTCTCGCATCTATGGAAAGACGCGGTGTTTCCCTCGACATGGATGCACTTGGAGAACTGGAGACTGAATTCACTTCAAAACTCGAAGAGATTGAAATAACTGCGGAGAAGGAGCTCGGTCTCAGGATCAATATGAACAGCCCGTCCCAGGTCTCCTCTGTACTTTTTGATGTACTGGGTCTAAAATCCATCCGCAGGACTCCCGGAGGAGGACGATCTTCGGGCATTGATGTACTGATGGCTCTTGAGGGCAAACACCCTTTTGTTGGTCTTGTGCTCGAACACAGGGAACTTTCCAAGCTGCTCAATACATATATCAAAAGACTGCCGGATTTCGTTTCCACCAATGATGGTCTGCTGCACACCAGTTTCAGTCAGACCGTTACCGCCACCGGCAGATTGAGTTCGAGCAGTCCGAACCTTCAGAATATCCCTATCAGGACAAGTAGAGGCAGGGAAGTAAGGAAGTGCTTCTATCCCGGGCGTGTCGGTGAGGTATTTGTCACGGCGGACTACTCGCAGATCGAGCTTCGCGTACTTGCCCACCTGGCTGGTCCAGGTAAGCTCAGAGAAGCATTCGGAAGAGGTATGGATATTCATTCAGCTACTGCTGAAGCGGTATTCGGCGACGCAAGCCCCGAGCACCGGAGGAAGGCTAAAGAGGTGAACTTCTCTATCCTGTACGGGATCAGTCCATGGGGTCTCTCCAGGAGGATGGGTCTTCCCATGGGGGAGGCCGCGGCTATAATCGATCGTTATATGGCGGAGTATCCGGAACTGGAATCATACTTCAGCAAATGTCTGTCAGATGCGGAGATCTCCAGTGAGACAAGGACAATACTCGGCAGGAAACGCAATTTTCAGGGATTTTCAGAAGCCACCGGCAGCAGGCGCAAAGCAATGGAGAGAATGGTTGTGAACACGATAGTCCAGGGTTCGGCCGCAGACATAGTAAAACTGGCCATGCTTCGTGTTTACAGGATGCTTGAGGAGGAATTCCCCGAGTCATCACTCGTCCTTCAGGTTCATGACGAGCTGGTTGCTTCCGTCCCGGAGAAGAGGGCTGAAGCTGCCTCGAAGGCGATAGCCCATGAGATGGAAAACGCCATTTCTCTCGATGTCCGGCTGCTGGTTGAGACGGGTTCAGGGAGAAACTGGATGGAGGCTCAGCATTGAGAACAGGGAGCACTGCATTCCGAACGGTTCTGATAATTGTCATTCTCTCAATCATCTCCGGAGGTTGCGGAGGGGGCGAGACACTCTCAGCTGAAGGGGGACGGAGCGTTCTGCTGATAATTATCGATACGCTCCGAGAGGACCACCTCGGCTACAGCGGCTACTTCAGGAACACATCTCCTGTCCTTGACAGTCTGGCCGCTTCGGGGACGGTCTATTCCAATGCTCAGTCGCAGAGTTCCTGGACTCTTCCTGCGGTGGCATCGATACTTACAGGACTCACTCCCCGTGAACACGGTGCCGTCAGAATAGGTGCCACTACTTACGGGCTATCATCTGAACTCCCTTCTCTGCATGGGTATCTACATTCGAAGGGATGGAGCACCGGAGGATTTTTTAATGTCCTCTTCCTCAGTGAAGATTTCGGGTTTCACAGGGGCTTCGATCATTTCGACTGCCAGGGAGTAACGAACAGACTAAGTCTGCGCGATGCAGGGACTACTGTTGATGACGTGCTGGACTGGCTCGGGGGGCTCGGCGATGGAGAGGAGTTCCTTGCTGTTGTACACATCTATGATCCGCACATCCCCTATTCTCCGCCGGAGCCATGGAACACGCTCTTCACCGATTCATCCTATCATGGTTCATGGGACGGTGAATGGGGGAATGTCCTTCAGATGAACGCCATCAACGACGGTGATATTACCATATCCTCCGATGGTCTCTACAACCTGGAGGCGCTTTACGATGGTGAGATCGCATACACTGATAGCGAGATTGGAAGGCTGTTCGCATCGCTCAGGAGCATGGGAATGGCTGACAGCACCCTGATCATTGTGGTCGCGGATCATGGTGAGGAGTTCCTCGAACACGACGGGATTGAGCATGGTAGGACCCTCTATCAGGAGGTTACTCATGTCCCCCTTATAATCAGCGGCCCCGGAGTTTCGGCAGCCTATCTTCGCACGGAGAATGTCGCCCAGACGGATCTGACACCGACCATACTCAGCTATCTCGGGTTTGAACCGCCTGAAGGGATGGGGGGAAGGAATATCCTCCTTCCCGAAATCGCGCCATTGGATATTCCCGCGAGCAACCTGCTCTGGTGTGAAGTGCAGCAGGCTTCTGTGCGAAAGGGTGATCTCAAGGTGATCTGGACAAGTGACGGCTCAGCACACGAGATCTTTGATCTTGTTTCAGATCCAGGTGAGCTCCAGCCACTTTCCTCTGAGCATATTGCACTTATCGAGGCAGCTGAATACTACTGGGCAACGCCGCCTTTGTGCTCTGCTCCTGAAGTCCCTTTTGCTGAATCAATGGACCGGCAGCTGCAGGACCTGGGCTATATACGCTGACCGGCGATGGTGACGGTGAGAGGGAGGGATCCTTCTGAGAGAACGGTATAGGCTCCTGGGGGATTTCCCTCCATGACTATCTGAAGAGTTCCTTCCGCCCCTGCTGTTCCTGCCCAGACTTCGTGACCAGAGACATCAAAGACTGAGATAGATGAGCCCTGCCGCACTCCAGTCAGTATGAAAGTACCCGTCGATGGATTCGGAGCAGCTGATAGAATGGCGTTGGTCTCGGTCTCTTCGATACCTTCGTACCAGTCTTTAAAGATGGCTCCACGTATGCAGTGGGGAACGCAGTCACCACAGCCGTCGCAGAGTTCGGGGTCTATATAGGCATTCGGACCAACCATGGTGAGCGCGCCGGTGGGGCAGTGCCCGATACATCTCTGACATCCGTTGCAGATGTCGGGATCTACCCTGAATACCCAGCCAAGGGCCATAAGGGCGGTAGCAGTGATCAGGAGAATGAAGGGAAGGAGTCTTAGACTGCGAGCATTACTATTCCTGAGATCAGTAGGTGCCATCTATCCTTCTCCTCTGTATTTCAAATGCAGCGAGTGAAGCGGCACTGGCTACGTTGATCGATGTTCTGATTCCCGACTGCGGGAAAAATACGCATTCATCAGCGGAAGATACAACCTCTTCATCCAGTCCGTCAGCTTCACTTCCTAGAATGAAAGCTGGTGGTGAATCAAAATCTATATCCCATATCGGAACGGCGGATGGCGCGTTCTCTACCGCCACTATCATCCTTCCGCTGCTCCTGGCCCATCCGATGGCGTCAGAGACCAGGGGAAAGTACATCCATGGAACCAGAGCATGGGTACCTCTGGCGGTTCGTCCCAGCTTTCTGTTTCCGGGCCTGCAGCAGATCCCGGTCAGCATGATACCCGCCGGTGAAACAGCCTCGGCCGACCTGAAGACGGAGCCGACATTGAACGCACTTCTGAAATTGTCCAGTATGAACAGGGGCATACCCCTTGAACCGTGGAGCATCTCGCAGTAAACTGATTGAGAGATGGTTACTGACAGACTGTTCCCTTCGCTTGTCATGGTGTTCCTTGCCTCCTTCTACACTGCTCCAATTGAGGTGGGGATGCTTCTCCTTGTCATTCTGTCGCTCTCCGGACTCTTTCTTGGAGCCCTCGGACTGCGCAGATGGGCATCCCTGCTGCTTCTCGCCGCAGCTGGAGCTTCGGGTGCAATGGCATCCGTCTCTCTCGGAATCAGCAGTGAAACGCTGACAGCTGACACCGATTTACCGCGTGCTGGAATATGGGAATGCACAGTAGAGGCTACAACCCGCAGAGGAGCGCTTCTCGGAATCGAGAACGAGAGAGTATGGGCAGGTTCCCGAATACTTGCCTTATCAGTGAAAAGGGGAGACTCTGTAACCGTTATGGGTTCTGTTTCAAATGGCTTCCTTGACGTATCCCTCTTCTCACCTGACCCATCATCGGGAATTGCCGACAGAGCAAGAAGGACGCTCTGTCAAATCTGGACAGAACGCATCCCATCCCTGATGACGAGATCGATGATTTCAACACTGGCGGCCGGTGAGCGGGGGGAGCTGCCGTATACAGCACGGGATCTATTCAGGAGTACAGGGACTACTCATCTTCTCGCTGTATCCGGACTGCATGTCGGTCTTGTCGCGGCAGCTTTCCTGCTACTTGCGGGAAGGCTTGGTGCAGGACGATGGACATCACTGGCAGTGTGCATGGGGGCTGTCGCTGTATATGTGCTACTGACCGGTGCAAGGGCGTCTACCCTCAGAGCCGCACTGATGGCGCTTATGGTCCTTCTTGCTGTCAGGATAGACGGAAGGAGTCCTGATCTCCTGGCAATATGGTCCATCGCGGCAGTTATCCTGGTGTGCCTCACCCGTGGCGCCGTTCTTCATGATGTCGGAGCCCAGATGTCATTCACAGCAGTCCTGTCGCTCATTCTGTTCGGCAGACGATTCACGGGGAAGTTCTCCAAAGCCAGATCGATTCTCTTCGCAGGCTGTATTGTCTGCATCTCGATGGCTCCGCTGGTCTCTTATGTCTATGGAGACGTGAGCCTGGCCGCTCCTGCAGCTACACTGATGTCGCTTCCGTTCATGCTGACGCTTATGTGTCTCGCGCCGTTCATTCTCCTGCCGATACCGCTAGGCTCGATTGCAGCGCATATAGCCGAATGGAGTGCTTATCTGTGGATTGCTCTTCTGGGTGTCATAAGGCTGCCTGGACTGGAAGTAAGCGGTGGAGGGCTTATTCCATGGATGCTTTCAGTGGCTCTGCTCTGGCTGGTATCAAAGCGTGGCGGTTTCTTCCGAAGATTCATCTGAATCAACCTCTGGAAGAATTGTCTCTTCTTCGACTGGAGTCTCCAGTTCCGGCTCCTCTTCCGCGACCGCAATCTCAAAGGTGACATGTACCGTACCGGAGTTGTCGAGCGCTCCCTCCATTGTGTCGAGACCGGTTGCGGTCACAACTCCACCAAGAGGAAGTGAGACCCCCAGTGTATCTCCTGGGAGGATGCCGATAGCATTTCTCGGAAGCTCTGGTCTCTGAATGATCAATACCGTCAGCCCGTCGTAGTTGCGGAGCCCCTCTCCAGCAGCTGCAACAGTGTAATTGCCGGGAGGAAGCTGTATCGTCCTTGCCCTCTCGAGAAGCGCGAGGTGGTAGGCTGCAGAGACTGTGAGAACTGGAGCAAGATCAGGAATGGCAGAGAGGAAGATGACAGTATCCGTGACGGAGGGCGTAGTAATGATGACAGTGATGGAATCAGCTATATCCGATGCGGGTTGCCAGGTCACCGAGCGTCCTGAGGCCTGCGATACGCCAGTTTCCAGGAAGGTGCCTGCAGAACAGGTCCAGATAGCCTCGTTACCGTCGGTGAGAATGGTGGAGAAGCTTGTTGTCCGTCCTCCATCCGGGTCAATTGAAGCTATAATGTGAAGTGGTTCAGTAACCTGTCCGCCGCATTGTCCGGCAAGCCATACTACCAGCACGAATGTCGGCAGTGCGAAAGGCAGGATCAGACTGGCTCTCCGCAACATGTTCCTGGCTTTTCTTCTCTTAGTGATACCCATGCATGAATATTAAAGATTGATGGGCTTCCAGGAACCCCGCCTGGTGGAGTATCTTCCGTGAAGCAATGAATTCACTTCTTCGAGAGGAATCACATGATGGACAGGATCGACAGGGGAGTTACCGATACACTCATGGATCTGCTGGCTACCAGAAGTGTCTCCGGTCATACGGAAAATGCAATGAGAGATGTCAGGAGAATGTTCGAGGAGAGCGGTCTGGAAACAGCGTCAGGAATAAAGGGCACTCTTCTGGCGACGCTGGACGGTGATGATTCCGGTTCGGTCATATTCTCGGCACATCTTGATACTCTCGGAGGTATTGTCAGCGGAATACGAAGTGACGGCAACCTTGAGCTTGGTACAATAGGTGGCTATACGATGCAGAGCATCGAGGGGGAGTACTGTCTCGTGGAAACATGGGACGGCCGACTCTACGAAGGGACTGTTCTCTTCGACAGCACATCGGTACATGCCTTCGGCAGGGAAAAAGCCTCGCAGCGCCGGGAGAAGGATAAGATGTATGTCCGGCTCGACGAGATCGTCTCCAGCCGTGAGGCGGTCGAGACTCTCGGGATAACTGTTGGCAGCTATATCCATTTCGATCCGAGACCTGTCAGGACGGCTTCGGGATTCATTAAATCGAGACATATAGATGACAAGGCCGGTGTGGCCATTCTTCTTGCAGCCGCCCGCAGACTCGCTGATTACGGAAGACCTCTGCGCAGGAGAGTCCATTTTCTCATTACATGCTACGAGGAAGTCGGTCACGGTGCAGCCGGTTTTCTTCCATTGGATGCTGTTGAGTTCATTGCTGTTGACATGGGTGTGGCTGGTCCGGGAAGAGAGTCATCCGAGGAGAAGGTCACGATCTGCGCCGCGGACAGCTCCGGTCCTTTCAGTCACAGTCTGACAAGAGAACTGATAGAAACGGCTAAGAAGTTGAATGTACCTTATGTAGTGGACACATATCCCTACTACGGTTCGGATGCTGCGGCTGCCCTTCGGTCCGGCCTGGATGTAAGACATGGTCTGATAGGTCCAGGGGTGGATGCATCCCACGCGATGGAGCGAACCCATGAGAACGCTCTCAAGGCTACCATAGATCTTATCTGTGCGCATGCAGTGAATTGAGCTGCTCAGCTGAGCTGGAGAAGCTCCTTTATGGAATCGAGCAGGAGATTCAGGTTAAGCGGTTTTGCGAAGACTCTTGATGCACCGATATCACCTGCAATGCGAAGGTAGGTTTCAGGCGGAAGGCTTCCACCACCTGTAAAGGCTATTATCTTTGTATCTGGCGAGTATTTTCGGATGACACCAATAGTCTCGATGCCCTCCATTTCAGGCATAACGATGTCAGTCACAACAAGATCGACATGCTTTGCCTTGAATGCGGCGATACCTTTCAGCCCATTCTCTGCAGTGATGACATTGAAGTCATGCTTTTTCAGGAAAACACTGAGGAGCTTTCTGATAGCAGCCTCGTCATCGATGATCAGGATTGTCCGCATATTCCGCTCCAGATCTCCTCTTAATGGGAAATGTCTGTATTGACGAATCACAAATATAAAGCGCCTGTTATTCATGTCCATACTGCGGAGTACTGGCGCTATTGACTGCAGGACTTCCCTGATTATCATCATTTACAGGAGTACCTGCACCATGGATATCGAGTACGCACAATTGAAAACCAGAAGCGAGGTGTGTTTTGGATGGACGGCCGGGCAGCGACAGGGCTGACAGGAATCTTGATGCACTGCTTCTCAACGATCAGCCTGCTGGTCTGATGGCTGTTGATCCGGTCACCGACGGCATAGTCTATGTAAATGCACGGCTGGCGGGAATGGTTGGCATTCCGACGACCGGAATTGTGGGCAGGTCTGTCGAGCGATTCTTCGAATTCAGCTCCAGGACCAGTGAATCCGACGGTAACTGCTTTCTCAGCTCTCTCACTGCAGCGGGAGGAAATCGAATATCTGTAGTGGTTGCGGTCGCAGATCTCAATTTCAGCGGACATGACTGCATTGCATACAGTATCATTCAGCTCTCCGGGAAACATGCGGCCGGACTAACAGGCGAGATTTCCGGTGAGATGAGAGATCTTGCGCTTGAGTCATCCAGAGACGGCATTATCATGATGGACCCGGATGGGCTGATCTCGTATGTCAGCAAAGCCGCTGCTGACATGTTCGGATATTCCGCATCATACATGACCGGTACAGATCTCCATGAACTCCTGTCTCCTCCTGAGCACCTGGATGCTTTCAGAAAGGGATTCTCCGAGTTCAGCGGGACCGGAGAAGGAGTCGTTGTCGGAAGAAATGTTGAGATTGACGGTCTGCATTCTTCAGGCAGTACATTTCCGGTTGAGCTCGTGGTCTCAGCTCTTCATCAGAATGATGGATGGCACTCACTTGGCATTCTCAGGAATATTACCGACCGAAGGAAGAAGGAACTTCAGCTAATTGACGCGCTTGAGGCGGCAGAGAACGGCTCCCGGAGCCGGAATGAATTCCTCGCGAACGTAGGACATGAGGTGCGGACACCACTGAACGCTCTTCACGGATCACTGGAAATGCTCAGTGAAATGGAACATACCGAGCAGGGGAGAGAGTACATCGAAATGTCGAATGCAGCCTGCGAGAGGCTTGGCACTATTTTCGACGATGTGCTGTATCTTGCCCGGCTGGAGACAGCGGGACTCCAGCCCGAGAGTTCAGTTTTCGACCCTGGAGTCCTCCTTCGCGGCATATGTCTGCCATTTTCAGCGAGATCCTCCGAGAAAGGACTTGAATTCAGCCTGGATATTGCTGATTCCATGCCACATACAGCACTTGGTGACGGAGACAAGATCGGCAGGATAGCGGCGTACCTTCTCGACAATGCGCTCAAATTCACCAATTCAGGCAGAATAGCGGTCACCGCAAGCGCAGGCCCTTCCGAAAGTGGAGAAGGATCATTCGATCTCGAGGTTGAGGTATCCGATACTGGCCCCGGGATACCTCCGGCAAAGCTCGAGAGCATATTTGATGGATTCACTCAGGTGGATTATTCCCATACCCGGATGCACAGCGGTCTCGGACTCGGTCTGGCTCTCTCATCAAGGCTGGCCAGACTTCTCGGTGGAACCATGCATGTAAGCAGCAGTTTTGGACAGGGGAGCACTTTCCGATTAAGAGTTCCTATTGGAGTTCATGCAGAACTGGAGACCCTGCAACCCGAGACGGCCCCAGCTGAAGGGCCAATGCGGATTCTCCTCGCTGACGATGCACCGGACAACAGGTTCCTTGTCAAGGCTTTCCTTAGAGATATCGACTGCGAATTGGAGATGGCTGAGAACGGGGCTGACGCAGTTTCACTTTTCGGTAACGGGAACTGGGACCTCATTCTCATGGACATGCAGATGCCGGTTATGGACGGGTACGAAGCGACTTCCCGGATCAGGGATATTGAAAGATCAAATGCCCTGTCCGGAGTTCGCATCGTGGCTCTTACAGCACATACCGGAGCCGAGGAAGTGGCCAGATGTCTTGATGCAGGATGTGATTCTCACCTGGCCAAGCCAGTTCGCAAGGATGTCCTCCTTGAACTCATCTCCCATCCACGGAGTACTGGACCGGATGTGGAAGTTGGGAATGAAGACTTGATAACAGTCTCAATCGACCCCGATCTGATGTCCCTTGTGCCGGGATACCTCAAACATCGCGAAGAGGACGTCACGAAGATAGGGGAGTTGCTTGATATCGAAGATCTGGAGTCAGTAAGAAGGCTCGGACACTCTATGAAAGGAACCGGCGGCGGTTACGGATTCGATAGAATTACCGAGATTGGCGCTGCCATTGAGACCGCGGCTGCAGCCGCCGATATCGAGACAGTGAGATCTGAGACAGCCTCTCTCCATGATTACCTCTCGAAACTGGAGATCAAAGAGGGTGAAGAATGATGAGAGATGCCTCCGCAAGGTCTGCAGCTATGTAATCCGGTTCGGGCATTCCGCTCTTTCTGATCTCCTCCAGCTGAACGGTTCCCCGTCCGGTCAGCACAAGTATCGTGGATAGACCCGCTTTCAAGCCCATCTCCATGTCCGAGGCTGCGTCACCGACCATCCAGCCCCCAACGCCTAGTCCATGTTCCATCCTGGCCAGTTCTATCATCCCTGTCGCAGGCTTTCTGCAAGAGCATCCGTCATCCGGATGGTGAGGACAATAATACATACCGGTAATCGCACCGCCGCATTCCTCCACCATCTGCTTCATTCTTGCATGGATCTTCCGGACATCGTCCTCGGTACAGTAACCCCTTGCTATGGCCGATTGATTCGTGAGGATTATGACTGGATGTCCCGATGAACTGAGTCTGGCTACTGCCTCAAGTGAACCTTGAATGGGCTCCCATTGGCTCAGTGATCGGACATAATCAGCGCGGTTTGCGTTTATTACCCCATCCCGGTCGAGGTATACAGGAAGTCGATCTCCCATCATCCGATGGTGCCCTTGCCGCGATGGTACTCAACCAGATCAGAGAGCCCTTTCTCGAACGCAATGACGGGGGTCCATCCAAGAAGAGAGGCAGCAAGTGAACCATCGAGAGATATCTTCTTTATCTCCTCCGGCAGAGAGGGGCCGAAAGACGGCTCAAGATCTGTTCCGATGCAATCCCTGATAATACTGTCGAGTTCGAGGACAGATCTGCCCATCCCCCAGCCAAGATTGAATATCCGTCCGGATATATCCGTTCTCTTCAGGTCCATCGCCATTTCATTTGCACGAGCGATATCGCATACGTGAACATAGTCCCTGAGCTGCATGCCATTGCCATTTATCTTTGGCGCTCTTCCTGAAAGGTACGCCAGAGTGAAGATCGCAGTTACTCCGGCCTCTCCGTGCGGATTCTGTCTTGGGCCGTAGACATTGGGATAGCGGAGAACCACGTAATCCAGATCGTAGAGATATCGGTAGAGAAAGAGGTAATGCTCTACTGTATGCTTGCTGATGCCGTAATGGCAGATGGGATCTATCGAATGAGACTCATTTACCGGCAGCATTACAGGCTCACCGTAAACTGCTCCGCCGGTTGATGCGTAGACCACGCGTTTGACACTACCGTCACGGCAGGCCTCCAGAATATTGAGCGTTCCGAGTATGTTGACGTCAGCATCGAATATGGGTTCTCTGACGGATCTCCTGACATCCATCTGTGCGGCATGGTGGCAGACTACATCGAAATTACCGTTCTTCACGAGATCCGATGCCTCTCTGCTCCGGATATCGAGCTCATGAAGGATTATCCCAGTGCATACATTCTCCCTGAAGCCTGTTGACAGGTCATCCATGACATGTACTTCGTGTCCGGCCTCTGCAAGGTGATCGGCTATGTTGGATCCTATAAACCCAGCTCCACCTGTAATGAGTATCCTCATTGTTCCTCCGAAGGATCTCGGCGGTCGTACCCGTCCCTGCACAGCCGCTCGACTAATCGTATATTTGCATGCAAAGAGCGCTGGGGTAAACTACCATCGGGGCCGTTCCGGTCAACCCCGGGAAGACCTGCATTCGCCCATCCAAAAGGGATTGGAGCGCAAAATGAGGATACTGCTGCTCTCCGGCGGTAGGTCAGCGGAAAGAGATATCTCGATCGTTTCCGGTAGATTCGTGTCGAAGGTTCTGACCGAAAGCGGACATTTTGTGATCCCTCTGGAGCTGGATGCCAGGGGTCGCTGGCACT
>Ga0190293_1000047_pt1 | contig 42430 bp, 30 predicted proteins | sample 48693001_MG_FD_161671 | JGI IMG/M metagenome (GOLD analysis project Ga0190293, IMG submission 161671) | Hydrothermal vent microbial mat bacterial communities from Southern Trench, Guaymas Basin, Mexico - 4869-30-0-1_MG | ecosystem: Environmental > Aquatic > Marine > Hydrothermal vents >...
TTGAGATGAAAAACTCCGAAATTTTCAAAAAAATTCTGGAACTGAATGAAAATGGTTCAAGATTTGTACTTATCACTGTTATAGAAACAAAAGGGAGCGGCCCTTCCGAAACAGGCGGCAGGATGGTCCTTGCTGCAGATGGAGATGTTTTTGGTACTATCGGAGGAGGAACTCTTGAAAAATTAGTTTTAAAAGAGGCAGAAAAGGTCTTGATGTCAGGTAAAAGTGTCCTGAAGAAATATTTGCTTGATAAGGATAGAGCACTTCCTGATAGTGAAAAAACAGGAATGCTGTGTGGTGGTGAAGTTACACTTTTCCTCGAATATACGGGAAGTGATGACAAAATTTATATTTTTGGTGCCGGCCATATTGGGAAGAATCTTATAAATTTTTTAAAGGACTTAAATTACCGGATCATTGTTGTAGAAAACAGAGAAGATGTGCTTGATGGTATTTCAAATCAGATAAAAATCCACTATAAAGATCCGGGGACTATATTTGATAACATAGAAATAGAAGATCATAGCTATGTAGTGATAGCCACGTACTCTCATGAACTCGACTATGCAATTTTGAAAGGAATTCTTGAAAGAAAATTTAAACCTGAATATCTGGGAGTTGTTGCATCCGGGAAAAAGATCGATACAATGATCTCAAAACTGAAGAAAGAGATGAAAGGTCCGCTGGACACTTCGTTTTTATTCTCGCCGGCCGGCCTGGATATCGGAGGTAGAACTCCTGTTGAGATAGCTCTTTCAATTGTTTCTGAAATACAGGCTGTAAAATATGACAAACAAGCTTTGAAACATCTTTCAAAAGATTTCAGGAACTGAAATATGAAGATAAATTTCATTCTAAACAATGAAGAATTAAAAATTGATATTGATCCTCAATTTCCTACCTTGAGATTTTTAAGGGAAGAAAAGGGACTCACAAGTGTTAAGACAGGATGCGGAGAGGGTGAATGCGGTGCGTGTACTGTTATTCTTGGTTCTCTGGATAATGGGGTATTGAATTATAAGAATGTCGCTTCCTGTATTCTTCCGGCTGGTGAACTTAACGGTAAGCATCTTGTAACTCTCGAAGGTATAAACGGTCCTGAACTTTCACCTGTCCAGAAGGCATTTGTTGACGAGGGAGCAATTCAGTGCGGATTCTGTACACCGGGTTTTATAATGTCGATAACAGGATTCCTGCTCTCAGATCGTGATATTACAATGGAGAATATCCTTAATTCCATAGATGGGAATATATGTCGTTGTACCGGCTATTATTCGATAAAAAGGGCAGCTGAAAAGATTTTGAAAATAGTTGGAACAGGCATTGATAATAAGGATCGGATATCATCACTGGCCGGGCTTTCAGCTATCCCTGATTACTTTACTGAAATACCTGAGAGGCTAAAAGGGTTGACAGGCAGCCCGGACATGGATAGTGAGTCGACTGCAAAGGAAAATACTCTCTATATCGGAGGAGGGACTGACCTGCTTGTAAGCGGCTCCGGAAAGCCAAACCCTGATGTGAGATTTATTTCAGATATTAAGAACATTTCTGATATATTTGAAGATAATAATTTTATTCATGTAGGGGCGGGTTCAACGGTTGAAGATATCATTGATTCCGAAATCCTTAATAAATATTTTCCCGGTATCTCTGATTTTATGTATCTTATTTCATCTCAGATTATTAGAAATACGGCGACCCTTGGCGGCAATATTGTAAATGCTTCTCCTATCGGTGATCTCTCTGTCCTGTTCCTGGTACTGGATCCTGTTCTTGAAATTAAATCCGGAGATGGAATAAGAGAAGTATTGTTTAAGGAATTTTTCAAAGATTACAAAGTTATGGACCTTGAACCTGGAGAGCTGATCCTGAAAATCAAGATCCCTGTATATCCGGGGAAGAGATTTTTTAATTTTGAAAAAGTATCAAGGCGGAAATATCTTGATATAGCGAGTTGCAATTCGGCCTCTTGTTTTTATCTTGAGGGAGATGTAATCAAAAAATGTGATCTTAGTGCCGGTGGTGTTGCTCCTGTTCCGCTGTATATGAAAGAAAGCAGTGCCTGGCTTACCGGTAAAGAAGTTAGTAAAGAGATCATGAACAAAGTTATTGAAATTGTTATGGATGAGATCTCACCGATAAGTGATGTCAGAGGCTCATCAGATTATAAGAGAGAGTTGTTGAGGCGGCTGATCAAAGCCCATTTTATTAAATTGAACGGGTGGCTGAAATGAACAACAATGAGGTCATTAAGCATGTGAGGGGAGAATCTCAATTTATTGATGACCTGAAACTTCCTCATGATATTCTTTATGGGACTGTTCTTACTTCTGAAATACCGCATGGAAAGATCGAAAAAATAGATCTGGGAAATGCCCTTTCTATCAAAGGGGTAGTACAAATAATAGACCATCATGATATCCCGGGTGAGAATCAGATTGGTGCAATTATCAGAGATGAAGAATTATTGTCTGAAGGTATAGTAAAATTTGCCGGAGAGCCTATCCTTTTAATCTTATCAGAGAGTCTTGATTCCGGAAGAGAGGCTTTGAAGGAGATCAAGGTTGACATATCACCTATTCCTGCAATTACAGACCCGAGAGAGTCGTTTCGAGCAGGCAATCTGATCGTTCCGCCTAGGACGTTTGATTATGGTGATACCGATTCTGCCTGGGAGAAGTGTGAGATTGTGGCTGAAGGGAGAGTTGAATCCGGAGGTCAGGAACATTTTTATATGGAAACTCAGGCATCACTTGCGTACCCTGTTGAGAAGGATAGTGTGAAAGTTCTCTCTTCCACACAATCACCAACTGCCGTTCAGAAAACTGTATCAGGTATCCTCGGGATACCCATGAACAGGGTTGAGGTAGATGTCAGGAGGCTCGGAGGCGGTTTCGGAGGAAAAGAAGATCAGGCAACACCCTGGGCTGCAATGGCTGCACTGGGTGCTTATATAACCAAAAGGCCTGTTAAAATTGTATTATCAAGATCAGACGATATCCGGAATACAGGCAAGAGGCACCCGTTCTCATCAGATTTTAAGATAGGGCTTGACAGTTCAGGGAAGATAATTGCCTATGAAGCAACCTTTTATCAGAATTGCGGAGCTTATGCAGATTTATCAACGGCTATCCTTGAGAGGGCACTCTTTCATGCAACAAATTCATATTATATACCTAACGTCAGAGTGACTGGGATAAGCTGTTATACAAATCTTCCCCCTTTTACTGCATTCAGAGGTTTCGGAGGGCCGCAGGCGATGTTTGTTATTGAATCAGCAATAAGTAAAGCGGCAACTGAAATTAATATGAGTGCCAGAAAGATTCAGGAGATGAACCTTCTGAAGGAAGGGGATGTTTTTCCTTATGGAATGGTAACTGAAAACTGTAATATATCAGCAACATGGAAAAAGCTCGAGGAAAAATTTCAGGTCGAAGAAACTTATAAAAAGATCGGTGAGTTCAACCGTAAAAATGATCATATTAAAAAAGGGGCGGCTGTTATGCCGGTATCATTCGGGATCTCTTTTACAAATAAAATGTTGAACCAGGCAGGGGCTCTTGTCCATATTTATACAGATGGAAGTGTGTCGGTCAGTACAGGTGCAGTCGAGATGGGGCAAGGTGTGAACAAGAAGATGATAAATGTAGCAGCTGAGACCCTTTCCATCCCATCTTCACGAGTGAGGGTTGAGACCACCAACACTACCAGAGTTGCCAATACTTCACCTACAGCAGCAAGTTCCGGTGCCGACCTGAACGGTATGGCTACCAGATCAGCCTGTATCGGGCTTGTTAAGAGATTACGTTCCGTTGCTGCAAAAAGTATGGGTGTTGATATTGATCAAATCAAATTTGAAAGTGGAAAAGTGTTCAATACTGGTAATGGTCAATCTATTATGTGGGAAGAACTTATCGGCAAAGCTTATGCAGAGCGTGTATCACTCACATCCCAGGCTTATTATGCAACTCCGGATATTTATTTTGATAAAACCAAAGAGAGAGGGAAACCTTTCGCTTATCATGTGTTCGGTACCGCCCTGATTGAAGCGGAGTTGGATGTTTTGAGAGGTGTTTATAAATTCAACAGAGTGAGCATTGTTCATGATACCGGGAAAAGTCTTGATCAGCAGACCGATCTGGGGCAGATTGAGGGGGGATTCATTCAGGGATTAGGCTGGGTGACCGTTGAGGAATTATTATTTGAGGAGGGCGGAAAGATAATTACAGGAGGCTCTTCCACATATAAAGTGCCGGATATTAAATTTATTCCTGATGAGATAAATGTGGAAATGATGCAGGATCTTAAGAATCCGTATGCAGTTCTCGGGTCAAAAGCTGTTGGCGAGCCCCCGTTTATGTATGGTATCGGCGGGTATCTTGCAGTCAGGGAGTGTCTCTTTGCAGCAAAACCTGATGTTCAACTTAAATATGACTGCCCGTTGACACCTGAAAAGATTACTATTTCCTTAATGTAGTGATTAAGCCTGGATCAGAAACCGATCCCGACCTGAACACCTACAACATTACTTGCAAAAAGGTCATTAAAAGGAGTTATAATGTATACTCTGAACTTGAAGTTGTCTCCCCTGAATCCTCCATTCACTTTCAGAGCAAAATCCGAGGACTCTCCGAAATCGTTTCCGGAAATTATAATGAATTTTGATAATCCTGCTCCGGCAAATAAAGTTCCTAACTTGAAATTTGCCATAACCGCCGGCTCAAGCAGGAAAGTTGAGAATTCAAATTTATAGGTAATAACGTTAAGTTCCGGGCTTATCATGAACAGGTCATTTATGCTGAAATCAATATTTGCACCCATGGTCCATACATAAAAATCGAAGCTGAATGAGTCATCTGTCATCATTCCGAAGTTAGCAAAGAACTTGGTTGAGTCTGCTTTCAGATCGCCGGAAAAAGCAACAGATAAAATAATAAAGATCAGAATTAATGGTAATAGCTTTTTCATGTTTTCTCCTGTTTGAAAAGGGGTCTAAAACTCGAAACCAATTTGTGCGGATACCCAATTATCTCCAAAAAGATCATCGAAAGGAGAGAAGTGGATAATTCGCAGGACCATATCTCCAAGCCTGAATCCGATATTGATCTTAAGGCCTGTAAATTCCTCGACCAATTCATCTCCGGCTATTCTGAACAATCTCATCGGGCCTGCTCCTATAAATGCATTGTTGAGCTTAAGGTTTAATATAATAGCAGGTTCAAAATAGATCACCTTGCAGATCGGTTTGACAAAAATATTTGCTTCCGGGGTTATCATAAAAACTTTTGAAAAGTGATAGTCCCAATTTACTCCAAAATAAAAGAACAGGTTCTGGGTTGTATCATTGTACAAAAGTCCGTATTTGTGAAAAAGCCTGTTGTAGTCCTTTCCCGAAACGGTCATTGTAGATATGGAAAAAAGTATTAAAATCAGGGTCAAGATAATTATTAATTTTTTCAAAATTTCCTCCCTCTTGATTTAATTATAACAAAAAGGAGAAAAAGAAATCAATAGAAATAGATTTGCTGTTCAATTTATTTGAATTTTGCTTTTAGAAGAAGTGAACATTATGTTATAATTTCAGCATGAGAAAACACAATGATCTTTATGTCAGGATCACCCTGTTTGTCATCATAACCCTGGGTTTTCTTCTGAGGATAAATCACTGGTTTGATTTTCTCGGAGCAGATGAAATTGGGAAGACAGGGCTCATGACATGGTCATGGGATTTTCATAAAGATCCTTTCCCGATCCATTATTATCCCCCATTCTTTATGTATCTTAACTTTGTTTTTTCTTTTATCCTTAATAAACTGGTAATATTTCTCGGGATTATAGATTTTAATAATATTTTCCAGAATACTGATTTTGGTTTCATATTTACACTTAAGACCGGGAGGATCCTTTCTGCAATTTTCGGAACATTCAATATCTATATGGTATATCTGCTTGGAAAAGAGTTCTTTAATAAATATGCGGGGATTTCAGCCGCTTTGCTGCTGTCGGTATTCTGGCCTCATGTCATAGACTCACACAACTTTAAGTCCGATGTGCTTCTTACACTTCTGATCACGATTGTTGTATATTATGCATTAAAATTTCTCAGGACAAAAAACAAACTTAATTTATTCCTGGCTTCATTTTTTTTCGGGCTTTCGGTAGCAGCAAAATTCAATGGTGTATTCTTCGGGATCGTATTACTGATCCCTCTTTTCTATCTCCGAAAAGAATTCTCTTTTGTTAAAGGCTTTTTTTATGTAGCTGTAGGGAGTGCAGCAGGATTCTTTTCCGGAGCACCAAACTGGCTGGTCCACCCGGTAAGCAATATTAAGGTAACACTTAAATATTTGAGTAGACTTTCAGAGGAACTTGTCTGGTATGATCCCTTCCCTTCATCATTTATCCTGTATGGCAAGAATTTGTTGGAACATTTCGGGATATTGCTGATCATTATTTTTATTGCCGGTATGATTTTGTCTTTTATAAGGAAAAACAGAGAAGCTGTTTTAATCTCGTTTTCATTATTGGTTTATTTTATTATGGCAGGCAGGGAAAATTATCTGAATTACAGAGCAATCCTGCCCCTCATCCCACTGGTAGCTATAATAATAGGAAAAGTTATCTTTGTAGATACAAAAGAACTTTTTCGCGGGAGCCGGATTCGGTGGAGTGTTACTGCTCTGCTTCTAATTCCGGTTTCTATCTATTCCTTTGTTAATTTCACAAGGAGTTACAAAAGCTTTGATCTGCTGAAAGGGATAGCATCACATCCGGTCAGGGAGAGAGCCGGGATCGGCGAACCGGACTATTCGGCATATTATATGAGAAATCACTTTGGGAGATCCAGTTTCACTTTCCGTGAAATGTGGACCCCACCGGCTGTAGGATTCAGGGGATCTGTGTTCGGAAGGGATGTTACGAAGGTCCCGGAAAAAATGTTCACAGGGAAAAGAAAATTTGATTTCCTTATAACTAGTTTCAGAACTGATTATATTTTACGTAAGACAAAGAGCATGAAGTTTAAAAATGCAGCAAAAAACAGGCTGAAAAATTATTCTCCTTTTTATGAGGTTGAAAGGCCGGCAATTTTCACCTGGAGTGATGATATTCTTTTCTGGTATAGAAAACCGAATTATATAAAAGGAAATTTGAGATTGGATAAAGGGATGCCGCTTCCCCGTACATTTGTACCGTTGAACGAGAATCCTTCCATTCACCTTCCTCTTCAAAGATATGAAAAGGATCCGTGTTACGGAGTTGTAAAGAATGGGATTGCAGGGAAATATATTTTTTCAAAGAAGGAAATTGAAAAGATAGTTTTCAGTTTTATTTCAAGAGAAAAATTAAAGTTAAAAGTTGATGTGAACGGGGAAAAAGCGGTTCATATTTCAGAAAAAGGTGCTTACACATGCAGCATTGAAATATCCGATATGGTCCCACAGGAATTCAGTAAAACTGCTATAAGAAAATTGTTTGAAGCTTCTCTGGATCCGGATGAACTGAAAAAAGAATACTTTATTTATAAAATAGAGATCAGGTCTAATACCCATGACAATATTCCATATACTTTTAGTGTTGAATATACCGGGGAGGGGATTTCGAAGACAGAATACAAAAGACCTGTAGATGAAATCCATGATACTCAGGGAGAAATTCCGGAACTGTTCAGCGATAGTGTGACCCCTCGTTGGGTGAAAACTTTTTTCAAAAGAAATGGAGTTGACCTGATTCTTCTCTCATATATTAATTCTCTGACGATCTATGAGAATAAAAATAGTTCTATTGATAAAATTGACACAGGATATATGCCGATAAATTGCGGGCAGTATAATGTGGCAGTTGTTTCTGAGCAAATTGTAAGGAATTCACCGGCATATAAAAAAGGAGAGCTGAAAATTATTCTGATATCAGGTGAGTCCAGAGAAGAGATAAATCTGGATCCTGGAGATGGAGATTCAGGAAAAGATATATATTTCAAACATGAGTCAGGGTTCTTCCGAATAATCAGTTCAGGGATAAGAGATTCAAATCTTATGATTAAAAAGATCACAATTGTCCCTGACTTTAAAAAAAGTATTAGAAAATTGCAATAAGTGAGAAAAAGGTGAAGGGTTTTTATCAATTTTAAGTAATTTAGAAAGCTTGGGACACTAAAGATCAATTTGACCTGAACTTGAATTTATGGTATTTAAAAACCTCGGATTTTGTTAAAAGGAGTCCCTTTGTTTAAAAATATAATGAAGAATAACAGGCGTGTAATTTTATCATTTGATGTAGATGGAGAGAGAGCTTTTAGTTCATTTGATAAAATGGAAAAGGATATCTTTCTTGATGATGGCGTTCCTGCGATTACAGGTTTTCTTAAAAAGAACGGACTTGATGCTACATTCTTTGCTGTCGGAAAGAATATCCAGGATTTTCCCCGGACACATGAATTGTTAAAAGATTTCGAGATCGGGAATCATACTTTTTCACATCCAAGATATTTGACAAAAAAAAGTTATAAAGAAAAGGAAGCTGAGATAAAGAAAAATCATGAAATCATTGAAAAGTTTTTCGGTGTTTCACCAACAATGTTTCGTGCTCCTGATTATTCAATAGATGGTGATATTTTAGATATCCTCAGGGATATGGATTATATCGGTGATTCTTCTTTGATCAGGGTTCTCCTTCCGTTCAGATATTTTACTAATTATATAAAACAAAGGAAACTGGCATTACAAGAGATGGAAATACCCATGACAAGTTTTGTAATTCCATTTAACGGAACATCTGTGATCTCTTTAGGTATGACATATGCAAAAACAATATTTAATATTCTTCTCATGTTCAACAGGACTATTGTTCTTAATTTCCATCCGAGAGATTTTGTGAATATTGATATTAAAGATATAGGATTTATGAACAGGGATAAGGCCCTGGATACTTCCATGGAATTTCTTGACTATATAAAAGGAAAATGTGAGATTCAAAGCTTCAGGCAGTACTATAGTAATAAATAACCTATGAAAGCTGTAAATTGAAAATTATTGAGGTGAAATTATGAATATACTTGGAATTATTTATCATCCTGAGTTTGCTCACCCTTCAGCATGTTTGCTGAAGGATGGTAAATTGATAAGTTTTATAGAAGAAGAAAGGTTAATAAGAGTGAAGCAGGCATCAGGTTATTTCCCATCTAAATCGGTTGCTTTTTGCCTGAAACAGGGTGGTCTCGATCTGAATGATGTTGATCTTATAGCTGTCGGATGGGATTCTAATTATTATAAAGTTAAATATCCGCTTTTCCTGATGAGGTCTTTTCTCAAATTCAAATTATTCGGGAAAAAGGGAAATAGTTTAAAGAAGATCAGTAAAGGGAGAAAGAATCTCGGATCAGGTGTTATCTCGGGATTTAAAGATATCCTTAATTACCATCCTAAAAATATTGAGCAGAATATTGTTTTCGGGCTTAATGATGCCGGATATGCAGGACAGAAAATCCCACCGGTCATATATGTGAAACACCATTATGCTCATGCAGCTTCTGCATATTACAGTTCGGGATTTGAAGATTCGGCAATCCTTGTTTTTGATGGACATGGTGAAAATTCAACGATCACGATCTGGTCAGGGAAAGAGAAAAAGATCAAATTATTGAAAGAGATCAGCATTCCAAACTCCCTCGGATGGTTCTATTCTGCATTTACTGAGTATCTCGGTTGGGGCCCTAACGAAGGAGAAGTGAAGCTTATGGGACTTGCTCCTTTCGGGAAACAGAATCCGGAGATAAAAAAACTTGTTGATGAAGTAGTTGTCCTTACAGACAATGGAGTAAAAATTAATCCTGAGTATCTTTTCTACAATAAGAGGACATACGGCTATTTTTACAGTGATCTTATCGTTGAAAAATTCGGCCCTCCGAAGAAAAAGGGGGAGGAATTTACACAGCATCATAAAGATCTTGCATTTGCAGTTCAGTCAAAACTTGAAGAGGCCGGAATACATCTTGCAAATGCAGCTGTCAAAATGGCAGGCAGTGCAAACCTCTGCCTCTCAGGTGGTGTAGCTCTTAATTGTAAAATGAATGGTGAGATTCATAAACATTCGAATGCAAAGGAGATGTTTGTCCAGCCTATTTCACATGATGCGGGAGTTTCACTCGGAGCGGCAATGGCAATTGCAATGGAAAAAGGAGACGATCCCCGCTATAAAATGGATCATGTCTATTTTGGTACATCCTTTACTGATGCTCAGATCGAAAAGGTCCTGGTAAGAAACAAAGTAAACTTTGAAAAACGAAAAGATATTACGAAATATGGCGCGAAAAAAATTAAAGATGGAAAAATCGTAGGATGGTTCCAGGGTGCAATGGAGGCAGGCCCCAGAGCTCTTGGCGGAAGGTCGATCCTGGCAGATCCGAGTGATCCGGATATGAAAGATAAGGTGAACGATTTTGTCAAATTCCGTGAAAACTGGAGACCATTCGCTTTATCTCTTCTTGAAGAGTATAAAGATAAATATCTGAAGAAACCTGCAGATTCACCATTTATGATAATGGCTTTTGATGTTCCTGAAGATAAGTATAAGGAGATTCAGAGTGCAATGCACTGGATCGACAATACTACAAGGCCTCAAACTGTCAGTAAAAAAACAAATAAGATCTACTGGGAAGTTATTGATGAATTCAGGAAGATTTCCGGTATTCCCGGGGTTCTTAACACCTCCTTCAATATTAAGGGAGAGCCGATAGTCAGTTCTCCGGAAGATGCTTTGAGGTGTTTTTACGGGACCGGGATGGATGTCCTGATAATTGGTAATTTTGTGATTGATAAAGAAAAGTGTAAGCCTGTTAGATAAACAGAAAAGGCTTTGTGATTTTTAGTTTCCCGGATCTTTAACACATCTGAATCCGAGCCAGGGGAGCGACCGTTTTACAGGAAAGGGTGTCCGGGTGGAATATTTTATATCATTTCTGATGTTAGTCCATGCACCACCTCTGATTACTCCTACCTTCTGGCTGTTCCTGTTTTTCCCGATCAATAGATCAGTCGGATAAGCACTTGTTGTCCACTCGAAAATATTCCCTATATGATCATAAAATCCTATATCATTTGGTGGAGTTGAAAAAACAGGAGAAATGGTTTTTCTCTCCATCTCAAAAAAAACACCGTTTTTTTCTTTGTAGAACATGGAAAGGGTCGATTGATAGTCTTTCTTCAATGCCCTTGCAGCAATTTCCCATTCCCATTCTGTCGGAAGCCTTTTGCCGGCGAATTCAGCATATCTCTCAGCATCTTTAAGACTAACTCCCGTTACCGGATTTGCCGGCATCTTTTCAGCCGAAGTTTTATTGAATTTCCCATCCGGCTGAAAGTCTGTTCTCTCCAAAAAAACAAGAAATTGGGAATTCGTAACAGGATGTATATCTATATAAAAACCTTCAAATACCCTCTTTGTGGGAGGAGATTTATCTCTGGAACCCTTGTCTCCGGTAAAATATTCACCTTTCGGAATGAAGATCATTGATGATCCTCCCGGTTTGAGAGATTCCAGATACCGGCTCTGATTCTTCAAATTCATATAGGATGATGGTAGCAGCATGTAAAATGAGAAAATTAAGATTAATAATTGTTTTTTCATTTTTTCAGGTATTTCCTCATGTAAAAAAGGATCTTCTGTTGTTCAGAGCTTCTTATGAACCTCACGGCAGGGCCATTTTCGGACCTGGACTTCTCGAGATCCAGAAATTCACGAAATTTCCTGAAGTTCATTAACATAATGAGATCAACTGATAGTTCATTGTTATTTACAGCTTTTATTGCGAAGTAATGATAGAAACCCGGGAATAGGACTGCAATCCTTTCAGGATCGATATCAGGGTCTTCCCGAAGGAAATTGAGCGCTCCGTTAACTTCCATATCACAAAGATTTATCTTTGTCTTTTTTCTGCATGCCCTCTTTGTATTCGGAGCAAGAACAGCAAATCCTTTATCAACAAGAGTATTAATAAGTTCATCATAATAGAGCCTTGTTTCTGATTCGGGGGGATATATCAGCAGAGCCGGAATTATTGATTTTCCGGCAGGTTTTCTGAATGTTGCATTTATCGGCATGTTATCGGTCGAAAAAAAGGTGATCATATCCTTTGGTTTAGGGTTTTTCACAATCCCGTCAGCTTCCTTATCGATTCCGAATACTTCTGCAAAAAAATCGGCTATATGGTTTTGTATCTCAGGTATTTCATCAAAAACAAATGTTCCGTGAGCGGGGAGTGTAAAAGGGGTTTCTGTTTTTTCAATCAGCAAATTTCTTGACAAGGGATTCAGGCTTCTTGCTGTATATTCTTCCATAAGAAGATAATGGTTCCCGTCTAAAATACTTGCAATATTGAAAATAGCCAGGTCAGAGTTCCTTGTTATCCATTCCCTCGATTCTTCTCTCAGGATAGGGCCGGATATGATAACATTTGCTATTATGTCCGGATTGTTCTGTATTGCATACATCCCTGTCTCTACTGTAAAACTGGCTGTGATTATCCCCGTCTTCCCCTTCCTGGTAAAGTCAAGTGAGCTTAAGTATTCTAAAGCATCTTTCAGATCGGTTATTCTTTTAGCGCTGAGGTTTGCCCTCTGCCTGACAAAATTGGGCGCAAGTGTAACAATACCCTTTTTTGCAAACATCGGGAAAAGTTTTAAAAAATCATCGCGGTTCCCTGATAGTTGATGGAAGCATGCAACAGAAGGGTATTTGTTTTTCCCCGGATTCTCCGGTCTCAGCAGAAAAGCACTCAATTCAAATCCATCCCGGGTTTTAAAAGTAATTTCATCAATAACCCAGTCCCTCTCTTTTTTCATACTCAGATATACGAAAAGTGATGCAGCGAAAAGGAGGGCAAAGGTGAAAATTATAATTTTAATTGAACGGCTGTTTATTTTTATTGCTCTCAATTTCCGATATATCCCAGGGTTTCCAGCTTTTTCTGTTCTTCCGCTGTCAATTTTGTTTTTTGGGAGATGTGCTTGTTATCCTCTATCATACGGATATATCTTTTCAGTATCTTGTACATACTGAAGAACATTTTTTTATTTGAATCAAACTGATTGTTTTTTTCCGGTTTGTCCCCGCTAAGGTCATATAATTCAAATTTGTTATTTTCAAAATCCCTGATTAGTTTCCAGCCTTTATGGACGATCGCACATTGATTATATAGAGTGTCATATTTTTTTTCATTAACCTCCATAAAGATCGTCTCCGGCCCTTTTTCAGCCAGAATACTTGTTCCCCTGAAAGAATCCGGAATTTCGATCCCGGCAACATCCAGGATCGTTGGAGAAATATCAATATTTGAAAAGTTCGGGCGAATATTCGCATTTCTTTCAAAATCTTCGGGTAATTTTAGAATAAATGGAATTTTAGTCTGCTCATTAAACAATGACTGGCCGTGTCCGAGTGTTCCCCGTTCGCCAAATTCTTCTCCATGATCTGAAACTATCACAATTATTGTATTTTCATAAAGGTGCTGCTGTTTAAGTTTTTCGATAACTCGTTCTATATACATGTCTGTAAATCTGATCTCGCTCCTGTAGCACTCATTAAAATAATCGAGGTCATTCTGAGAGAAAAGGTTTTTCTTTATGATCTCAGCTTTTTCGGACTCATTCCTGTCGGGGAGAAAAGGGCCCGAATAAGAGGATTTGTTTTCATGATCAACATATCTGTAATGAGGGTCAAAATAGTGGAGGAACATGAAGAAAGGTTTCCCCCGGCTCTCCTCAATTATTTTTATTGCTTCGGAAGTGACAACCGGTGATGTTATGGAAAACAGATTGTTGTCCGAAGAATCGATCTTTTCCAGATATGTGTCAAAGCCCTGCCCGAGGCCATATTTTTTCTTCAGGAATATGTGTGTTATTACACCGTGGGTTTTGTATCCGTTCTCTTTTAGAACCTCTGCCAGAGTAATGAATTTTTCATCTATTTTAGAATTTCTCTTTACAACACCTATCTCAGAAGGGAATTTAGATGTGATCATTGATGATATCGAAGGGAGGGTCCAGGGCGCATTAGAATAAGATGCTCCGAAATATGCGGAATTATTTTTGAACAATTTTTTTAATGCCGGTGTTTCTCCGGACTTATCGTTGCCCATATTCGTATGATCGGCTCTTAATGTATCAATTATTATGAAGACCACATTTGGTGGTGGATCTTTCTTGAAAATCATTAATCCGATGAAAAAAAAAGCTGTTATTAACAATATAACAAAGAATGATTTTTTCACTGATGATCTCATGTTTAAACTCTTGTTTTTACCCCTTTCACCTGCTTAAATAATATATCATAGTGGTATGGCCTAATCAAGTCAGGTATACACGAAATGGATTAAAAGCTAATTGCAATCGGCTCTTATAAATAGCCCAGAGTTTTCAATTTCTCTCTATCTTTATCAGTTACTTTCAGAGGGATGCCTTTTATTTTATGAGCAAAAACTTTCCTTTTTATCTGTCTTATCTTCTCTTTGAGATCTGTTAGAACTTTCTTAAACTTCGGATCTCCGGAGAGGTTGTTTCTTTCTGAAAAATCAGTACTAAGATCGTAAAGTTCATATTCTTTGTAGTCGGGGAGAGGAAATTTTGTGTAAAAAATATTCATTTCATCTGAATATTTAAAATTATATATGAGTTTATATTTCCCGTTGATCACAGATATCATCTGCGGTACCTGGGATAGCTTTAATTTTGACCCCATATGTATTAGAATCGACTCAATATCTCTCTCATTTCTGTAACTTTCAGGATCTTTCAGCAATGGTAGAAGTGATATCCCGTCTGTATCAAATTCGTAAGAAATATCAAGGTAATCAAGAATAGTAGGAAGAATATCAATTATAGAACAATTCTGATTGATCCTATTCCCTTTATATTCTCCCGAAGGGAATTTTATCAGGAGGGGGATGTGAATAGTTTCATTATAGAGGTTGTTCCCATGCCCCCATGCTCCGTGTTCAAAGAATTCTTCTCCATGATCAGACATGAATATTATCATCGAATTTTCATACATTCCTGATTTTTTCAAGGCATTGATGAAGTATCCGAACCAGTGATCGAAGAATTCAAGCTCGGCATCGTAAGAAGATATGATCCCGCTCTTTTGTTTTTCACTTCTGGGCCTGTAAGTGAATTTACGATCATGCTCTGCCAGTTTGTATGGAAAAGAGAAACCTGTTGTATGTTCTGTTGTATGGACACTATCTGAATATTTCAGTCCGGGATGGAGTCTGAAAGGGCTGTGAACCTGATAGGTATGGAGGAAGTTAAAGGAATTGCCAAGGCCATTTGTTTTTGCCAATTTAATCGCATGTTCAAACATTTTCTTTGAAAATATAGAGGATCTCCACTTCCTTGAAATATATTGGTCAAATCCCCTGTAGAACCCATATTTGTAATTCACAAATACTCCTTCATTCATACTTATTGAATATCTGTCTTCAGAGAGCAATTCTGTGAAAACTGGAATCTTTTCTGAAAGTCTCAAGTGCTTGTTGTAAACCCCGTGGTTGTAAAGATTTTTTGATGTAAAAAGGGATAAATGTGATGGTAACGTCCAGGAAGTTGTAGAAAAACAATTATCGAAAATCGCACAATCCTCTGCGAACCTGTCAATATTCCTGGTTACATTCATGTCATATCCGTATATTCCCAGATGATCTGCCCTCAGTGTGTCTGCAACTATCAGGAATATCGGGTTTTTATTTCTGACCTTCAGATAAACCGGTTCAGATACAAATATCTCCGAATTTCCTTCAATATCTACGAATATTTCCGAAGAGCCGGTAAGTTTCAGGATCTGATCGAATTTAACACTTCTTCCTACTTTTGAGAATTCACTGACTGTTTTTCTTCTCCCGTTCGAGGCAAGGCTTACAATGATCTTCAGATCAGGATCATTGGTTTTTTTAAATTGTCCGATAGTAAAATATACAAAAGTATCACCCTTTAATTCAGGTTTGAATACCAGGGTTTTTGATTTTTTGATCTTATAAAATTTTGATCTGTAAGTGGTTTTTTCCCTTTGAACAAAATGATATCTTGATTTACTATCTATGCCCAGAAGTGGTTTTATTCCCTTGTAATCTGATTTTTCAGACTCAGTTAATTCAAGTTTTCCCCTTTCGAATTTTATGTCTTCTTTTGAGCAGGATATCAGAATTGTAAGTAACATTAACAGGATGATCCATTTATTCACTTTGTGAAAATTTTCCCTCATTTATCCTCCGGTCACAATTATTGCCATCAACAATTTCTTCATGATCCTGATACTATTATAACATATACTTCAAGTTCTCCGGCCCGGGCAAGTGACAATTATTGTCACTATTGTATGGTTTTTGTAAAAATGGTTGAAAAAAAAATCTGAATATGTAATACTATAGTGGGATTTCGGATTGGCATGAAAGTTGCATTGTAAGTAATGGTTAAAAAAAGCACATTGAATGGAGCATTTATGAAAAAGCTAATATTTCTCTCTTTTATTATATTTATCTCATTTTTTACCATAAATAGTCAGACTGTAAGCTCTCTCGGGATCACAGGGACCTATTATGACATAAGAGCAGATAATAACGGTAATATCCATATTCTATGGATCGATAACGGATGGGCTAAGTATGGACAGATCGTAAACCGACAGGTTGTCAACCAGGTCACTATAAATGTTGTTGACTGGAATGAGGTGAATTATAGAAAGGTTCGCCCCAGGCTGTCTGTAAAACCGGATGGCAGCGAGGTCCATTTTGTATGGGTAACACCTTTTTTCAAATCAAAGGACTTCATACACTGCTGGAGAGATTCGGGAGGGACCTGGAGAAGGGAGAAAATAGTCACAGTTAAAAACTTTTGTCTTGCTCCTACTTTTACGGTCGATTCGAGCGGAGTGTACCATGCTGTTGTTATTGAAGATACCGGCGGTTCCCTTCTTCATCCTGTTGCCTATTGGCGGAAAGCTCCGGGCGGGGGATGGATAAAGAAGACAAATCTCGCTCCTGCAACAAAAGAACATTTATGGCCGAATCTTTTTACCGATATGAACGGTAACGTACATATCACCTGGGATGAGGATAAAGATATAATCAAATACAGGTATGCCGCTTCCGGGGGAGATCTTTCGACAAGTGCAACAATGACATTATCTAATCTCCATCCCCATAATAAGCAGAGTGAAATATTTGCCGATGCATCGGGAAATGTTTATGTTGCGGCTCTCTCATATTATACCCCCGGGACCCAGGGTGGAATTGATTATTGGGTCAAACCGGTCGGCGGATCTTTTTCAACATCGGTGAGAATTTCCGGCCCGGATTTTCCTTTAAAGGAATATTTCCCTTTTCCGGCAGTCATTGCACGATCACCTGACATGGTAGCTGTTTCCTGGGCTCAGACTAAATATCTAACACAACCTGCTGCGATAGGTGTTGCTGTCTATGACGGTGCCTGGCAGCCTGTAGAGTATCTTTCTACAACAGCAAACTTCAAGGCAGATACAAGAACAACGATGGCAATGAACGATGAAACTGCATTTATGGTTTGGAGAGAAGGAGACCAGATGTTATATCTGGCAACATTTGATTATGCACTTTTCGGAGTCCTTTCCCCGAATGGAGGAGAGAACTGGAGTATTAATAGAACTTATGAGATTCGATGGAATCTTGAGAATGCAACAGGCAATGTTAATATAAACCTCTATAAAAATAGTGTAAACCTGGGCCCGGTTGCATCTGATGTAGCAGATGCCGGTTCTTTCAATTGGACTATCAATACTCTTGAAAGTGGAGCCTCTATTGAGACAGGAGTAGATTATCAGATCGAAGTTAGAGCAGTGAATGATTCTGATTCTGATATGTCAAGTGCTTTTTTTACTATTGATTATGCATTTGAAATTACTTCTCCTGTTTCCAGTAGTGCCTGGGAGATCGGACAGAACTATAACATTACATGGACTAGTCCCGCGATTTCATCACCAACTGTAAAGTTAAATATATACAAAGATTCAATACTTGTTGAAAATTTTGTTGAACAGCTTACCGGCCCCAATTCCGGTTCGTACAGCTGGACAATTCCATCTTCTTATGTAGCGGGGAATTATATAATAAGATTAAAAACAGAAGACGGCCTTCTTATTGATGACAGTGACTTATTTAGTATTACCGGAACTTCAACTCTTCCATCGATCACGGTAACCTCTCCGACCTCAAGTGATACCTGGGACAAGGAGAGTACGTACGACATAACCTGGGAAAAAACCGGGACCCAATCTGCTAATGTGAAAATAAATGTATTCAGAAATTCGATCGATGTTGCAAATTTTGTGGAACAATTAACCGGGCCGAATTCCGGATCCTACAGTTGGACGATCCCCGGGACCTATGCTACCGGTAATTATATCCTCAGGCTTAAGACCGATGACGGGCTTTTATCCGATGATAGTGATGTTTTTGCCATCTCAGGCGGCGGTTCGACCACTCCGTCGCTCACGATCACTTCTCCCACTTCGAGTGATACCTGGGACAAAGGAAGCACGTATAACATAACATGGGAAAGGAACGGAACATTGTCGGCTAATATAAAGATCAATGTATATAAAGATTCAATACTGGCTGGAAATTTTATTGAGCAGTTAACAGGACCGAATTCCGGTACATACAGCTGGACCATCCCCGGTACCTATACAGCAGGGAATTATATTCTCAGGATGAAGACAGATGATAATCTGGTAACAGATGACAGTGATGTGTTTGTTATTGCAGAGAACTCAACAACTCCCTCTATCACGATCACTTCTCCCACTTCGAGTGATACCTGGGACAAAGGAAGCACGTATAATATAACATGGGACAGGAATGGTACATTGTCGGCCAATATAAAGATCAATGTATATAAAGATTCAATCCTGGTTGAAAATTTTATTGAGCAGTTAACAGGCCCCAATTCGGGTACCTACAGCTGGACCATTCCGGGAACTTATACAGCAGGGAACTATATTCTCAGGATGAAAACAGACGATAATCTGGTGTCAGATGACAGTGATGTTTTCCAGATCACTGACGGAGGAAGTGTAACACCTACAATGACCATAATTTCTCCTTCGTCATGCAGCTCCTGGCCGAGAAATAATACTTATACAATAACCTGGCTGAAAGACGGAACGATGTCAGCTAATGTTATAGTTAACATTTATAAAGATTCAATTGATGTGGGGAATTTTGTTGAACAGTTGGCCGGTCCTAACACAGGATCCATGATCTGGGCAATTCCTAGTTATTATGAGGCCGGGAATTACATCATAAGATTGAAAACTGATGATGACCAGGTCTCAGATGACAGTGATCTGTTTGCGGTTAACAGTTCTATAGTGAGTACTCCGAAAATAACTGTAACTTCTCCAACATCATGTGATACCTGGAGTAAACTGAAAACCTATAAAATTGCATGGTCAAAGGCCGGGACAATGTCTGATAATGTGAAAATAAATATTTACAAAGATTCAATAGAGACCCCAAATTTTGTTCAGCAGCTCACCGGGCCTAATACAGGATCTATTGACTGGACCATTCCCGGAGCTTATGTGAACGGGAATTATATTTTACGTATAAAAACTGTTGATAGTGCAGTTATCGGTGATAGTAATGTATTTGTAGTAACAAACTAAAATATATTAAGGTTTAATTACTGAGTATTTCGCCTGCCTATAAGTCTATTCCTGCTTTGTTAAAAAATTTTTACGCTCCGGAAAAAAATAATTGAAAATTTATTTTTTTTTGAGATATACTTCTTGTAGTTCTATATATAAAGATGATAAACAAGGAGGAAATCATGAAAAAACTATTTATATTTTCATTCATTCTGGCAGTAACGATGGGGATGATCTATTCACAGAGTATTACTGTGACATCACCATCGGGTGGTACATGGTACAAAGGTTCTACACATAACATCACATGGACAGCGACAGGGTGTTCAAGTTCCAGTTATAAGATCAATATTTTCAGGGGTTCAATTGATCCTGCAAATTTTGTTGAACAACTTACCAAAACAGGAACGCCTGCGAAGAGCTGGACAATACCTATGGGTTATACAAACGGGACCTATTACATCAGGATTAAGACTGACCCGGCTCAGCCCGGATGCCAGGGAGACAGTAGTGCTTTTACAATCACAGATCCTTCCTCACCCGGGCCGGGGACAGCAGCTTCAATTACGGTTACCAACCCTACTACCGGGACTAAATGGGGCAGAGGTACTACAAAGACTATAACCTGGGATAAGAGTGGGGATCTGGATTCAAATATCAAAATAAATATCTTCAGGAATTCTATTTCTGAAGCTAATTTTGTTGAACAATTAACCGGGTCTAATAATGGTTCTAAAAGTTGGAATATCCCGGCATCTTATGATCTGGGGACATATTATTTGAGGATAAAAGAAGCTGTTGGTACAGTACAGGGGGACAGCAGGGCGTTTGAGATCATTAATCAGATGTATGTATTTACACCGCTTGTAGCGACCATGTTTAAACCTCACTCAATTAAGATAACAGAACCGAGCGGCAGGGATCTTGCCCTTAACAGCAGGATGAAGATATTGTGGAGACCTAAAAACCTTACCAACAATGTGAAGATCTCCCTGATGAAGAACGGAGAATTTTTCGGTGTTATTGAGGAGAATCTTGCTCCCGGAAGGATTTCTACTGAATGGACAATCGGAAGGACGCTGATTAAAACTGCAACACCTGATTCAGGATTTAAAATAAAAATTGAAGAGACTGGTGTCGCTAATGTATCTGCTGAAAGTGCTGTCTTCAGTATAATAGATGAAAAGAACATTGATCTGAGCTGTTATATCTCAGGACACAGCTCCAGGGATTACGGGAGAGTTGTCAGGCTGACCGTAAAAGTGAGGATAAACAATTTTGGTGGCCCCCCTCTTGCGAGAGTTCCGGTTCAGGTTTCTGTCAGGACCCAGGGTTCTACACCAGGATCTGGAGAGACAAAGACCAAATATCTTGAAAATGTCACTTACAGAGGACACAGCTATGAGTATAGTCTCAGTTTTGATTTCAGGCTGCATAGCGGAAGCAGGTATGATTCACGGAGGTCACTAGGTAGAGTGGCTACGGTAGTTGTTGATCCCGGAGATTCTTTCCGTGACAGAAGGATAAGGAACAACACTTCAACTTATACTTTTAGTTTTTGATGCTTAAAATAGATCACAATTTAAGGCTCCCGGAGAGATCCGGGGGCCTTTTTTTTTATCTGTAATTAGATCGATGTCTATATTGCTAAAAAAAGGGTGAGTGAAATTCTGAATAATAAGTGAGATATTTTTTTAAAACTTCTATTATCTTAATGTAAGCAAATTAAGGAGGAAGAAATGAAAAAGTCAGTAATAATTTTATTTGTTTTGTTTGTGTCGATTGGGATGATATATTCTGCCAATTTGACAGTTAATCAACCATCAGGAGGCACCTGGTATAAGGGAACCACGCACAACATCACCTGGACAGCAACCGGATGTAGCAGTACCAGTTATAAGATCAACATTTTCAGGGGTTCAATTGATGAGTCAAATTTTGTCGAACAACTTACCAAAACAGGAACGCCTACGAAGAGCTGGACAATACCTATGGGCTATACGAACGGGACTTACTACATCAGGATCAAAACAGATCCGGCACAGCCCGGATGTCAGGGAGACAGTGCTGCATTTACGATCACTGATCCCTCCTGTGCGCCTTCGATCACTGTAACAAATCCGACCGGATCATCACAATGGTGCCGTGGACAAAGCAGCAACATAACGTGGACTTCTTCAGGTTCCCTTAATGCGAATGTAAAGATCAATATTTTCAAGAATTCAATTAATCAGGCAAATTTTGTACAACAACTGACAGCTACAACTGCCAGCGGTTCAAAGAGCTGGGCGATCCCGGCCTCTGCTGCAACCGGCACATATTTTGTAAGGATAAAAGAGGCGGTTGGGACAGTTTACGGAGACAGTCCCGGATTCCAGGTTAAAGATTGCGGAACAACACCAAGTGGTCCTTCATGTTCATCTTTTGTGGTTTATAAACCTGCAAAAGATGATGTAAAGTGGATTGGTTTCCCTATGGTAGTAAAATGGAAATATAAGAAGCTGATGTTTCCGGGCACTTTGAAGTCAAAAAAAGTTCTTCTGGCTCAAAAAGCTCATCTGGCTGTAAAACCGGTCCTGGAAGCGTCATTGGTAAAGATGGTCAAGATTGAGATCAAAAGTGTGAAATGTTTTTCAATTGGACAATTAGTACCCAGATTAAGAGAAATGTATGTAAAGAAGAAAGTATCTCTCGAAAAGATCAATACTCTAATGAAGATTCCGTTCCTTGTTGAGATGTTAAAATGGAAAACACTTAAAGCAATGACCCCTGATGATGGATCTGAATTAGTAATAATTCCTTCATCCTATAAAAAGGGGTGTTATGTGATAAGAGTTACCAAGTTGTGGTGTACTTCAAGTGATTCGGACAGAAGAGCTACTTCAGAAAAATTTTCACTGATCCCGTTGCAAATTCCCGGGTATTTAGTAGAAGCATTATAGTAATAATAAACAGACAGCAAATATAAAGGAGGCTCCCGGAGAGATCCGGGGGCTTTTTTTTTAACTACATTTTTTATTGTTAAAATAATTATAAATAAAACTTTAAAAAAAATGAGATATTTCTTTTTTACTTTTATATAATAGCTAGAATAAATTAAAGGAGGAAAATATGAAAAAATTATTTATATTTTCATTAGTTTTTGTAGTAGCAATGGGCCTGGTATATTCAGCCGGGCTTACAGTAAATTCACCATCGGGTGGAACATGGTACAAAGGAACAACTCATAACATCACATGGACAGCGACAGGGTGTTCAAGCTCCAGTTATAAGATCAATATCTTCAGGGGGTCAATTGATCCTGCTAATTTTGTAGAACAACTTACCAAAACAGGAACTCCCACAAAGAGCTGGACAATACCTATGAGCTATACGAACGGGACCTATTACATCAGGATCAAAACAGATCCGGCACAGCCCGGATGTCAGGGAGACAGTGCTGCATTCACGATCACGGATGAACCAACACTGGAAACAACAGCGATAACTATTACACACCCGACAGCAGGCGAAGAATTCTGCAGGGGACAGGGGGAGACAATATCATGGACCCATACCGGTACATTGAGTGCAAATGTAAAGATCAATATATTCAGAGGTTCAATTGATCCTGCAAATTTTGTAACACAGCTTACGGCTACTACTGCAAGTGGATCCAAAATATGGAATGTTCCTGCGGCTCAGGCATTAGGAACAAATTATCATGTTCGGGTGAAAGAGGCTACTCTCGGAACAACAAGTGGAGACAGCCCTGCATTTACAGTTGCAAATTGTGACGGAGGAAGTGGTCCGGGACTCGATCCGGGACTTATTGAAAGGCTTAAGGACTTGATGAGACGTCTTGAAAGGATCCCATGGTGGAGAAATCCAAAAGGCCCATGGCCTGGACCCGGACCGGGACCATGTCTTTCCTGCCCGGTGTTTGATCTTCAAAAACTTAGGGACTTGCTGAAAGAAGTTGGGTTAAAGGAAGAGATCGGAATTGCTCTGTATAATGGCGGACAGAAAATTGCTGATTTTGGAAAATTCGGCCCTCCCTCGCGCTTAGGAAGAAAGGGTTTGAAATTAAACAGACTAAAAGGGATGAAACTTATGCAAAACAGAGTAGGTCTGAAAAGTATTAAGATGGAACATACTAAAATGTTGAGCAGAGGTACAGGTTTTAAACTTGTATTCATCAATTCGAAGGGAAAAATGATCGGAGACTCCGGGATAAAACTGGAAGAGAAAGTAATGAAATAAGCTTTGTAAAAGATTTTAAAATAAAGCCCCCGGCAAAAACCGGGGGTTTTTTTTATGAAAGAATTGAATTTAGTGAAATAGCCTTATCGCGGAGGGGAAATGCAGAACAATATTGCATCTTCAAAAGAATTGATATTTGCTGATCTGATAAAAATTACTAAAAAAAGGGCAATCTTGCTTTCCACAGTATTAATATCAGGAATAATTCTTATAACACTTTTTTTTACTTTTAAATATCCTCCCGAGGCCTTATCATCAAGGATCTTCTCAGATGATCTCGGAAATATTTTCAGTATAATCAATAGTAAAAATAGTTTTTTATCTCCTGATGATATCAACAAACTGATTGATCCCATTATTCAATTAAATATAGAAAAGAAGAAAAAATATAAGATTTCAGTAAAAAACACATTTAAAAAAGGGAAAATACACAATTCAGTTGTTGGAGTCCTTGACCTGAATATAAGTAGAAAATTTGCAAAATATGATGAAAAAAGTAAAGTAAAATTTACTAGGGATATTGAGGATTTTTTCAGGAAATTTGAGCATCAACTTTTTTTATGGTTTGTTTACAGAGAGAAAATTGAAAAGCTGAAGATCATAGACAACATTATAAAAAAAAAAAAAGCAATTGAAGAAGAAGAGAAGAAAATTAGTATTGTAAAAAAATTCAAGGATATCCCCTCAGAAAATTACCGGGATATACTTGATATAGACCCTAGTTATCTTCCTCCTTCCCAGCAATATTACGGGCTTGTTATTGAAATGAATAACCAAAAAAGGCTTCTTGATTTGTTTAATGAAGCCCTTATTGAAATAGATGGAATATTGAAAATTATTTCAGATAAAGAGTTGTCATTATTTTCTGAGATTGTAATTATCAAAGACCTGAAGCAGTATGAAATATTATATAACAGAGTAAAGTTAATTTCTGAAAATATCCGGATTTTAAAGAATAAACTTATTTTAAGAGGATTTTATCGGTCTGAAAATATCCCGGGAATTTATCTGATAGTTTTTTCCTTTTTAATACTCTTTATATTCCTGGTCATTTTAATAAGCTTTATTGAATGGTGGTCCAAAAATAAAGATAAGATTAACATCAGAATATAGTCTCATGTTTCTTTCAATATGAATTTATTTATCTTCAGGTTGTCTTTAATGAAAACAGAACTTATTGTCAATGGAATTATCGTATAATTTTTCAATTGTGATGTAATATGTTAAAATATATACACAGATATTGAATCTTTTAAAGTTTAACAAAACTGATTTAAATCATTAAATTTATAATGAAGAATTGAAATAATGCTATTAGTAACTGGAATGCACAGATCTGGGACTTCAATAACAACACAGTTGCTTCTTGAAGCTGGAGCTAAGCTTGGAAATCCTGACAAGCTATTTCCAGGAGACAAATGGAACCCCGATGGATATTTTGAACAAATGGAGATCCTGGATGTTAATATTTCATTAGTTAACGGGCCTTGGGGGAAATTTTCCTATTTCTCTCCACCTTCCGAGAATTTAATACTGAAAAGAGCGGAAAAGTTAGAAAATAAAATTAAGGAATTGTCCAGAAATCATATAGACCTAATTGTTAAAGACCCAAGGTTTTGTCTTACACTATCGGCCTGGAAGCAGTATTATGATGGTATAAAAAAGGTTCTGATCAATGTCAGAGAACCAATTCAAGTGGCCTATTCATTAAAAAAGCGAAATCATATTTCTATTAGATTGGGATTGAAGTTATGGTATGAACACAATAAAAGGATACTGGAATATGTAAATGATATTCCTCATATTTTTTTTAATTTTAATAATTTGTTTTCTCCTGAATTATCAACTCTGGAAATTAAGAAAGTATTTAAGTTTTTTGATTTAAATGTAAAGGATTCAAAAATAGATTCTATTCTGAACAAATGTGTTAAATCATCTTTAAAACACAATACTATCACTGAATATAAGTATGAAAAAAATATAAGGGAACTTTGGGATCACTTAAAAAACAAGTGTGGAAGTTATTAATAAGCTAATAATTATAAAGGAATTAGATATAAAAAAATGATAAGTTTAAAAAAAATGAAGTTGAAAATATTTGGGGGGTTGGTCCCGGAAGGGGAATTGGGGTTGAAAATTATTGGATATCGTAAATATGTCGGAGGCAAATGGGATGAGATAGGAAATTTGCAATTTGATTATCTGATAAAACAGGGATTAAAATCTTCTCACAGTTTTCTTGATATCGGTTGTGGTGCGCTAAGGGGCGGGTCAAGGTTTATTGAATACCTAGATGCCGGTAACTATCTTGGATTTGATAAAGAAAAAAAATTAGTTGAAATTGGTAAGAAGAAAGTTCTTCAAGGAAACTTGTTAAAAGAAAAAAATCCTGAATTTGTAATATCTGATAAGTTTGAGTTTGACGGATTTTTAAAAAAACCGAATTATTCACTTGCCCTGTCTTTGTTTTCCCATCTAAGTGAAGAAGATATATTGCTTTGCCTGAAAAATCTCAGAAAATTTGTCAATAAAGAGCATATATTTTTTGCCACATTTTTTGAGGGTGAATCCGATAGAAACCCAGATAAATCTCATAGTCTTGACCATTTTGATTTTACTAGAGAAGAGATGATCAAATTCGGGGAAAGAACAAGCTGGAAGTCGGAATACATCGGAGATTGGGACCATCCGAGAGACCAGAAAATGATCAAATATATTGCCGAATAGGAATAGTTAAGAAATGGGATGTTTGTCAGAAAAAAAAACAAAAATCGGAATTAAGTTTTTTATTGGGATAATTTTACTGGGGATACTTGTATTCAAGTTGTACAATAATAAAATAGAATTCTTCAATTATACATTTAACAATTATTATTTTTTCTTCGGATTTTTTTTTATTTTATTTTCATTTTTTATTATTACTTTAAGGATTCATATTTTAGTGTCTGATTATGTTGAGAGTTATATTGAAACTTTAAAAATGTTTTTAATAGGATGGTTTTTTTCTAATATACTTCCAACTAATATCGGAGGAGATGGATATATGATCCTCCATCTGAAAAAAAAATCTGTTTCAATGACAGAGGCAGTTACACTTGTAACTTTCCAGAGATTTATAGGTTTGATTGTCCTTGTTGTTTATGGAATAGGATATTTGTTTTTTTATCCAAACTGGATCTATAAAATAGATATGAACCTGAATATTAGTTTTAATTTCGTTATTTTAATATCTGTGATTTTTATTATATTACTTTGCATTTTTTTCATTCTCTTCAAGGGAGTAATAAAAAAACAATTAAAAAAAGCAAGAAAATTCTTTATGGATTACAAAAGTATACTTAATGATTTCAAGTTTATTAAACATCTAAACCTGATACTTCTCTCAATTTCCTATCATTTGATCAGATTGGCAGGTTTATCATTTCTTTTACTAAGTTTTAATCAAAAAGTTGATCCTCCGGATATACTGTTCATTATGGTTATTGTTACAATTGGTTCTCTGATACCTATAAGCATCGGTGCTCTGGGTGTGCAGGAATCTCTGTTTACATTAGGATTGTCAACTTTTGGAGTTTCTGTTCCAATAGCTATTATAGTTTCCTTTATTAACAGAGGAATATATATTCTTGTTGCATTAATCGGCGGACTTCTTTTTTTGTTTGACAAGAAAAAAAAAGCAACATAGAATATTAAAAAATCAAAAAATATGTCTTTTAATAAATTTAAAATTTTGTCATTTTCAAAATATGGATTAATAATTTTTTCAATTCTTTTGATTCTTTTCTTGTACACTCCATCAATCTTTTTTTTCTTCAGGGACTCTAATCAAGGAGCACAACTCTCAAAAGCTCAGGAGATCCTGAATGGATTTCATCCATTTGTGGATATTATGGGAAATATATACGGACCTCTTGTATTTTATTTTAGTACCCTGGGGCAACTTCTCTCTGGCAATAGATTAATAGGTGAGATTTTTATCATTGTTATCGGATATTTATCATCCTATTTGCTCCTTTATTATTTAATGGAAAGATTCACAAAAAGCTTTATGATCTCCTATCTATTATTAATAACTTTGTTATTATTTTTACCAAGATTCTATAAATATTATATTGTACTAGCTCCGATCTTAGTTCTATTTTCAATTTATTACCTTATTTTCAGAAATAGAAATTATAATGGAGTTGTTTTTTTAGGAATTTCCTGTGGGATTTCTATTTTGTTTAGATTTGATTTTGGAGTATATGCTTTTATTGTCGGACTTTCAGTTATTTATCTGAGTTTAAAGGATAAGGGAAAAAAGATATTAAGGAATAATTTCATATATTTTACTGCATCTGTTTTTTTTGTGGGATTACCTTTCTTATTATTATTAATTTTGAATAACAGATTCCCGGGTGCAATAATTGAAACTTTTGAAGTAGTAGTCGGGATGGCACACGGAATGGATCTGCCTGTTCCTGTATTCAATTTTCATCAATCTCTTTTTTCCTTATATAACAATATATCTCTATTTTTCTGGTTTTTTAGAATTTTACCTTTTATAGTATTGATAATTTTACTTACACTAAAAAAAAAAATAGAGCAAAAAGAGAGATTATTTATTTTTGTAACTTCTGTATTTTCTATTCTACTATATATTCAAGCCTTAAACAGGCCTCATATTTTCCATACACTTCAAGCTATACCTATGCAGTTTATTTTGATAGCATGGATATTTGGTTACTCTAATAAAAAAATTGTAAGGAAAAGCTTTAGCATTAAACTGGCAATTGTATCTACAACATTGATTTTGTTATTTCTTATTATTCCATTTGTTAAAAACCATCATTTAATAAAAAAACATGGTGAATATAATTCTAATCTAAAGAATTGGTTTTCAAATTACAAGGAATTATTCTTAACAAAAGAGAGTTTAAGGGAAAAATACAAAAAGAAAAACGGGTTAATAAGAATAACAGATTTTGTGAATAGAAGAACAAAGAAGGATGAATCTGTTTTATTCATCCCTGTGGCCCCTCAGCTTTACTATTTTTCAGAAAGGGTTTTTAAAACATCTCTTGGTGTTTTGGGACCGGGAAGATTAACCACCAGGGAGAAACAATCAGCTTTCTTCCGGGAGTTAATAGATACAAACACAAATATTATAGTTGATTTCTACGAGTTTAGTTATGATAAAATTGCAGAAAGGAACCCAAGATATTATTATCCGTATTTAATGAATCTTATTTATTCAAATTACAAAATAGTTAGTAAATTTGGAAATAGAACTTTACTATGCAGAGACAATCGTTTTAATAAATTTCTTACAAACAAATTGCCTTCATTCAGCAATATGACATATGAGAAAAATATTTTTATAAAAAAAAAAATTCCGGCAAATATTTATAGAATAAATACTTTATTTGCAAAAAACATAACAAAAGTCAGCATAGTGAAAAAAGGAGTTCTGTTTTGTGAGATAAAGATCTCCCTGGAAAAAAGTATAATTAAAAAATATTTTCTGGGACTAATAAAGGGGAGTAAATTATATTTTACAGATATAAAGCCATTGAAAAGGAAAAAAGCTAAAAATAATTTTAAGTTTGAAGTTTTTTCTTCAACATCTAATGTCCCGGAAGGATCATATAAAATGATTGTTTTTTATTCTGAAGATCAGAATAAATGGTATTATGAAGAGTTACCAATAGAAATTTTGATTACAAAGCCGATAAATTAATATGTTTATAAATCAGTCATAAGCTGATCTGATTTTCCCGGAACTGATCCTGTCAGATTTCTTCCATTTATAGGCTCTTATCCTGCGAAAAAAAAGGAACTTGAAATAATTGATGTAGCCTATATCTGAGATTGAATAATTGTAGTTTTTTATTTTATTGTAAATCAGAAAAGGTCCGAATATTATTTTAATAAGTTTTTCAGGAACATCACTCTTTCCTTCAATCTTATTAGTTGGATTGTATAGTGGTAATTTCCTTTTTTGATCTATTCCTGCCTTTTTCAACATTTCAGAAAATCCTTTATTCAATTCATCAAAATATATCCATTGGTTAACATAATTCCTGTTTTCAGATATATAACTGTCATATGGAATAAATGAATACACATTCTTAAGATATTCCAGGAAATCCCAATTGTTTTTCTTTACCTGATGAAAAGTTCTTCTTGCTTTTTTTGAAACATGGCCGCCATTTTCTAAAAAATATTTCCTGTCGGTATAAACACCATTTGCATTTGTTTTAAGTTTATTGAATACCGAGAATACTATATCAACAGGATCTCTTTGAACAGCTGTTATATGGAATTGATTAATATCCAATCCTTTGAAAATTTTAATCAAATAAGGGATATTCGCATGTTTATGAAGTAAAGGTTCACTATTGTAATTTTCGATCAACTCCTTTATTATTGCACTCGAAGCGGAATAGGGTATCCCGATAAACAGTAATTTATACTTTTTGTTAATGACCATTCTATATATATTATCATGAGAAATGTTTTTTTTGAATTAAGGAATAATTTCTGGCATTACCCCATTTTTTCATATCATATCTCTGTAAATTACTGCCTCCGGATAACGTCATGTCCATCATCATTTCCAACATGAACTTCTTCTCTAAAATATGGGGTGATGACAAAATAGTTTGATTAGATAAGCAATATATTTCATTTTTTTTATGCTATAATTTCAAATTGAAAAATGCTATCAGGTTTTCCAATATGAGAATCGAACTAAAGAAAAAAAAATATTCTATCATCGGATTTTTTCTATTATTAATTCTAATAATTCTTTTTCTTGAAAAACCAGTAAATAATTTAATATCAAAGAATAAACAACTAAAGAAAAATATTATTCTGATTGTTTCCGATGCATTACGAAAAGATATTCTCGGATGTTATGGTGGCAAAGCAAAAACTCCAAATATAGATAAACTGGCCAAAAGAGGAATATTATTTGAAAATGCTTATACAATATCTCCTGTGACAATCCCTTCCTCTGTAGTTTTATTAACAGGGAACCATTCGGGATCATACTCACTTTTTTCTGCTAAAGTTAATAATACTACAAAAAAGTTTTTTTTCCATGTTAATAACAAGGATGAACTATTCTCTGAAATTCTCAGAAAGAATGGTTATGATGTTAAAATGGATATCGAAAACCCCTTGGCTAAAAGTTCAAATAATACTCAGGGATTTGAAAATCTCTACAGTTTTAAATTAATTAAAAAATTCGATATTTTTAAAATGTTTAATCTTTTTGTAAATAATCAGATTAAAAACATAGAAAAAAAAATCGGAATATTAAAAAGTGTTCATGAACTCCCTCGCGGTCATTCCAATGATTATTTAAGGACTTATAGCATTCTTGACTATATTCTTACTATTCCAAATAAAAAGAACTTCTTTATTCTGAAATGGTTTATGGATCCACATGCTCCTTATAACCCTTTAAAAAAATTTAGGGAGAAAATAAAATTCAATCCAGTAGATCTTATAGAAAACAAAAATTATTATTCTCGAAATAATGTTAGAAAACTCTTAGAAAGAGAAAAAAAAGGAAAGGAATTTACAAAAGAAGAAATTTCCTATATCAAATCTCTTTATATAGCTGAAATTGAGTCCGTTGACGAAAGAGTGGGATACATAATGAAAGCGCTGGAAATTAAAAACCTTTTAAACAATACAATTATTATTTTTACTTCAGATCACGGTGAATTCTTTAACGAGCATGGAGAATTGGGTCATAGTTTATTATATTATGATCAGCTTATACGAATTCCGCTTATTATTTCAGGATCTGGTATACCTGCCGGAGAAAGAATAGTTAGCAGAGTTTCAAATATGGATATTATTCCTACCCTGAAAGAATTGATGAAAATGAATTATAAAAGTAAAATGTCAGGGAAAAGTTTCAAAGATCTGCTATTAAATCAGGAATCAAATCCAAATCAAAAAACAATCTATTTTGATACTCTCGGGCATTCTGTAAAAAGAGTTACTGCGAGAGATGCAATTTTGTATAAAGAATTTAAGCTGATTATTACAAGAAATAAGGGTAAGACAAAATATGAACTATATAATATAATAAGCGACCCGGCAGAGGAGAATAATCTTGCTTCATTTAATTTACCGCTTATCAGGAAAATGCTCAGTGAAGTAATAAAAAACAGGAATAGCATAAGAAACCAATACAAAATCAATCTGAAAAAAAAAGATAATACAAAACTTGATAAGAAGTGGGAAAAAACAAAAAAACACTTAAAAACTCTGGGATATATTTAAAAGAAATTATGATGAATATATTCTTTGGTACTATAGTTTATATATTTTTTTAGAGGTCAAAATTTGAGTGTAATTAAAAAATCTGTATATTCTAAAATAATAAAATCTTTACTGTTATCTTTATATATATTGTTCTTTCTTTTCTTAAACATCCCATCTATTACATTTTTTTTTAGAGATCCCGACCAGGGAGCTCAACTTGCAAAAGCGATGGAAATATTAAATGGATTTCATCCTTTTATTCATATTAAAGGTAATATATATGGCCCTTTAGTATATTACTTCAGTGCATTGGGGCAATTTTTATCTGGAGGCAAGCTTATTGGAGAGGTTATTGTCATATTGGGCGGATATCTTACTGCATATCTAATCATATATTACCTTATTGAGAAGATAACCGGAAAAATTTTAATATCATTATTGTTACTTACTATAGCGTTAACGTTATTACCAAGGTTCTATAAGTATTATATAGTACTTGGGCCGGCTGTATTTTTGTTGGCATTATATTATTTTGTTAACAATGATAATTCACAAAAGAAACTTTTTTTCCTGTCTGCTGGTACTGCTATAACGGCTTTGTTTCGTATTGATTTTGGTGTTTATTCTATAGTTGTCGCTCTTATTGCAATAGTAATTTACAAGGGGAGTGACCGATCAAATACATGGATTAAATGTATTGTTATTTATTTTGCATTTCTAATCATGATAGTTTTACCGTGGATTGTTTTGGTTATTATATTAAGTGGATCATTAAAACCTTTTCTGGAATTATTTCCGATAATTAAAAATATGGCAACGGATCTTTCTCTCCCTATCCCTGTTTTCACCCAGCATCAAGTCTGGTTTTCAAAGTATAATAATTTTTCTCTACTTTTTTGGGCCTTCCGAATATTACCTTATTTTACTCTTATCATATTATATTTTAACAAAGGAATTATAGAACAGAAGAAAAAGAATTTTATTATCTTAACTTCAATTTATACTGCTATAATATTTATCCAGGCACTTCACAGAACGAGTTTTACTCACCTGCGTCATTGTATCCCGTTAACATTTATTCTTATTGGATGGTTGATCGGGAAGCTGATAAAAAATAAATCAGAATGGAAAAAGTTTTATGTTGTCCCAATAATAATGTATTTGATCATTCTTCTGTCAGGTTGGACTGTTTTTATGATTAATAACAGAGTGCTGAAAAGGTACAAAATTGCTTTGAATAAAGGGGTAACAAATTTTTCCTATATTTCTTATTCCAATGCTGATCTACGTATCAAGTTTAAGAAAAATATGTATATAAAAACAGCTGCCATAATAAATAAGTACTCAGATAAAAATGAACCGGTCATGTTCTTTCCGATTGAATCTCAATTATATTATTTCTCGGAAAGGATGTTTAAAAAATCAATGGGAATGCTGGGACCTGGCAGGCTAAATACCGAGGATCAGCAGGTTTTATTTTTTAAAGAACTTATAAATAGCGGCACAAATCTTATGGCAGACAGGCCTTTTTTTGCCTATGATAAAATACCGGAAAGAAATCCAAGATTCTATTATCCTCATCTTATGAGATTAATATATGCTGAATATAAAATTGTTTGCAAATCTGGTGATTTTATAATTTTATGCAGGGATGATCGTTTTAATCAATATTTATCAAATAATAATCACTTCTCTAAATTTTCAGAAATCCAGAGTCCCGGGAAAGGATCAAATCGTGTTAATATCTCTTTTGATACTGTAAATACTTTCCCCTCTGAAGAAATATATCATCTGGCTCATAATGAAAGTATGCTTTATATTACAGGTAGTATTGAGTTAGAAAAAAAAGGTTTTAACAAAAAATCGTTTTTATTAGGGCTCCGGAAGGGTGAGAAATTATTTACATCCGGTGTAGCATTTACTGATAGAAGAGATCAATTAAATCTAAGATTCGAATTATTCTCATCACTTTTTTATGTTAATCCGGGAGAGTATGAATTAATAGCATTGGTCAAAGAAGGAGAGAAGTTTAGGATAATTGATTCAAATATAGTAATAGCTGTGATATAAATAGTAAATACTTCTATGGGGATAAAAATATGATAATTAAAAGAGCTCTTTTAAAATCATGGCGTGGTATTACTTTTATTCCTCATTGGATTCTGGATTCAGTCTTCCTTGGAATTGATAAAAAAAATATTATCTGGACAAGGAATATCAGGTTGATCCCCCGGAAGAAATTCAGGAAAGGGGCAAGGACCTCATATGCTGAGTATGGCCATGTGATCGGGATTTTTCAGACTTTGATAAAGCAGAACCTTAAAAGTGAAAACAATGTACGTATCCTCGATATCGGCTGTGGTACCGGCCTTATGGGTATGGCATCCGAGCCGATTTTATTTGAAGGCGGGCATTATACAGGTATTGATTTAATTGACAATAATGTTAAATACTGTAAAGCCCATTTTGATCCAAAGTATTTCAATTTTATTTTATCAGAAGCAACTAACTCCGCATATAATCCCGGTGGCATTGTAAAAAAAACAAAATGGGATCTGAAAGACAATACATTTGATTTGGTAACAGCTTTATCCGTTTGGACACATTTAGATGAAGATGATGCCGTATTTTATTTAAAAGAAGTGAAAAGGGTTCTGAAACCGGGAGGGAGGGCTATAATTACATTCTTCTTTTTAAATGAACTCTATAGAGCCGGCATTGATCAAAGAGTAAAGAGGGAAAGTTTTTTTCACATGACCTCTCCCGGTAAATGGGTTTTTGATAAACCGGTATATGATTCAAAGAACTGGTTTTGCCCTCAATGGGCGAGAGTTCCGGAAAGTGCTATAGGGATTAATGAAAAAGGGATGGATAAGCTTTTAAAAGAATCAGGACTTGAAATTAACTCAATAATGGCTGGGAACTGGAAAGAAATACCGGGAGTCTATTTTCAGGATATTATTATTTTTGAAAAACCAAAAAAATAAAATTAATAAATGGAAATTAGTTTTTGAAACATTTAAATTTGATCAACAATAGATTTATAAAAGATAAAAATCTACTTGAAGTATTGAAAGGCTCATCTGCAGCTTTCCTGCTAAGGGTTGCAGGAATGGTATCAAGTTATTCACTGATTTTCCTTATCTCTCATGTATACGGGGCTGATGTCCTCGGTATTTTTGCCCTGTGTCTCACTCTTCTTCAGGTGTTTACTGTTCTCGGAAAATTAGGGGTAGATACAGCGATGATGAGGTTTGTCTCCGAATACTCAACCTCAGGTGAATTCATTTTTATCTCAAGGATGTCAAAACTTGCACTGAATATACTACTGCCATTGTCTTCTGTTATATGCATTCTGGTATTTTTTTATTCACGTGAGATTGCAGAAGTTGTTTTCAAAAAAGGGTATCTTACTCCATATTTTAAGATTGCTGCACTTGGGATAGTACCGAATATATTTATAATGCTCAATTCTGAAAGGCTTAGAGGATTAAAGAAAATAAAAGAATACTCATTTCTTAGAAATGTAGCTATTCCCCTTTTTGCTTTTGGAATACTCGGAATTTCATCTGTATTTATTTCCCACAAAGTACTTCCGGTTTTAATTTATATGATAGTAGTGGTAATTACAGCAATTATCAGTTTTATATTCTGGAGAAAGGCATTCACTGCTGAGAGTGGAAACTCAAATGTGTTGTCAATGAATCAAGGGAAATCAAGACCAGATTACAGAAAACTGCTTGGATTGGCAATCCCCATGCTCTTCACCACTTCACTTCTGTTGATAATGGGATGGACAGACACGATAATGCTCGGTATCTTCAAAACCACCGCTGATGTAGGTATTTACAGAGTTTCTCTTCGACTTGCTGCTATAATCTCTATTACTTTGATTGCTTTTAATGCAATTTTGGGTCCAAAAGTTACTGAATTATGGGAAAAGGGGAAAGTTAATGAATTAAAAAAAGTTGTCAGACAGGCAACAGCAATAGTTTTTGTGTCATCAATGATTGGATTTATTATTTTGGTAATTTTTCGACATTTGATTCTGGGGATGTTTGGACCGGAGATTCGATCCGGATCCACTGCTTTTATTTTTTTGCTGCTTGGGCAGTTATTTAATTCAGCTGTAGGGTCTGTGGGACTGATATTGATGGTAACCGGCAAGCAAATTGTCATTCAAAACGTTATGATTGCTGGAACCATTATTAACATAACTCTAAATTTACTATTGATACCAAATTATGGTATTAATGGTGCTGCTTTTGCGAGTATGACAAGTATGATATTTATTAATATTATTCCTTTCATCTATGTTAAGAAATTTATGGGTTTTTATACTCTATCATTTAGTATGATGCGGGTCAGAAGGAGAGGTGTAAAAAAACAGTAATGATACCTGTATTGATTTTTACAGTGGCAGTCATTTTTTTGTTATCATCAATTTTATTTCCGCGAAAGATATTTTTTTTGATGTTATTTTTTATTATCTTATGGCCGGATCTTATTTTTTATAAATATAATGACTTTCCAGGTATAACCCCTACAAGAATAATGATTTTTGTTTTATCTGTTGCATTTATAATCAATGTATTACTGCTTAATGAAAAAACTATTGTTATTTGGGACCAGATAAAAAAGAACCGAAAAATAAAATATATATTGACTCTGATTATTATCTTCTTTTTTGTTCAGTTCTCTTCTTCGCTATTAATGTCTTCCAATATTTTTAAATCTCTTTATGCTTTCTTCAATAATTTTATATCCGGGTTTTTATTATTATTGTTTATTCTGTTTTTCTTTAATACAAGTAAGGATATTCGTAAAATTTTCAATTTCCTTTTTCTCTGTGCACTTGTTGTAAATTTAGTTGCATTATATGAATATATATCAGGAGATTCTGTTTTTTCAAATTTTCTTTTAACTCAAAATGAATTTAATGTAAAGGCAGTGTTAATTCAGTCTAGAAGTGGAATTCACAGGTTGAAGTCTGTTTTCTCAAATACATTAATTTATGCTCAATATATGGTCTCAATGATCCCCATTGCCATTTTTTTACTTAAGAATGAAAAGAAAAAATTTTTCAGATTTATTATAACTCTTTATTTATTATCAAATGTGTTTTTTGTTTTCCAAACAGATTCAAGAACGGGAATGGGTTTAATAGTTCTAATTCCTTTGGTTATACTAATATTCAAATTTTTCCAGAAAATTGAAAATATGTTTAAAAGGAATGTGATTTATTCTATTATTATCGGAGTGATTTTATTATCTGTTTTCTTAATTGCAGTTAATGCAGATTATGCTCTGGAATATAGTGAGCTGAATCCAATTTCCGAAAAAGATAAAAGTACTATTCATAGAATCAGGCAGTTTGAACTTGCAATGAAACAAATTCCAGGCTCTCCTCTTATAGGGTATGGTGCAGGTGAAGGAGTGAATTGTGTAGCTCCGTATACGACCATAGATAGTTTTTACTTAAGTTTATTACTTGAGGTTGGAATTTTGGGGTTGTTGGTATTTGTTGTTTTTAATATTAAATTGTTAGACCTATTTCTTAGTGGATCAGGAGATATTCTATCAGAGAAATTTTATTTAGCAGTTTCTATAAGTATAATGTTAATGTTTTATTTTATATTATCACTTGATAAAATGAATTCGATATATTTTATTCTTATAGGTATGGGAATGTCAATGATTCTGAATACTGAGAAAGCAGAAACCCGATAAGTTTTTTTGGAGGCAAAGATAAAAGAAATAGGGAAGTTAAATAAGGAACTTAATTATTTGTTGAAATCCAGGATTCCGATTATATTCGCAAAATACAATATATATATATCAAAATGGTTAATAATTTAGATAGTGCAGCCAGAGTGTTTATTGTTGTTCTCAATTTTAATAATTGGCGAGATACTGTAGAATGTCTTGACAGCCTTCTTGAGATAACTTATAAAAATTATTCAATCGTTATTGTAGATAATGATTCAAATGATGGTTCTCCTGAAAAAATAGTTACTCACTGCAGGGGAATTAGCGAAGAGATTGATATTTTGAATACTAATGAGCAGATTACTGCACATAAGAAAACTGTCAGAATAAAACTTTTACGGGCGGACAAGAATGGAGGATACGGATATGGGAATAATCTCGGTATTAAATATGCACTTTCGGAAAGAGCTGATTATGTCCTTATTATCAATAATGATACAATAGTCGATCCTGATTTTTTGCAGCCCCTGGTTAATACTTGTGAAGATGATAAAACGATGGGAATTGTTTCGGGGAAAATTTATTATTATGACAAACCGGATACAATATGGTCTAATGGAGGCCATTTTCATTCATGTACCGGGAAAGTAGAACAGTTTAATTTTAATGAGAAAGATAATGGCCTGATCCCCGAAGGGGAGATTAATTTTATCAGTGGGTGTATGTGGTTTATCCCTGTAGATGTGATACGGGAAGTCGGATATATTAACGAAGAGTATTTTATGTATATGGAAGATATTGATTATTGTCATAGAGTGCTTGAGAGAGATTATAAACTTGCTGTTGTCCCGGAAAGCAGGATCTTCCATAAGGCAGGAGACAGGGATAAAAGTTTTTCAAAGTTCAGTGTTTACTGGAGAAGTAGAAATTACATGATTTTATTAAAAAGAACAGAACCTTTTTTTTTCAATAGAATACTAAAGGCATTAGTATTTAATATTTTTTATTCGATAAGGTTGATAAAATATATGAAAATGAGCAGAATTCCGGATCAGTTAAGGGGGATGTTGAATGGGAGCTTACGTGGAAAACAAAAAACCACCTAATCTACTGATTATAGGTGTTCATAAAGCGGGGACCACCTCTGTTTTTGAATATCTGTCTGCTCATCCTGAAGTTTGCGGAAGCAGGAAAAAGGAACTCCATTATTATACTCCTTTAAGATTCAACAGGCCTTTGACAGATTTTGATGATTACCTGAGTAAATTCTCACATTGCCGTAAAGTAAAATATCGCCTTGAGGCCAGCCCCTCCTATCTTTATGGAAAGGGAAAGATAGGGGGGAGGATCAGAAATGATCTTGGAAATGTCAAACTGATCCTGATCCTGAGAGATCCGGTTTCAAGGTTTATTTCATTTTATAAATCTCTAAAAACCACTCTACGTCTTGATGTAAAGACAGAATTTGATAATTTCCTTGAAGATTCGGTTAAGGCATCATCAGGTGAGGAGTCGGAAGATGTTTATTTCAGGGGTTTCCAGGAGGGTTTATATTCAGAATATATTAAGGACTGGATTAAAATGTTTGATAGAAACTCATTAAAAATTGTTTTTTTTGAACATCTGAAAGATGATCCTTCCCGTTTCATGATCGAACTTGCTGACTGGCTTTCAATTGACGGAACTTTATATAAAGATACCGGGTTATTTAAGATCTCAAACAGAACCAGAATGCCTTCAAGTATAATGGTTCATAAATTTGCCATGTTAATGAATAAAAGGTTTGAATTTTTCTTCAGGTCACAGAAAAGATTAAAACAATCACTGAGAGAATTTTATTTTAAGATTAACAGGGAAGAAGATATGGAAATAATTTCTGAAGCTTCTGTTAAAAGAGTGAAAGATCTGTATATCGGAGAAACAATAAAATTAAAACAGATTTTAGATAACCTGGGGATTGATTATATTCCATTATGGTTGGATAATATTAATAATTAATAACAATCTATTATCAAATTATTTAGGTTTGTGAGGGGGGGATAATTGCTTCCTGATTTTTTTATTGTTGGTGCTCCAAAATGCGGTACAACAACACTATATCATTTTCTGGCTTCCCATCCGGAAGTATCAATGTCGGTTCCGAAGGAGTTGAATTTTTTCTCCGGAAAAGAGATTCTTGATCAGAGACTATATTATAAAACATTTCTGGTAAAAAATCTGAATGAATATAAAAATCACTTTAAAAAAATCAAAAACGAAAAAATTACCGGGGAGTCCAGCGTATCCTATCTTTATTACAAGGAAGTTCCCGGCAAGATTCATAAACTTATCCCTGAAGCAAAGATAATTATAATGCTTCGGGATCCGGTGCAAAGAGCGGTATCGCATTATATGATGGACAGAAGGCTTGGATACGTAAATATTCCGTTTGAAGATATTGTTTTCAAAAATAATAATTCTGAAAAACTGGAATTATATTATCAGCAGTATATAAAGTTGGGAATGTATTATAATCCGGTTAAAAGGTATATGGATGTTTTTGGTGAAGATCAGGTATGGATAGGTTTTACAGATGATCTGAATAATAATCCGGAGACAGTATTGGGGGACCTGATTGATTTTCTGGGAGTGAGCAGAAACAATTCTAAAAATATTTCTGAAAAGCGCAATGTAAATAAAATCCCCAAATTAGATCTGATTGCAAATTTATATAAGTCCGGGAAGTTAAGGAAAACTCTAAACCTGATATTGCCTGATAAAATAAAAAAAAATATAAAAAAGATACTATTCAAATCGAGTGTGAAACAAGTTGTTGATAAGGATCTGGAGATGCATTTAAGAAAATTGTACTCTGAAGATATATTAAAACTCAGGAAACTGGTTAATAAAGATTTGGGAGAATGGGTGTAGTAAGTTGAACCAATCTGAAAAAATTAAGATTGCCATTATTGATCCTGTGGGAATTAAAGCGGGAATGAATTATTATGATAGTTCATTGATGAATTCTCTGGCAAAAAAGGGTTTAGGTACTTATATTTTCAGTAATTATCAGGGGACTGCCGGAGAACCTACTAAATATTTCAGTTTTTTTAAAAATCATATAAACAATTTTTTGTTGAAAAAGATTGTTTTGATGCTCAAGGGGATATTATTGTCGGTATTAAAATGCAGGAAAGAAAAAATTAATTTTATTATTATTCATATTTTCTCTTCCGGATATTTAAATTTATTTATGATTTTGTCTATTAAAATATTTGGTTTGAAAACAATTGTCATTTCTCATGATGTGTCCAGTTTTGTTGAAAATGATCTGAAATTTGTTCAGAACATAATATATAATAGAATTTCCGATTATATTATTGTTCATAACAGGTTTTCATTAAAAGAATTAATAAAAAATATAAAAATTGATGATCAAAATAAAATAAATATAATCAGACATGGAGCATATTCAGAATTTATAGATAAAAATATTAAAAAGAATTCTGCAAGAAAAATGCTTAGGCTTGATCCGGGAGGAAAGTATCTGCTTTTTTTTGGGCAGATTAAAAAAGTTAAAGGATTGGAAATTTTGCTTAGTGCAATGCCTTCCATCAGAAATAATATTAAACTTATAATTTGTGGAAAGCCATGGAAGGATGATTTTTTCATTTATGATCAGATCATTGAAGAATATAAAATCCAGAGCAGAGTTATAAAATTTGTCAGATATATTGAAGATCATGAAAGAGAACTAATCTTTAAAGCTTCAGATGCTATTATAATACCATATAAGAGAATATATCAAAGTGGTGTTTTACTTATGGGGATGAGTTACGGGTTACCTGTGATTGCTTCTGATCTGGAACCGATAAAAGAGATTATTCAAGACCAGAATAATGGTATTCTATTTAAAACAGGAAATGCCGGGGATTTGGCAGAGAAAGTTAATTTACTGTTTCAAAACAATAAACTTAGAAAAACAATAAGTGAAAAATCACTTGAAACAATAAGATCAGATTTTTCATGGGAAGGGATAGCTGATAATTACATAAAAATGATAAATTGGAATCAAGGTGAAACTTAATTGAAAATTGCAATTCTTGGGTCAAGGGGAATTCCTAACAACTATGGTGGTTTTGAAGAGTGTGCAGCCAGGTTATCTGTTAATCTGGTGAGGGGTGGGCACGATGTAACGGTCTATAACCCCGACACTCACCCCTATGAAGGTAATGAGTGGAAAGGAGTTAAGATAAAAAAAATATTTTTCAAGGAAAATATTTTCAGGTTTTTTGCTGTTTTTATTTTTGACTTCTTATCATTAAAAGATGCAGTGAAAGATCAGAATGATATAATTCTGGAGTTGGGATATTCTCCTGCTTCACTTTTTTACAAGTTTGTTCGAAGGGGAAGATCAAAGATAGTTACGAATATGGACGGCCTTGAGTGGAAGAGGGATAAGTGGGGTTATCTGACCAGAAAACTTCTAAAACATTGTGAAAAAAATGCAGTAAGGCGAAGTGATGCACTTATATCAGACAATATTGGAATTCAAGATCACTTA
>Ga0190293_1000048_pt1 | contig 41757 bp, 36 predicted proteins | sample 48693001_MG_FD_161671 | JGI IMG/M metagenome (GOLD analysis project Ga0190293, IMG submission 161671) | Hydrothermal vent microbial mat bacterial communities from Southern Trench, Guaymas Basin, Mexico - 4869-30-0-1_MG | ecosystem: Environmental > Aquatic > Marine > Hydrothermal vents >...
GGGTTGGATGTATTTGACAGCAGTGGAGAGATCGTCCGCTCAGACGCATCCGGCATCTTTGCACGGATGTTCCTGGAGAGGTTTCCTGATATCCCTGTCGAGGACGAAGACAGACTCGCAGACCCCGCTGCACGAGAGCACTTCATCTCGCGAGTGAAGAAATGAGGCCCGGCCTCAGTTTTAAAACGGACAATCCAAACCCCCTGCCAGAGGGCACTTCATCTCGCGAGTGAAGAAATGAGGCCCGGCCTCAGTTCTTGCAGGCTGTCAGCTGTAGGCGCTGGCCTGAGCAGTGTACATCTCCCTGTACATGCCCTCATTCGCCATTAGCTCGTGATGGGTTCCGAGCTCCGTTATCCTGCCATCATGCATGACTGCGATCCTGTCAGCCATACGGACGGTGGAGAACCTGTGTGAGATCACGATGGCCGTTCTCCCTCTGACGAGTTCTCGGAACCGTGTGAATACGTCCAGCTCTGCTCTTGCATCGAGAGCGCTTGTCGGCTCATCAAGGATGATGATCGGTGCATCGCGGATGAAAGCCCTGGCAAGAGCGATCTTCTGCCATTCACCGATAGAGAGTTCCTTTCCTCCTATGAACCATCTTCCGAGTACGGTATCAAGGCCGTTGTCCAGATCGGAAATGAGGCTGGCCGCTCCAGCTGCAGCCGCCGCCTCCTGGATGTCGAAGTCATTATGCTCGTGCTGAATGTCTCCGAGGATGATGTTCTCCCTGACGGTGAGGTGGTATCTGGTGTAATCCTGGAAGATGACACTTATGTGCTTCCTGAGGTCTTCGATCCCGATATCCGAAACAGGTATTCCATCAACGTCCATCGTTCCTGAAGCAGGATCGTAGAGTCTGCAGAGCAGCTTGATGAGGGTCGTCTTGCCGGAGCCGTTCGGACCCACCAGCGCAAGCATCTCTCCCTGCCTTATATGGAGTGAAATGTCATCGAGAACCATCTTCTCGCTGGTGGAGTACGCAAAGCTCAGATGATCGAGGGAAATTCCCTTCATGAAGGGGGATGGAAATGGAACCGGATCTGGAGTGTCGATGACCGAAGGTTCAATATCAAGGAAATCAAACAGATGGGAGAGGAACAGGTTCCCCTCGTAGAGTTCCGCCAGACTCCCCAGTAAGCCTCTCAGGTATCCCAGCCCCTTCTGGAAGGCCTGGAAGTACATGACCATGCCGCCAATTGTGATCAGACCGCCGAATGCCTGCCATGCGATGAAGGCCAGTGAGCCATAAACCAGTACAGTCGCCACGGCCTGTGTTGCGAGATCGGCTGCGGTCCTCCTTCGCGCGATGGAGAGCATCTCGGTCCTGATTATGGTTCGAAGATCCCGATATCGTTTCCGGAAGTATTCACCAAGACCGAACAGCCGCAGTTCCTTTGCGTGCTCAACGGATGTAAGCAGCCTGTGCTTGTACCAGGCCCTGCGCTCAGTCTCGGTTCTCCGGCGTCGCCATTTCCAGGTGATCTTCGAGAACGAAAGCTTCACGAAGACTCCTGGCAGTGCCGCTGCGAGAAGAACTAAGGCAATGATCCAGTGGAACGAGAGGAGCAGGCCGACCATTGCCAGCAGGGAGACGGTACTCCGAGCGGTGCCTATCAGGTCGGTGACGATCTTCGTAGGTCTGAAAGGCGCTTCAGTCTGAGCCCGGTGAAGCGTATCGTAGAAGCTCGAGTCCTCGTAGTACGACAGGTCGACATCGACTGATTTCCCGTGAAGTATGTCCTGCATGTAATCAGTCACGACTCTTGCCTGGGTCTGCTCCACGATCCCTGCTATGGACTTTACTATTGCGGTCAGAAGAGCGGCGGCGCCCATTATGCCTATGAGAAGACCGATGTGATTGAAAGAGATGTCCGCTCCCTCGATCACCTCCTCAATCGAATCAATGAGAAGCTTCATAAGGTAGAGCGGGATAAGAGGCAACAAACCCTGGAGGATAGTCAGAAGGAGATTAGCTATGGTCAGACCTCTGCTGCTCTTCCAGACGAGAGATACTGCTCTTCCAAGCATCAGACGTTTCTTCCCGTTATCTGTTTTCATGAGACTAATCTATATCGCGGTTGCGACTGGAACCAGCAATTGTGCAGCAGTCTGAAATGATGTGAACACCGGCTGTCTGTGTTGAAGCTACTATCGTCCACCCAGGGTGACCTTGATCGAGCCGAATGTCATCTGCTCGAGACTGAGTGCTCCACTTAGTATCATGTGAGGTACCCAGTTGTCCAGGTCCCCGCGGGGTTGACCGCAGTCGTGTGTGAAGAGTGTGCGCGAGGAGATGACAATTCAGGGTGATGGCATTGGCCTTCCCTCTGAGGTCGACATCTCGAATGCGACAACACTGGGACTCCAGTTAGTATGGGTCACAGTAACAAGACAGCTTGGTGGCAGCATCCAGGTGGAGCGGGACAGGGGAACACTCTATACCATTCGATTCAGGATGCAGCACAAAGATCACCAGGGATTACAAGAGGACGGCAGGTAGCATACATGAGGAAAGGGCGCACCGATCGGTGCGCCCATCCTGTTGTACAGCGGATTGCAGGTTTGCAGGGAGTTAAAGCCCCAGACGTTCCGCCTCTGCCGGCTCCTGACTTCTGAGAAGCTCGAAGTCTGCATACTGCATAAGAATGCTCAGCGAAACGATTTCATTCGCAAGCTCGTTATTCTCATCTCTGTATACTTCGGTCATGTCGTTGACTGCCCGGTATGTGTCCATGTCGCGGTCGTAAAGCGCGCTTCTGATGGCGCTGTTGGCAGCTTCCTTCTCAGCATCGGACATTCCTTCACGAATTCTTCCAAGCTCAACATAGCTCGTGATGTATCTTTCCTTAATCTCGGTTATGACAGGAGCCAGTTCTGCTGCGGGGAGGCCCTGGCTAAGCGTTTCGTGAAGCTCGGCGAACAGTTCTTCATTGACTACAAATACGGCCTGTCCGAATTCGTCAGGATCAGTCAATGAGATTTCCCCGGAATCAGCGGACTCGCTGTTCTGCGAAGTATCGGTGTTTCCGTTGCTTTCGGTAGCGTCACCTTCTCCACCACAGCCTGTGGTGAAAGCAAGACTGATGATCAGAGCGAGAGCGAGCATCAAGGTTTTCATAGAAGTTATCCTTCGGTTGATTGATACTGAATTCACAAACGAAGCCGTGAGTATTTCTCACATTGCTCAGATTGTCAATCAGCTGCGAAGGCTGCAGGAATACATGATATTGGGGAGGACATATCAGTACTGCTCCCTGGACCTGCATGGTAGCAAAGCAGGAGGCTGAGTAGATGAAGCGATTATGATACTGCAATAGACGCATCTGGAACTTCTGTGGAGGAAGAAGCAATCTGAGAAGCTAACGTGTTGGTATGCAGCAGACGGGGAACAGCTCGAAGGAGCAAGTAAGATTCCGAGTATTGAAGACTAAACAAGCTTCAAATACCTGAATACATTTGTCCACTATCATGCTTGGTTGAAGTTGTTGACGATGCATATAATGCAAGTATGCAATCTAAGAGATCAATATGGTTTGAGTACAATTCATTCCAATGAGGGGGAAATCATGAAACTGCTAATTGCTGTCTCCTTGAGTTTGCTTCTATTCGCCTGCGGTGGGGATGCTGAAAATACTCCAGAACACACCGATTCTGAAGTGGCAGTTGAAACGACTGATCCAACTGAAGACGTGGTCGAAGCAGACGTCATTGAAGAGAAATATTCTACTGTTGAAGATTATGGTCAGATTGCGAGCAAAGAGCAGTTAATTTCTGAGTTTGGTGAGGAAAATCTGGTTGACGGTGAATCATGGTATGCTGAAGGTACAGTGAGATTTGACAATACGGTACTCACAAATCCAGATAATGGACAAGTCATTAAGTATCTATGGCAAGAGGATGGAAGTACGTTCAATTCCCTTGAAGTCAGTTATTACTTATTTGATGAGAACTATGCAATTCTGGGTACACAGGCAATATCATGTGAGTGTGGTGTAAGCACTGGAATGTCCTTACAGGATCTGAAAGAGTGGAATGGTGCGGATTTCAGTTTCTTTGGCTTTGGATGGGATTATGAAGGCGGCATATTCGAAGACGATGGAACAAAGATCGCCGAATGTCCAATCCAACTGAAACTATCCTTCGATCTGGAAGTGGAAATTCCTGAGGAGTACAGGGGAATGTACTCGGATCAAGTGTTCAGTACTTCGGATGAAATTGCTCAGGGAGCACCAGTACTAGTTGATATGATGACTTATCGCCCTGCTGATGAATAATGCTCTGAAAATCAATTCAGTAGACAACTAGCAGAAGAAAGAAGAACCCGGCCATTTGGCCGGGTTCTTCTTTGTAGAGCGGAGAATCATTGGTTTGAACTCCCTAACTTCGTGGATTGAGGATTTGAAGCGGTTGTATGGAGTGCTCGATATCCGACGGATACCACTCTTGACGACTGGCCATTGAAGGCCAATAACAGTTATGGGTTGTTCGAGGAGGACTCCAAGTAATGTTATGTCAATGAAGATATCCATCAGTGCTTGTATTCTCTTTCTAGTCGCCCAAGCCTTCGCAGTGTATCCTCCGGTGTTGTGGGCGAGGACATACTTTGAAGGATACTTGTCTGGATTCCATGATGTTCATGAAACGAATGATGGCAGCTTCATTGCTGCTGTCGAATCATCCATCGATACACAATTCCCTCTCTGCCTCTTCGATGCGGATGGGGATACTATCTGGACGGGGAGATCCGATCAGGATCTTCTAATAGGGTACTGGGTTGAGGAGTTGGGTGATGGGAGCTTCATAGTAACGGGCATTGGTAGAGAAACCCCTTCCTCGGAATCTGGCCTGCTCCTCGCGAAGTACAGCTCGGTCGGGGACCTCGTATGGCACCGCATTTACAGCCTGAACGAATCCGGCGAGTATGGCTATAGTCTCCTCTGTCTACCCGACGGAGGATTTCTCGTTACAGGTAGAGTGAACGGTTCCGGATTCACTCTGGGGCAGGCCTGGATTCTGCGAACTGATGCTTATGGAGATACCCTATGGACCGATATCTGGGGAGAGTACACAGTCAATTGGGCCAGGAGGAGCTGCTTCATCAATGACAGTCTGAAGGTCCTCACCTACGGCCGCATCCACCCCGACTCCAGCAGAGGACCACACATACTAACTTATGACATGAGCGGAAATCTCGTGCGGGAGACACGCATTTCCGAACTTGGTGGTGATCAATGCCGAGACATGTGCTTTGCACCACTCGATGGGGGTTATACGCTGACTACATACTACCAAGCAAAGGTCGTTCATGTGGATGATTTAGGCAACATTCTCTGGAGCGTAACCATACCGGATACATGGGTCAACTATGGTCTCACTATAAACTCAACCATGGATGGTGGATACATCTGGGGCGGTTACAACGACTGGGAGCCCATCGACAGTCTCCGCCTGTATCATTCGGGGAGGCTGGCCAAGCTCTCCTCGGACGGAGAAATTCAGTGGACTCGCTCCTTCGCTCAGGTGTCTTGCGCTGAGACCAACTCTGTCCGACAGCTCTCTCAAGGGGGGTACATCGCGGCGGGGTTCAATCAGTACAACACTGGAGCCCTGGTACGTTTCGCACCCGAGACAGGGATAGAAGAGGGAGAAACCATCCACGCATCCACCCTCATTCCATCTCCCAATCCCTTCACTTCGAACCTCTGCGTGAGCTACAGCCTTCCTGAGAGTATGCAGGTCTCGCTATCGGTGTACAACATCTCAGGTCGGCTTGTTGGAGAGCTCGATAACTCTGTCATGGATGCGGGAGAATACACATCGATGTGGGACCCCGGAGTATTGCCTTCAGGATGCTATGTGATCAGGCTGGTTACGGAGCAGGGAATCGAGACAAGTAACTGCGTGCTAGTGAGATAGCTACCAACAAGCTTCCGTAATCGCCGTTCTATGAAGGTATTCTGTGAGAGTTGAAGGAAGGCTCTTAGCACACTCCAATGTCAAAGGCGTTCAACATGTTAGTCATGCTGAACGCCTCTGAATCCGACTTGGTAGCGGGGACAGGATTTGAACCTGCGACCTTTGGGTTATGAGCCCAACGAGCTACCAGACTGCTCCACCCCGCGTCTGCAGGCCGGATTATAGGATAGTTGCGCTCTCTGTCAAGAGAGGATATGGAGAAGAGAGACCTGTACAGGCATAATGAGAAGGACCCGGCACCAATCAAGGTACCGGGTCCACTTGCATTCTGTATGAGCTACCTGACGATTGTCATTCTCGTAGTAGCCATCGCTCCATCTACATGTGCCCTGATGAAGTAGATGCCGTTGCTCATCGCATCTGGCACCATCCAGTTGTAGGCATGGGTGCCTTCGGCCATCTCACCTGACGAGACATTGGCCACTCTGCGTCCGGTAAGGTCGAAGACAGCTATGTCTGCCATACCCGAAGAGGTGGTGTGGATCTCGAAGGAGGCGAAAGCGCTGACGGGGTTGGGATTCACGGTACTGAGGAAGAGCCCCTGCACCGGGAGACCCTCCGTGCTTGACTCGATCCCTGTGGAGAGCGAAGCGAGCACCGCCTGGTATGCATCCACACGACCTGCACCGTAAGTGTTGTCCTTGCCGCCTGCGCCGAGGTCAACAGATGTCATCTCTATGATGCTATCGATCTTGGCGACTGAGAGACTCGGATTGGCGTCGAGCATTAGAGCTACTACACCGGCAATATGCGGTGTTGCCATAGATGTACCGCTCATTGTTGTGTACCCGCCGCCCCACTTCGTGCTGACCACATCCACTCCAGGGCCGGAGATATCAGGGTCGATAAGCGGGCTGGAGTCACTGTAGTCGCTCCACCAGGTTACAGGTCCACGGCTGGAGAAGCTGGCGATTCCATCGCCACTGTTTGTGGCTCCCACCGTTACAACGGCACTCCTGCCGCCGTGATGAGACTGGTTAGGGTGGAACCATGGTGGGGGACTGTCTCCACTGGAGAGGATAGTGCCGCTTCCCGAGCCGCTGTTACCCGCGGCCACACTGTGGAATACGCCGGCTGTAAGGAGATTTGCCTCGGCAGTACGGAGACTTGTATTCCCGTGGTCTGTGCCCATGGACATCGAGAGGACGGCTGCGCCATGCGCAGCACCGAACTGCATTGCCTGTATCCAGGTGTACTCTCCACCCACATAGTAGTTGATGCGGAGCGCCATGCATGTCGCTCCTGGAGCTACGCCTGTCTCGGTGCCGGCAGAGCCATCACCAAGTACGGATCCGGAGCAGTGAGTGCCATGGCCGTAAGTGTCCATGGGGTCGTTGTCACCATCGTAGAAGTCATACCCGTAATGGTAACCCGCACCTGTGTCGTGCCACATGTTGTTGTGCAGGTCGAGATGGTTGTAGTCCGTGCCTGTATCGATGACACCTACAATCACTCCGGAACCATCGTAACCCATGCTCCAGACATCGTCAGCGTTGATCTTGGAGACTCCCCAGGCAACGCCTCTATCAAGATCGTCGTGGATCGGTGCTCTGACCTCAACGGGCTCGATGAGTCCGCCCTGGTCACCAGCACCTCTCTCGATCAGAATTACATCGCTTCTTGTCGCAAGCTCTCTGATGACGGATACCGTAGCTTCGCAGTACACCGAGTTGGCAAGCCAGAGAGGCTGCACATTCTGCACTGTGCCCTCAGAGGCAACTGCAAGCGAGTGCAGGATGCCCTCCTGAGAGGTTTCAGATATCTCAATAAGAGCGTCAACCACGAACTCCTGCCTTTCGGCACGATCCATTCCTGCGGTTGCCGCATCTATCCATCCATTATCAACTTCACCATTTGCGATGATGAATACAGGTATGCACTCATCGGATCCTGATAACTCCATCAGCTGGCTGAGAGCCGGGTCAATGACACCGGCAAAGGCAGCGACGGAGAAGATCAGAAGCAGGGGGAAAAGCTTCATAGGTACTCCTTCCGATTGTTACAATTAGAACACAGTTCGTGTGACCCTAGCATGAACGTCAAGACAGTGCAAGTGCTAAGTCACACTTATTAATCTATATAACCCTTATATGCTATTCGACCTGTGCGCTGCTGGTGTGCGAATGAGGTTGCGTGATGACCGGGACACCCGAAAGCGCCCCGGTATCAGTGGCGGTCAGTCCCTCTTGAGACGGTCTATAAGATTACCTTCCCTGTCGCGGATGCTCACGATCATTGGCATTGAGCCGGGGAGGGAATGTGTAGCACAGCCGAGACAGGGGTCGTAGGCCCGGAAGCCCATCTCCACAAGGTTCAGGAGTCCCTGTCCAACATTACCGCCCTTGATGACGGACTGAGCCGCCTTCTTGAGTGACATGCAGATCGGGGCGTTGTTGTTGGTGGTTCCTACAATGAGATTCACTTTCGTAACGATACCATTCTCATCCGTTGCGTAGTGATGGAAAAGAGTTCCTCTCGGCGCCTCCACCTGTCCGACTCCCTCGGTAGGAGTCTGTGTCGGGATAGTGCGAATATTGTCAGAGGTGATCTCAGGGTCGGTGACAAGCTCCAGCATTCGCTCGGCGGCATAGAGGAGTTCGACCAGTCTGGCCCAGTGCGTGGCAAGTGTTGCGTTCACAGGCTTGCCGCCCAGTGTAGCATACATCTTCTCGTACTGTTCCTGCGCGAGGGGTGTGGCCATGCCATCGGAGGCGTTGCATCTCGAAAGCGGAGTTGCCCTGTAGACGCCGCTGTCTTTTCCGTCTACGAAGCCCTTCCAGCCGACATTCTTCAGGTAGGGGAACTTGAGGTAGGACCAGGGCTCGACCCTCTCAGCAATATGCTCGAGGTAGTCCTTACCCCAGAACTTCGCGAACTCGTTGCCCTCCTGGTCGGTCACCCTGACCATGCCGTCGTAGAAGTTGATGTGATTGTTCTCGTCGACGGTTCCCATGTTGTAGGTTGCGTGGGAATAGCCGTCGCTGAGAATGAGGTCCACATATGCGGGATTGGCAAGAACGATGTCCTCGAAGGCTTTCAGGCTGAAGAGACCGAAATCCACCGCATCCCTCGCCACCTGCTCGATGACAACGCGCTCATCCTCGACGAGTCTCTTGGAGACACCTCCGGGAATTGCGTGGACCGGATGAATGGTCTTGCCTCCGATGGTCTTGATGACCTGGTGACACCTGTGACGCATGTTGATGACCTGTAGACCGACCTCTTTGCCCACTTTCGCGATGACGCCAAGGATATTGCGCGTCATCGGGTCTTCCTGGGGTCCGACTATGAAATCAGGGCCACCAAGAATGTAGAAGTGAGTAGCATGGTCGGTCACATAGAAAGCACTGTAGAGGAGTTCTCTGAGCATCTTCGCGGTTCTGGGGGGATCGACATGGTAGACTGCGTCCGCGGCCTTGGCAGATGCCATGTGGTGCGCTTCCGGACAGACTCCGCATATGCGGGTCGTTATCCGTGCCAGTTCCTCTACAGGTATCCCTTCACAGAAGGTTTCAAAACCTCTGAGTTCCGGGACCTGGAAATAGACATTCTCGACATCACCCGCGTCGTCGAGGAAGATCTCTATCTTACCGTGACCCTCAAGGCGGGTGATGGGGTCTATGCTAATCCTTGTAGCCATCAGTCGTCTTCCTACGCAGGATGGAATGGGCCAGACTGAAACGGTAGAAGAGGCTTGTGGGGTTCGGGATCTGGGCCAATATCCTGTCGACTACCTCCGGGTCTTCGGAGTCTATTATCGAGCCAAGAGCACTGATGATCTTTGCACCCTGGTCTTTCACGCCGGGTGGTGGTCCGTAGCACCCTCTGCATGGCATGCCGACAGTGGGGCAGAGGGCTTCGCATCCGGCCCTTGTGCCTATCCCGGCGCAGTAGATCCCCTGCTCCAGAAGGCATTTGTCCGGTTCCGGGATGACCTCGTGAGGTCTCTTGAACTCAGAGATCTTCTTCTCTTCCTTGTCCAGGGGGCACTCATCGCATACGATCTTTGTTCCCGCGCCTACAACACTGCCCTTCTCGGGTAGGTTCCCCTCCAGGACAGCTGTAAGTACAGCCCAGGTCTGGTCGGCTACCGGCGGGCAGCCCGGGACGTAGTAGTCCACATCCACGACCTGGTCGAGAGTGCGGAGGGTGTCGTAGAACTCCGGCAGGTCAAGCTCACCTTCCGGGACAGTGGACGAAGTCTGGGGGAGTATTCTATCCGGATTGTCCACGGCCGGACTGGTGATATACGATCCCTCGAGGATGTCCTTCTTATCCTTGAGGTTGGCGAGTCCGATGACACAGCCCTCACTCGCACAGGAACCGTAAGCCACCAGTATCTTCGACTTGCGGCGCATGAGTTCCGCCATCTCCAGGTTCTCTGATGTCCGGATGGCTCCGTTGAAGAGGCAGAGGTCGATCTCTCCGTCCTCCATTGCCCTGACATCGTCGTACTTCACATCGATGGCGCAGGGCCAGAAGACTATATCCACCGCCTCTGTCAGGGGGAGTATTCTGTCCCCGATATCCAGGACGGCTATCTCACAGCCGCCGCAGCTTGCCGCCCAGTAGAGGGCGACCTTGGGTTTGCTCATTGAGTTCTCTCCCCCCTCCTATGAAAGTGTTCCGAAGTAGTCCTTCGAGAGCTGCTTCTCCCGAACTTCGGGATTGCTGTAGTCCGGCAGCAGCATGGGAGCGATGCGGTCAGCACCGACCCCGGCGGTCTTCAGCTCCTCGTTGTATTTCCTTACGTGTTCCAGAGTTGGTCTGCCGATCTCACCGGTAGCTTCGGAGTAGGCTGCCGCAGCTGCTCCAGCTATCCTCCCGAAGACGATCACATCAAGCAGCGAGTTCCCCATGAGCCTGTTCTCACCATGAATACCTCCGGCAACCTCACCTGCTGCATAGAGTCCGGGAACATTGGTTTCACAGGTGCTGTTGATATCCAGTCCGCCGTTCTGGTAGTGGAGTGTGGGATGTATGAGCATCGGCTCCTTCGATATATCTATACCGAAGCGTCTGAAGAGGATGTGCTTGCCGGGGAACTCCTTGAGGACGGTTCCCTCACCCTTCAGCATGTCGATCATTGGAGAGTCGAGCCATACGCCGAACTTGCCTGTCGGGGTCGGGACACCGTTGCCCCTGCCTTTCGGGCTGCATTCGCGGATGATGCAGGCTGCTTCCACATCCCTCGGTTCACGCTCATACACGAACTGTTCTCCATGGACATTGAGCACATTTGCCCCTGCACCGCGGAACTTCTCCGTAATGAGAATACCCTCAGCCTGTTCGGGGAAGACTACACCGGTCGGATGGTACTGGACAGTATGGAGGAAGGAGATAGGCACGCCGGCGCGGTAGGCCATGACAATCCCGTCAGCTGTGGCGCCGTAGTGGTTGGTGGTCATGAAATCCTGGATGTGAAGTCTTCCACTGCCTCCGGTCGCGATGATGACAGCGCTGGCTCTGGCGAAGTTGTACTCGCCTGTCTCCAGATTGTAGAGGATCGCCCCCGCACATCTGCCTGCATCATCCAGCACGATCTCAACCGCAGGGCAGAACTCGACGACATCTATCATATCAGTATGGTTCCTGGCCTCATCACGGATAGTCCGCATTATCTCGGCGCCGGTGATATCAGCCGCGTAGTGCATCCTCTTTCGGCTTGTGCCTCCACCGTGCATTGTCTTCATGGTGCCATCCTCGAACTTGGAGAACGAGGCGCCCAGACCTTCCAGCCATCTGAGGGCATCCGGGGCATTGCTAACCATTGTGTAGACCAGTTCCGGGTCGTTGGCGAAGTGGCCACCACCGAGGATATCGAGATAGTGGAAGTAGGGTGAATCCTTGCCGACCTTGTCCGCCGCCTGGATGCCACCCTCCGCCATCATTGTATTGGCGTCACCATGACGAAGTTTGGTCGCTATGAGGACTCTTGCGCCGTTCTCAGCCGCGAGTATCGCTGCAGCTGTCCCTGCGCCGCCTGCTCCGATCACGAGCACATCAGTCTCGTAGTCCGGTTTGTCCAGATTCACAAGGTCGGGATTAACGCGGCTCTTCGCCTCCAGCAGGTCCACCATCTCGTTGCTGATGGAATAGCCCTTGCTGGGGCCTATCTTAATCTCCCTGCGGGTGCCCTCGATGAAGTCGGGATGGAAATTCCTGAGAACCGGGTCCCGCTCCTCCAGTTTCAGGGCAGGGAACTCCTGATCTCTCTTCTTCCTCTCGACCCTGGCAGGTCGCGTCTTCTCTACTTTTTCTATCAGTGCCCTGATGCTTTCAGGATACGGCATGGCTGACCTCCAGTTCCGTCAGTGCGTTCATCAGACGTACCTCGCATCCTGCGGCTTCCAGTCGTCCTCTGTCATCTGCGGTTCGGCTTCACGATCACGATAGAGCTGCTTCAGGTCATCCGTGGATTTGCCCATCAGCTCTCTGAGGGATTCCTCGAACTCACCTGCTGCAACACGTTCCACCTGTTTCTCCAGATGCTTTGCTCTTGGTGTCAGGTGTCTGGCGTTAAGTCTCCGTGAGAGGATGGCCACATTGAACTGGACCTCCTCCGCAGGACATCTTGAAGCGCACAGGCCGCACATGATGCAATCGAAGGAAGTTTCGGCTACACCCTTTATGTCTCCGCGAATGGCCTGTGCCATGTAGTGCATGACATCGATATCCATCGGGCATGCCTGTGTGCAGGCATTGCAGCCGATACACTTGAATATCTCAGGATAGAGGGCGGCAACCTCACCGCCGGTCCCCTGCATCTCATCGATGTCGAACTCGGCTCTGTTGCCGGGGTAATAGGGCAGTATCATCAGGTGCATCCCTGACTCGACAACTGTCTGGCAGGCCAGACCCACCTGAAGGCGATAGCTGTCTGGATCCCGGTAGACGGTTCCGCAGGCGCCGCATATGCCGCCCCTGCAGCCGCAGCCCCTCACATGCTGATAGCCTGCATACTCCAGAGCCTTCTGTATGGTGAGGCTGGAGGGTACCATGTACCTTTTCCCCATGAAGAAGATGGGGACCAGATCATCCACAGATCTGTTTGCAGCGTTTTCACTCATTTTGCCATCTCCCTTGCCGCGAGTTCAAGCGGTCCTGCAGAGCGGAGCTCCTCTGTGAATTCATCCATGACTTCCGCGAACTTCTTGCCTTCTGCCGCGGATATCCATTCCAGACGCAGCCTGTCCCCGTCGATCCCGAGTTCCACCAGGACCCTCTTGAGAAGGGAGACCCTTGCCTGGGTCTTGTAGTTACCGTCCTGATAATGACAGTCACCGGGATGGCAGCCGCCGATAAGAACTCCGTCAGCTCCCTGCCTGAAAGCCCATATGATGTGTTCAGGGTCCACACGACTGGAGCACATGAACCTGATGTTCACTCCACTTGGCGTATATTGGAGCCGGGAAGTCCCGGCCAGATCGGCCCCTGCGCTTGTGCACCACTTGCACACGAAGCAGACTACCTTCGGCTCAAACATCGAAAGCCTCCAATGCCGCGCTCACCATTACCTCTATCTGCGTATCGGAGAGGTTGTGCTGCTGGGTCGCTCCGCAGGCGCAGGCGGCGACACAGGAGCCGCAACCTTCGCAGAGAGCTGCATTGACAACCACAACGTTCTTCTCCTCGTCGAACTCCCTCGCATCGTAGGGGCAAACTGATATGCATATCCTGCATGCTCCACAGAGGTCCTCGTCCACCCATGCGATGGCCGGGTCCTGCTCCATCATCTCTTTCGAGAAGAGAGAGATTACCTTGCAGGCGGCGGCGCTTGCCTGGGCAACGGTCTCGGGGATATCCCTGGGACCCTGAGCGCAGCCGGCCAGGAAGAATCCGCTGTTAACGCTTTCCACTGGTCTCAGTTTTGGATGCGCCTCAGAGAGGAAGCCGTTCGGTCCCGACTGGATCCTGAGTTTCTTCGCCAGATCCCGGGAATCCTCCTTCGGGGTTATCGCTGTTGCCAGCACCACAAGATCTGCCCTTATCTCGACATTCCTTCCGGTGAGCGTATCGGTGCCCCAAACGACTGTCTTGTCCCCATCGCGGAAGATCCTCGCGACCTTCCCTCGAAGGTAGACTACACCCTCTTCGACCTCGGCTTTGTGGTAGAACTCCTCGTAGCCCTTACCGCCTGTCCGGATGTCGATGTAGAAGATGTACGGCTGACCGTCATGGACCCTGTGCTTGTAGAGGAGGGCGTGCTTAGTCGTATACATGCAGCAGATCTTGGAGCAATATGGTTTGTAACGCTCCGGATCACGTGAACCGGCGCACTGTACGAAGACCACTTCCTTGGGAACCTTGCCGTCTGAAGGTCTCCTCACCTCTCCTGTCGTGGGTCCCGAGGCAGAGAGAAGTCGCTCAAAAGCCAGACCGTCGATGACATCAGGCACGGTGTCGGCGCCGTACTCCTGAAGGTCGAGTATCGGGAGAGTATCGTATCCTGTGGCGGTGACAATGGCGCCAACCTCCACCTCGATGATCTCATCCTCCTGCTCGAAGTCGATCGCCTTCGGTTCACATACTTTCTCGCAGAGACGGCACTTGCCGCTTTTGTAATAGATGCAATTATCCCTGTCGATGACAGGCTTGTTCGGAACGGCCTGGGGGAAAGGAACGAAGATCGCGCCTCTGGTGGACAGCCCTCTGTCGAATTCCGCCGGGACTTTTGCCGGACACTTGGCCATGCAGTCCCCGCAGCCGTTGCATATGGACCAGTCCACAGACCGGGCCTTTTTCCTGATCCAGACCGTAAAATTACCCACATAGCCCTTGACCTCTTCGACTTCGGAATAGGTCATGAGGGTGATGTTGGGATGCTTGCCGGCCGCGACCATTTTCGGAGTAAGGATGCACTGCGAGCAATCCAGGGTCGGGAAGGTTTCCGAGAGCTGCGCCATATGCCCACCGATGGAGGATTCTCTCTCCACCAGTATCACCTTGTTTCCAGAGTCCGCGATGTCCAGAGCCGCCTGTATACCGGCTATCCCTCCGCCTATGACCAGGGCTTTCCGGGTGATGGAGACAGGTATGGGCTCGAGAGACTCGTTCAGCATGCTCTTCCGGACCATTGTTCCGACTATCTTGATTGCTTTCTCGGTGGCCTTTTCCATGTCGGAATGAACCCAGCTGCACTGCTCGCGGATATTGGCTATCTCGCACTGCCATGCATTGAGACCCGCTTCGACGGAAGCGGTCCTGAAGGTGGATTCATGAAGAGTCGGAGAGCAGGCGGCAACAATGACCGCGTCCAGTTTTTCTTCTTTGATCTTCTCCCTTACGAGAGACTGTCCGGGCTCGGAGCACATGTAGATGTAATCCATGGCGAAGACTACGCCGGGCATCTTTGCGGCCTCTGCCGCCACACGTGCTACATCGACGGTTCCGGCAATGTTGATGCCGCAGTGGCAGACGAATACTCCTATCCGCTTCATTCGCCCACCTCCGCAGCCTCTGGTGTATCCAGCTTCTCGAGTATTGGAGAGACGTCAACGCAGTGCATGTCGAATCCCTGTTTCTCCGGGCCATTGCCCAGCGCCAGAGAGAGAAGCTGTGTGAAGTAGAAGATCGGCATTGGTCTAAAATCAGGATAGGCCTCGGCAATTGCCTCCTGTCTGGAGTCAAGGTTGTAGAAGCAGAGGGGACAGCTGACGACCAGGGCATCGGCGCCGTTGGCCCGAGCCGAGGAGAGTATCCTGTAGCACAATCGCGTTGATGCGTCGGGGCTGGATACGGAAAGGTAGGAGCCGCAGCATTCGGTCCTGTAGGGGAAGCTGACCACACCGGCTCCCAGAGCCCTGGTGAATTCATCGATGATGGTGGGATTCTCAGGATTGTCCAGCTTTATCTCTTTCTCCGGCCTCAGCATGACGCATCCGTAATAGGGGGCGATGTTGATGCCCTTCAGAGGATTCTTCAAACCTGCCGGGAGATTTTCGAAGCCGATGATATCCCTCAGGTACTCCAGAAGATGGAGAACCTTCACTTCTCCATCGTAATCCACCCAGGGAGCATCATCGCTTTCGAGGTACGTCCTTTCGGGATCGTCGTCAGCCAGGAAAGCATTCACCCGCTTCCTGATCACCTCATCGTTTCTGATGCTGTAGTTCGCTCTCTTCAGGGTGTTGTAGCAGAAATCACAGATGGTTATCAGCTCTTTCCTGCCGGAGTCCCTCACATCCTTCAGTATCCTTGAGGGGGCGATCAGATTCATTACCCTCTCACTGGAGACCGGAGGAACGGCTCCGCAGCAGGTCCAGGTCTCGAGCTCATCGAGCTCGAACCCGAGTCCCAGAGCAGCGTCCCTTGCCGAGCGGTCCAGGTGGGAGGACCTCTCCTTGAGGGCGCAGCCGGGATAGTAGGCTACCTTGGCCATTTTCCCTCCAGACCTAGGTTGACAGTTTTCGGTAGACGCCGACCAGTCCCGGCTGGGGGACCTCCGCCGCCAGTTCCGGCGATATCTCGTCTGGACCGAAGTGGTCCACTCCTGCCTCCAGAGCCAGCTGCCTGAGTGTATCCATGACAGCTTCGATGTCGATGCCCTTGGGGCATCTGACCGTGCACTGGAAGCAGCTCGCGCATATCCAGATAGTTCCGCTGTTGAGGAGAATGTCCTTCTGTCCCAGCTGGGCGAAACGTATCATCGCACTTGGCAGGATGTCCATCTCCTGTGCAAGGGGACATCCCGAAGAGCAGTTGCCGCACTGGTAGCAATCGTAGAGCTTCTGCCCGCTGAGTTCGTCCACTCTCAGACCGAACTCTCCTCGAACCATTTCCCTGTTCAGTTCCAGGGGTGGGTTCTTCGGCGGGGATACTCCCTTACTTTGGCTCATCGTGAGGGTTCTCCTCTCGAATGGTGCGAGACCCGCCTTCGGACGGATCATCGAATTCAAGCTTCATTATCTCATCTGCAATCTGTGGTAGGACGCTCTTCAGCTTAGGGGAGATCACATCACCGTAATGCTCGGGAGGTACGATTTCAATGCCGTAGATATGCACGGTAGAGGGCATTGCCATACCCATGCGTCTCCCTGTCTCAAGAACCTGATCGATGGAGAAATGGTGGGATGTAACGGGCAGGTGGTCCATTCTGGCACTGCCGAGATCGATCTCGAGAAGAGTGCCGGGAGGATGATCACCCGTTGTTATCGAATCAATGACAACAAGCCTGTCATGGCCGCTTATATCGTCGAGAAGTCTGATGGGGGAGAAAGAAGTGGAGAGGACGCGTACGATGTGCGCTTCCCCGGCCAGCTCACCTACCTGTTCGGCAAGCAGGCATCCTATGCCGTCGTCACCGAGGATCGGATTCCCCAGGCCGAGCAGCACGGTGCGGGGGTGACTTAATCCGGCGATCAAGTAAGGCCAGAACCGGATAGGTTCCGACTAGCTCCCCCCTTTCAGGAGTCAGGGTCCCCTAACGGTTCCTGTCTCAATCGCGTGGTCGAAATAATACCAGAAGAAATAGATGACCTCTTCTTCGGTGAACGTATCTATAAGCTCAGCGTGCTTGATCGAATCGATGGCCATAGAGAGAGTCAGGTCCTCCTCCATTGCTGTGGTCAGCATTGAGCCAACAGCCTCGCAGTCCTCCTCTGATGTGATCGCATCGAATGAAACCTGCAGGTCGGAAGTGAGGACCGAGCGGAAAGTGTCCAGCCGGACCTGTCTCGATTCTTCCCTTGTCTCGCGGCTGCAGGAAACAATCATGATCGAAGCCAATACGAGCGAAAGCACCAGAGCTGTTCGTGTCACAGCCTGATGCCGAGGCTTACCCTGTGGGCGTTGCCCAGATCGGCGAAGGGCTTGAACGCGTAATCGAGCGAGAGCATGCTCCAATTGGTTCCGGCACCGAAAGCAAGAGCGTCGAGAATACTTCCCCCCGCGTTGTCTGCCGCGTTCTTGTCCCTGAGGTTGCCCCCGGCCCTCAGAGCCAGAGCATCCATCGGTCTGTACTCGACACCGACAGCAGCGTTGAAGTCCCCCTGGAAAGGGTAGCTGATATCGGCGGCCACAAGGAGTTTGTCATTCAGCAGGCTGGTGCTGGCGCCGGCGGCGATCTCCGTTGGCATGGGGTCATTTTCCTGGTAAAAAGCCTTTGTCTGAAGACCTGCATTTCGGAGTACGAGTCCGAGAGAAATGCCCGAAGGCTGGAACCACAGGCCTGCATCAACAAGGAAGGCATTGCCGCTGTAGGTGTCGATGCTGGAGTAGACGAATCTGCCGGTTGCCCCGAGAGAGAGAGTTGGACTTAGTTTTCTGGCGTACGTGCCGGAGAATGCCAGGCCATTTGTGCTGAATTCCTCACCTGTTCCGGTCGGTTCTGTCATGGTCGTTCTTATGAAAGAACCTCCGTAGAAGTAGTTGATGGATGCACCGACAGCATCGTCGCTGGTCGGCTTGACCCATCCGGCGAAACCGGCCTGCATGTCCATGAGGTACCCGGTGTATGTGGAGGTGAAAGTCTGTTCCTGGACAGTTGCCAGGGTAGCCGGATTCCAGTAGAGCCCCATGGGATCTCCCGATACGGAAGTGAAGGCTCCTCCCATTGCTACAGCCCTGGCGCCGGCCGGGATCTGGAGGAATGCGAAACCCGAAGTGCCAGCCGTTGCCGCACCAGCGAGGAGTACTAATAAAGCTGCTATGATGCTCTTCATGAGAGAGCTTCCTTCCATCATTCGCGGAACCCTGGAATTTCATATCCACGGGATAGACTATCTATGTTCATTCATCCTCCGGGTCAACCGGGTAGAAAGCCCACATCACTGCCGTGCTGTCGGACCGCGCCCCCCTGATCATGTCCCTGGCGCAGACTATAACATACAGACCTTGACCTGCAGTCGCGGAGTCCACCCGTATCACAGGGAGGTCGTCGGGAAGCGAATCCTCCCTGAACCACCCTTCACCCTCCAGTCTTAGATTGAGATCGAAGGTGTTGTTCCCGCCCATGCCGATAACGAAGCCCCCGCTGGATGCAGAGGGCGGATAGACTGAAAGTGTGCATGGCTCCAGAAGCGTCAACTCCAGTATCGCCAGTCCGGTTCCGGTGTATCCCCTTGCCGCAAGCGTCGCGAGAAAGTCCTCTGCCTCACTTCTGAGAGAGGCCGCCTGCAGGAGATTGGCAAGCAGTATGAAGAGAAGAACGACGAATCTCAAGCTAATCCTTGATGCCAGACCTGGAGTAGCTGGCTACGATCCTCTTCTGAGCGGCGAGGAAGAGCACTATCAGTGGCAGTGTTGAGAATGTCGATGCCGCCATCAGCAGCTGATGGTTGCTGGACTGCTCCTGGTTGAAGTAGGAGAGACCGACCTGGAGCACCCTGAGCTCCTCTGAGTGTGTGACAACAAGCGGCCACATGAAGCTGTTCCACGAGCTGATGATGTTGAATAGCAGGACTGTGATTATCACAGATTTTGACAGGGGAAGGACGACCTTCCAGAGGTACTTCAGTCTGCTGCAGCCATCGAGTATGGCCGCCTCATACAATGATATGGGAATGGTTCTGAAGTGCTGCCTCAGGAGGAAAATGCTGAACACGTTCGCAACCCATGGGACAATGAGCGCAGCATAGGTGTTGATCCACCCCAGCTTGGCCAGGATCACATATGACGGTGCGAGATATACCGGCTGCGGCACCATCATAGTGGAGAGGAATAGGAGGAAGAGCATGTCCCTTCCCCTGTATTTCATGGTTGCGAATGAGTACGCAGCAAGACTTGACGTGACCAGCACCCCGAAGACAACCAGCACTGTAACCAGCAGTGTATTGAGGAAATATCTGCCGAAGGGAACCTTGGTCCAGGCCTCGACATAATTGCTGAACCCGCCCTGTTCGAGGGAGGTTCCGACCATCCAGAGGAAGGGGAGGAGCATGACGAATCCGCCGAGGATGAGAAAGAAGTGCTTCGCTGCAGTACGGGCGATGGCTCTGGCGGTCATGATAAGACCGTTCTTACCAGAACCGGTCCCGCCGGTTTTACGGGGACACGTAACAGGTACATGTCCCCCTGCCCGGGCACGGCGGCCCCACATGTACGAACGGTCATCATGAGTGATGCACTCATGATCCGTAATGCACCTTTCGACCGGCAACTTTCCTCTGGATCATCGTCAGCCCCAGCAGCACGAGGAACAGGAAGACGGAGATGGCGCTCGCATAGCCGATGTCAAAGCGGTCGAATGCTTTCTGGAAGAGATAGAAGACAATCACATTTGTCGTTCCGAGAGGACCTCCGCCAGGTGGAGGCGTCATGACATAAACCAGCGCGAAAGTCTTGAACGAGATGATGGTGCTCATGATGAGCACATAGTACGTGGTTGGTGAGAGCAATGGCCATGTTATGTGCCGGAACGTCCCCCATTTCCCTGCACCATCCAGCTTGGCAGCTTCGTAGTATGTGTTTGGAATATTCTCCAGTCCCGCAAGGAAGAGAACTGTATTGTAACCTGCGCTCTTCCAGACGCTCACCCCCATCAGCGAGACCAGCGCCAGGCTTGGTCCTGCAAGAATGCCCTTGGGATGGATGCCGATGGGCGCCAGCATCATTTCAAATATTCCCCTGGGCTCACGGAGCCACAATAGAGGATCTCCGCCCAGTGCCGTGATGATCCGATTGATCGGACCAGCCTCTGGATTGTAAAGCCATGTCCATACTACTGAGATGGCAACCGCCGAAGTAACCACGGGAAGGAAGTAGATGGTTCGGTAGAAGCCTTTACCTGCAAGTTTGCCGCGCAGGAGAATGGCCAGGAAGAGAGGGAAGATAATACCGGCAGGGACCACACCGATGACGAAGAAGAGCGTGTTGATGACACTTTGCCAGAAACGGGCGTCAGAGAGCATTCGGGCGTAGTTGTCCAGGCCGACGAACCCGTGGAATCCGCCGATGTCATAATCAGTGAAAGACGCAGTGAAGGAACTCAGAATCGGGAGCGTCCGGAAGACCAGTACCACCAGCAGAGCCGGCAGAATGTACAGGTACGGCTCGATCCTGGACTTCCTGGACTTAGTTCTCAATGGATACCCCTGAACTCGAACCCGCACCTGTTCCAAAGGGGCGGGCGAGGGAAGTGTTCGATACTCTGACGGTCCTCCCGTCGGTCCCGACAACAATAGTCCCGCCGGTGTCCGTACGCAAGATTTCCGCGCCAAGATCCGAATAGACCTCCAGTACCGTAGGATGGGGATGTCCGAAAGAGTTATTCCTCCCTGCCGAGAACACCGCGAACTGTGGTCTCAGGGTTCTGAGGTATGGCGGAAAGATGGAGGAGAGGCTGCCGTGATGAGGAACTTTTAGTACCGTGACAGGTGAGGCCTGCGGGGTCATGGTCCTCTCCGAATTCTCCTCCATGTCTCCGGTCAGGAGGACGCTGAAGTCGCCGCACCGGACCATGAGCAGGGCGGAGCTTTCGTTAAGATCCAGATCGACCCCCCGCTCCCCCAGTGAGACTATCTCCGCTGTGACCACCGATGAGAGTTGCCGCAGCTGGAATTCCTCCATCAGCGCATAGTCGCATCCCTGCTTGAGCACTTCCTCCAGAAGGTCCTCGTAGATATAGGAGGAGTAGTCCATTCCTGGATCCCACACTTCCAGGACTGTGAATTTGCGCATGACCGATGGCAGTCCGCCTATATGGTCCGCATGGGGGTGAGAAAAGGCAACGACATCAATAGTATCAACCCCCAGTTCATTCAGGCGGTGAACCACTGCCGCCTCCAGAGGGCCGCCGGCATCGGGTCCGCCATCGAAGAGCCAGGTCTCTCCCCCTTTTGCTTCAAGCAGGATGGCGTCCCCCTGACCGACGTCGAGGAAGGAGACAGTGAGCAGCGGGATCAGGGAATCCGCGATGGGCATCCAATGTGAAGTGTCGCTGATACCGCCTGAGGGTGTGCCGAGAGTTACACTCTCACGAATGGACTCCAGCGTCCCCGGACCGATGCCGCTGACATACTCCAGGTCTCCCAGAGTCAGGAACGGACCGAAGGTTTCCCGGTATAGAACGATGGACGAGGCTTTAACCGGACCAATCCCGGGGAGCGTCTGAAGTGTCCATTCGTCTGCGGAGTTCAGATCGACAAGGTCGGGAGACAGGAGAGATAGTGCCAGTAAAAGCACAAAGAGCCTGCCCATTACTTGACATACCTCCGTTCCGTGTTAAGCTTACCCCCGCAAAATCGAGAAAGGGGGTTCTCATGAGGAACCTGCTTGCGGTCGGTCTTCTGCTGGCCATGGTGGTATCCGCCGGTGACATCAGGCTTGAGAACAGCGACTTCACGACTCTGGCCTACATCAGGGACAACGGAAGGGTCGAAAGCGCTTCGTTCGAGATCCTTGGATATATAAGGGAAGAAGGCCGGGTGGAGAACGACACCTTTGAGATCCTCGGCTATTTCGACGAGGATGGAAAGATCGAGGATGAGAGCTTCGATGAGCTCTATACAATCGAGTCCGACGGCCGTCTGACCGATAACCGGTTCATGAAGGTAGCCGAAATACAGAGTGATGGCACTGTCGAGGACGACTGCTTCAGAGCTATCCTCTACGCCGATGGCAGTCATCCTGATATGACAAGCCGCATTGCTGTCTACCTGGTATTCTTCAGCGATCTCCTGGAGGACTGATCGGCGAAGGGAGGCATACGCTTTGCCCCCTGATCCTGATATCAAATGCCTGATTCGATCTGCCATTCCGGCAGGTAGTGGTTCAGATCTATCAATGGTCTCCATCTGATGGCTGAAACTACCCGGGAACTCCTGATGCTCTTCACTGACATAGAGGGTTCGACCAGGTTGTGGGAGAAGGACCGGGAGTCGATGTCCCTTTCCCTCAAGACCCATGACGTTCTTCTCTCAGCAGCAGTGACATCTGCTGGTGGTTCGATCATCAAACATACAGGTGACGGTGTGTTTGCGGTTCTGCCTGCGGGTGCTTCTATCCTTCCAGGGCTGGTGGACTTGCACAGGATACTGTCATCCACTTCAGCAGAGCTTCCAACCGCATTGAGATTAAGGATGGGGCTTCACTGCGGACAGGCTGAAGAGAGGTCAGGTGACCTGTTCGGACCGGATGTCGGATTGACCCAGAGGGTAATGGATTCCTGTGCCGGTGGTCAGATACTTCTGACATCAGAAGCTGCCGCGAACATTCCACTTCCCGCAGGTTCCTCACTTGTCGACCTGGGTATTCAAAGACTCAGGGATCTGGGAGAACCGAGGAGGCTTCATCTCCTGCGTCATCCGGGTCTTCCAGGGACCGATCGCATCTCTCCCAGAACACTTTCCAGTGTGCCGAACAACCTGCTCAGACCTCTGACTCCTTTCGTTGGAAGGAGCAGGGAGATGCTGGAGCTGCGGAGACTTCTTGCGAATGAAGACCTCCGCCTGATGACCATTACCGGTCCCGGCGGTACCGGTAAGAGCAGGCTCGCTCTCCATGTAGCGGCCGAAGCTTCGATACATTTCCCTGATGGAGTCTATCTCGCCCAGCTTTCCGGTCTCACCTCTATAGACCAGCTTGCACCTGTACTTGCCTCAGCAATAGGACTGGAGGTCAGTTCTTCCGGAGACCCAGGCAGAATGCTCATCGAGTACTTCCACACCAGGCGGATACTGCTCATTCTGGACAACTACGATCACTTCCTCCCAGATATCGGGTTCATCGAGCGTATCCTGGATTCAGGCCAGGGGATGAAGCTAATTGTTACTTCCAGAGAGAGGCTCCACTCCGCAGCCGAATCACTCATTCGCCTGTCAGGGCTCTCTTCCGGGCTCTCTGGTCAAGCCGGGGAAGGGGAGCGGCTATTCATCGAGACTGCAGAGCGAATGGGTGGTGGATCAATCAGCCCTGCTGATCTCTCCTCAATCAGCACCATTTGTACGAAGCTCCATGGCAATCCCCTCGCGATAATCCTGGCCTCCTCGTGGGGTTCGGTCCTGACCCCGGGGGAGATCCTCGAGGAGCTCCGGGGCTCAGCACCACTAAGGGCAAACATCATCGGCCTCCCGACAAGGCATAGCAGTCTGAGAGAGGTCTTCATGTTTTCCTGGAGATTGCTGGACGGGAAGGGGCAGAGGAACCTCTGTCTTCTCTCATTCTTCAGAGGGAGCTTCACTCGTGAGGATGCTCTTGCTGTTACTGGTGTAGATCTTGGCGGTATCTCTGAACTTCTCGATAAGTCACTCATTGAACGCCTGGAGAATAGTCGTTTCAGTATTCATCCGCTAGTTCTGGATTTTGCACGTATGCTGACTGATGAAGGGCTTGAGCCCGGCGCAGCTGAGAGAGTGGCTGAGGTGTATCGCAGGTACTTCTGCGAGATGCTTGAGCTCCATGCTGACGGATTGCTGAAGGGTGACAGAACCAGTGCTTCAAAAGCCCTGCTGGATTCGATGGACAATATCCGCGAAGGGTGGCGAACATCCATTCTGATGCGGGACTGCGATTCTATTCGCTCCGCCTGTCATGGCATGTTTGCTCTACTGGGGCATATGGGTGCCTATCAGGAGGGCTGGGATCTCTTCTCCCAGGCAGTGCACTCGTGCGTTTCAGAAGGAGGAGTGCTGGATCCCCTTCGAGGCTGGCTTCTTACTTACCAGGGCTGGTTCGGCTCCTACTGCAGGTCCAGCTCAGAGAGCCTCATCCTGCTCGAAGAGAGCGTTAACCTTTTCCGGGGGACCAGCGACAGGAAGGGTCTTGCTGCTGCGCTGAACAACCTCGGCAACTCCCTGTATGTCTCCGGGAGGTTCTCCGAGGCGGAGCGAGTGTACTCGGAGAGCCTATCCATCCGAAGGGCGGAGGGTGACAGGCACGGTGTTGCTGCGGTACTCAACAATCTGGGGAACCTTGCATGCGAGAAGGGGGAATATCACAGGGCGACAGAAGCATACCTTGAATCACTCGATATCGACCGGAAACTCGGTGACAGTCACGGTTCAGCCGCGTCTCTCACCAATATCGCAATAGTTTCAATGAACACCGGTGACTGGGACAGAGCCTCCGTGCTCCTGAAGGAAGCTCTGGAGATCGAGCAGGCCATAGGCAGGGACTTTAGCGCCGCCATCGTCAAGGGCTTCATTATAGATGTACTTCTCCATGGGGAGCGGCTTGACGAGGCTGAAGAGCTCATCCGCTCAAACCAGAAAGCCTTTGATGATCTTGGAAGCGGATGGGGCGCTGCAAGCACTGAGCACAAGCTTGCCCGGCTGTTGATGAAGCGGAGTTATATCAGTGAGGCAGCACGGAAACTTCTTCCGGCAGTGCGCTCTTCACTGCAGAACGGATGGATTCCTCTTACACTTGATCTGCTCGGTCTCTCTGCCAATCTGCTTGGGAGAGCAGGTCTCGTGAAGGAGGCTACGGATATATCTATTTTCATTAGAGAGCATCCATCCTCATCACCAGGGTTGATTCAGGAACTCGAAGAAGAAGCTCTGCTTGACCGTGACAGCGTTTCCACTGATGCAGGGGACCTTAACAGCATATCCACCGCCGTGGACCTGGCTGAACGGGGCTTGAATAGCATCTGCGGCGGCTGATCAAAGCCGCCTACAGCTTCGCCGCTTGACATCCAGATATGTAAACATATGTATAGGTAGGAGGTGGCCATATTGAACGATCTCACAGCCAGACAGCGTCAGGTTCTCGATTTCATAACACTCTACATCAATGACCACTCTTTTCCCCCGACAATTCGGGAAATACAGAGTCATTTCGGTCTCAAGAGCACGAAGGGTGTCAAGGATCACATCGACCGGCTTGTCGATAAAGGCTTCCTCAGACGAACTGACGGTGCTGCTCGAGCCCTTGAAGTAGTTTCTTCAGGCAGGATTCCACCGGTCACAGGCGTGCCCCTCGTAGGAAGCGTCGCCGCAGGTCTTCCGCTCCTTGCCGAGCAGAATATCCTGGAGTACCTCCCTGTCTCGAAGAAGACGGCAAGGTCTGACGGAATGTTCATGCTCAGAGTAAAGGGCGACAGCATGACAGGTGCTGCCATTCTCGAAGGCGATCTTGTCCTTGTCAGGCCACAGCCTTTCGTTGAGCAGGGCGAGATCGCGGTCGTGCTTCTCGACGACGAGGCTACTGTCAAGCGTTTCTACCGCCGCGGGAACTCGATTGAGCTTCACGCTGAGAACCCATCCTACGCTCCTATCATCTGCAATAATGACGGGTCGGATGTCAGGGTACTCGGCAAGGTGACGGCGGTATTCAGGGAACTCGAGTAACTGCCGATAGGGAATTATCTCACGAATTTGTGTCTTCCAGGAACCGGAATCCTGTAATCGTGGTTACACCGGTTGACGGAGTTGAAGCGATAAGCCATAATTTCCCACAATCACTATACGGTAATTGGAAGTGGATATGAAGCAAGCACTTCTCTTGCTGCCGCTGGTATTATTGGCAGGTACGGCCATGGCTGCGACACAGATAGTCGCTACCCTGGACGCGCCCGATACAAATATCACCGGCCTGGGCTTCGGCAACGGTTCACTCTGGGCTGTTGACCATGACACGGAGTTCGCCTACCGGGTGAACCCGACTACCGGTGCGGTGGAGCATTCCTGGTACTGCTCCAACTCTTCGAGGGTGCCATCCGGGCTTACTTATGCCAATGGCACGATCTACATCAGTATGGGGAATCCCCCGAATCTCACCAGCTCATACGCCTACAGATACAACGAGACCGGAGTCTATCAGGGACAGTTCGATCTCGACTGTTGAGGCAGCGATCTCGACCAGCAGGTGACTGGTCTAGGAGCTAGCGCTTACAGTATCTACGGTGCAGGCGTTGACACACAGACAATGAAGGAAGTCGTCGAGAAGTATTCCTTCACCGGATCTATCCAGACCGGACCGTTCTTCATGCTCGAACTGGGTATCAGCTTCCATGATATCGCTTTTCACGACAACATGATCTGGTACGCACTGGGCAGCGGTGGTGAGAACAGCGTAGAGGTTTACAACTCAAGCGGCAGTCTCATCCACTGGATACCTTCGAGCATAGTGCCCGGGGCATACGGGCTAACTTTCGACGATGCCGGCTATCTCTGGGCGAGTGACACTAACACCGATGAACTCTACAAGATATCTGTGGATTTCACCGCCCTCGAGAGGGAGACCTGGGGAGCCATAAAGGCGACCGTAGGAAGTCTATAGCTTAAATAGCCGACGTGGAGACATAGGAAAGCCGGGGGCTGTCAGCCCCCGGCTTCTCTGCTTTCTGGAGCAGGATCAGTCGAGTATGGTGAAGCTTTCGGTGAACGTGATGACGTTTCCCTGAGTGCCCAGCGGCCAGGCCATCGGGAGCTACATCATTCCCATGCCCGAGTAGTGGCCCCATCCGCCTGCAGCCATGTCATGATCCTCAGTGATAACCGACCAGATATTGATCTGTCCGCTTACACCAATATCCTGCTCTGCAGTTATGCTGTAGGAAAGAGTTTTCGCATTTGAGCATCTCCAGTAGTTCCGCGGTCAATGTATTTACTACACATACGGTAAGATTATTACCGAGTAGACCAGTCGGTCAAGAGCAGTAAGCGAAACCAGATCATCCAGAGTATCCTGCGGCGCTACGTCCTATACTCCTCCAGAAAGAGAAGACTGTGCTTAGATCAATGAATACTCCGGAGGATGCCGGTAATGTCAGAGGGAGTCAGTGCCAGATAGTCAGCCCGGTCCGTCTCCTCAGGACTGCCGTAGCCATAGGCGCAGCCGATGGAGAGGATACCTGATTCCCTGGCTGCATCGATATCGTGGTATCGGTCACCGACCATAACGGCTGCATCTGGACTTCCTGCAGCCAGGTGCAGTGCCGAGACCCTGGCGGATTTGGATGCTCCGCCATCCCGCCCACTCAATTCCGCAAACAGACCCCTGATGTTCAGGGCCTCCGTAACCAGTTCAATGTAATCGAGCCCTGCGTTCGAGCAGATCGAGAGAGTCCAGCCGGAATTCCCGGCCTCTTTCAGCATGCAGAGGGTACCCGGATAGAGTTCTCCCAGTACCGGAAGAGTCTCCCGCTGGTGCTTCCGTATGCCGCTTCGAAATTCTGAGTAGTATTTCTCAGAGCCCATGAGTTCAAGGCAGAAGACTTCCAGCGGCTCACCATATAGAGAATTGATCCTGTGATCCGGCGCGGGAGGGAAGCCAAGGTCCTGCATTGCCCGTCTGATTGCAGGCAGGAGAGCCTTCTCCGTACAGTGGAGTGTTCCGTCGAGATCAAATATGGCCAATCTGGATGTGTTCATTACTCCTCCATATCAGGTGTTCTGAAATATACAAATCCGCAGACGCCGGTGGATGAGTTATCTTCCCTTCGTTACATTCGGACAGTCGAATTTAGGGAGCAGTAATGTCAGTATCCCGTGAATTGGATTCACATGCTGTTGGGAAATCTCCTTCCGGCATGTTCATAACCGACCTTGACGGAACCCTCCGAAGGGAGGAGACTGTCGACCGTGCTGATATATTGGCGCTGGAATACCTTGGCTCGCTTGGCATTCCTAGGGTTATAGCCACTGGAAGGTCGCCCTTCTCCTTTATGAGGTTCGCCGGGGAGCAGGATCTTCCCGTGGATTACCTGGTACTGTCAAGCGGAGCTGCAGTAATTGACTGCAGTACCGGTGAGTATCTGAGAAGAGTCTCGATGTCAGCGGAACAGACCTCTGCAGCGGTCGGTGTTCTGACCGGCATGCAGCTTGACTTCACAGTTCACCGGCAGATACCCGACAACCACAGATTTCTTTACAGCATGCCTTCCGGTGACAATTCCGACATGGACCGGAGGATCGACCTCTATCGGGACTATTGCAGGCCCCTTACCAGAGAAGGCCATGAGAGTCCTTCCACTCAGCTGGTTGTGATAGCTCCACCTGAACGGAGCGACGGGCTCCTTCCCAGGGTCTCAGAAGCTCTCGGGGAGGAGTACAGCGTCCTCAGAACCACCTCACCGCTTGACGGGAGATCACTCTGGATAGAGGTGTTTCCTTCTTCCGTCAGGAAGAGCACTGGGGTAAGCTGGCTGGCTTCGAAGCTGGGACATGAGAGCAGCAGCAGCGCTGCTGTCGGTAATGACTACAACGACCTTGACCTTCTCGAATGGGCCGGCATGCCATTCGTCATAGAAGGGTCCCCGGAGCATTTCATGTTGCGCTACAGTTGCGTCGGTTCGGTTGCAGAGGCGGTAAACCTCTGGCTGTCTGACAGAAATGCTATCGGTACTCAGATGGGTATGATATGAGACTGTTCGCTCTTGCCGACCTTCACCTTCCGGGCTCGACCGACAAGGTTATGGATGTATTCGGGGCACACTGGAAGGATCATCATCTCAGGATCTTCGAATCCTGGACAGATGCGGTGGGCGAGGATGATACGGTATTGCTCCCGGGCGATCTATCCTGGGCGATGACACTGGAGGAGGCGCTTCCCGACCTTCGCTGGACCGGAGAGCTACCCGGCAGGAAGCTTCTCCTCAAGGGAAACCATGATTACTGGTGGACCTCACTCGCCAAGATGAAGGCCGTATTGCCCGAGAGCATGATACCCCTTCAGAATTCAGCGGTGGACCTCGGTTTCTGTACTGTTGCCGGTTCGCGCGGCTGGCGCACCCCGGAAAGCCCCGAGTACAGCGAAGATGAGGATGGAAGGATCTACCTGAGAGAAATGCACAGGCTCAGGCTCTCGCTCGAAGAGGCATCCAGGATCCATTCTGATGGACCGCTGGTAGTTATGATGCACTACCCTCCTGTTGTGGACGGAGCAGGCACAGCATTCGCTGAACTCATCTCCGCTGCGGGTGCGGATATCTGTGTGTACGGGCATCTCCACTCCGCTCCCGGAGACTGGCCCGAGGAACTCGATACACAGCTTGACGGAGTTACATACAGACTGGTCTCTGCTGATCGACTTGGATTTGAACCGCTTCTGATTCTCGAGCAGGATGGACATCCTTAATGCTTATATCGGTAACCGGGGTCGGCGTTAGTTTCGGTGCTGATGAGGTATTCAGCGGCCTGGGTTTCAACATCAATCGGGGCGACAGGGTGGCGCTTGTCGGGGTCAATGGAGCCGGTAAAACTACACTCCTCAGACTGCTCACGGACGAGCTGGAGCCAACTGAGGGACATGTTCAGAGGGCGGGTTCGGTCCGGATAGCACACCTGCCCCAGCAGATGCACCGTTTTCCTTCAGGACCGTTGCTGGATGCCGTCTGCATCGGAGCAGGGGATGCCATGCAGGCGCTGGACAGGATGAGCGTACTCCACAGAGAGATGGAGGAGGCTGAAGGGACTGATGAGCGCACTGAGCTGATGGCAGAGCTGGCCAGGACCCACGACATACTCGATTCCACCGATGCATTTAATGTCCGCAGCAGAGCGGAAAGGCTCCTCTCGGGACTCGGCTTTCGAAAAGATGAGATGAATAAGCCCCATGAGCAATTCTCCGGAGGCTGGCGCATGCGCGCACAGCTTGCCGCGCTCCTCCTGTCCGACCCGGATCTCCTGCTGCTTGATGAGCCGACGAACCATCTTGATCTCGGTGCAAGGATCTGGCTCGAGGAGTACCTGACCAGCTTTCCCGGCGCTGTTTGGATAATCTCACATGATCCAGGGTTCCTCGATACTGTCGTCAGCCGCGTATGGGAGCTTGAATTCGGCAGCCTGACCTCATTCACCGGCAACTACTCCTTCTATGAGACCCAGAAGCGGGAGGAGATAGAGAGGCGGGAGAAGCAGGCTAAGCAGCAGGCGGAACAGGCTGAGAAGCTTGAGAGGTTCATCAGGAGATTCAAGGCCACCGAGAGCAAGCGCTTCCAGGTGAGGAGCCGGGAGAAGATGCTGGAGAAGCTTGAGGTCATACAGACCCACCGGGACCCGGCACACATGAAGCTGAGATTTCCCGATCCTCCCAGGAGCGGCGATATAGTGGCCAGGCTCGAAGGGGTATCGCAGGAATATGACCGTCCTGTATTCAGTGGGGTCGACCTGATAGTGGGACGGGGAGACAGGATCGGTGTAGTAGGCCGGAATGGTGAGGGCAAGTCAACTCTATCCAGGATACTTGCAGGCATCGAGCCCCCTGCCTCTGGGAACTTCTCCACAGGATCAGGTGTAAGTGTGGGTTTCTACACTCAGGAGGTCGATCAGGAACTTGATCCCGATCTGAACCTTCTCGAGCAGCTCGCGGCAGTCAGTCCTTCCCGGAGCGAGAAGGAACTGCGCAGTATGCTGGGTGGATTCCTGTTCACGGGTGACGATGTCTTCAAGCCGACCAGGGTTCTCTCCGGCGGAGAGAAGAGCCGTCTTGCCCTTGCACGGATCCTCCTCAGCCCGGTCAATTTCCTTATTCTGGATGAACCCACAAACCATCTGGACATCTTCTCCAGGAGTGTTCTGCAGGAGGCTCTAGAGCACTACGGCGGGACGCTCGTGCTGATCTCACATGATGAGAACCTCCTGTCATCGATCGCCGAACGCATCTACGAGGTGCAGGATGGAAATGTCAGGGAATTCGATGGCGGATTTTCCAGGTATTTAAGGATCAAGCATGAGCAGGCACGGAATCTGCTGGCGAAACCTGTCAGCGCCGCGACGGATACATCACCAAGGCAGAAGGACAGGGAGCGCAAGCGAAGAGAGGCCGAGGAGAGAAAGCGTCTCTACCGTGAAAGTCAGAAGGTCGTCAAGCGACTTGAGAGGATCGAGCGGAAGCTCCTTCCTCTCGATGAGCGGAGGACGGAACTGGAGAATCTCCTTTCGGATCCGGAAGTCCTGTCGGATTCGAGCCGGATTGTTGAACTCCAGACAGAGCATGCGCACATCAGTAGAGAGATACAGGAGTATCAGGAGATGTGGGATGAGCTTGCCGAGAAGGCTTAGGAATAGGAAGGGGAATAACAGCTGCTTAACGTAATTCCGCGACCAGTGCAGGAGATGATGCTGAGAGGCGAGCGGAGGATGATCTGCGGGGCTACGGCACTCTTCGCAGATGTGTCCGGCTTCACTTCCATGACCGAATCTCTGATGGCCTACGGCAGGGAAGGTGCGGACATTCTCTCAGGTATCCTCAATCGTCTATTCTCCAGAGCAGTCCAGGAGATACTCCAACATGGCGGCTGCATACCAGGCTTTCAGGGTGATGCACTGACCGCACTGTTTCCACCTGCAGCGACGGAGAACGCACTCATCTGTGCAGAACGTCTGGCTGATCACTTCAGACGGGAGTCGGGAGTGAGGACCGGTTTCGGTGAGTGGGAGGTTTCCGTCAGGATTGGGGTTGCCTCTGGAACAGTGGAGTGGGGTATCCTCGGTGATTCCAGGCTGACGCATTTTGCAAGAGGATCTGCGCTCAGCAGAGCGGTGGAGATGTCCTCCTCCAGCATTCCCGGAAGAGTACGGTCGGATATTTCCCCCCCACCCCCATCCGAGAACTGCAGTAATTGCAGACTCTCAGGCAGGATCCGCAGAACAGTGGCAGCACGATTCGTTCCAGTGGAGATACTGGACAGCAGGCTGGCCGGTGAGTTCAGGGATGTAGTCCCAGTCTTCATCTCTCTCAGAGGAGATCGAGCCGAACTGGATAAATCCATCATGCAGTCCATGGAGCTAGCGGGGATACACGGAGGACATTGGACCGGAGTCTTCTTTCCAGGTGAAGAAGCGCTCTCGCTCGTCCTCTTCGGTGCTCCGGTTTCCAGCGAGCACAATACGGCAAGGGCCTGCGACTTTGCTCTTGAAGTCATAGGGAGACTGGGCGGAGCGGTTCGGGCCGGTCTGGCGGCCGGAGTTGTGTATGCCGGTATTACCGGCAGTTCGAGGCGCTGCTCATACACCGTTTTCGGGGATACTGTGAACACTGCTGCACGTCTCGTGCACCGGTGCGATTGGGGCAGCGTACTGGCAGCTTCCTCTGTAGTCTACCGAACAGGATCCGGGTTCGACTGGGGTGATGGTGACCGGCTGATGCTGAGGGGTCGTAGTACAACCACTCATGTCAGACGGCTCATTCGAAGGTCCGATCCAAGCGTCTGGGATTTCAAGGGTGAGATGGTGGGCAGGAGGCGCGAGCTGAGTCAGCTGAGCAGGATGCTCACCCCTCTGGATGAAGGGACCTGCTGCGGGATGACCGTTATTTACGGTGAACCCGGTGTAGGGAAATCACGTCTTGTGAGCGAGGTCGTACTGGGACTTGGTGAGCGCAGCCAGAGCTTCGTCATGCAGTGCGACGAGATCACGGGCAGGAGCCTCAGGCCGGTGACCGATCTCCTTCGAAGTGTTTTCAGGCAGGGGGTTCCTTCTTCCAGAGAGGAAAACAGGCGTGTATTCAACTCCCGAATGTTTGAAATGGACACAGAACTCTCCCGGCTCGGGACCGAGAAAGCTGATAGAGTACGCATTGCCCTTGCACGGGTGACACCGGTCCTGGAATCCATTCTCGTGCTCGATCCCGATCGTGAGGATCCTGATGCTGGAGGATTCGATCGGATAGTCCAGGCAGTGACCACCCTCGTAAGGAGTCTGGCGATGATCCATCCGACAGTGCTTGTTCTGGAGGACATGCAGTGGATGGACAGGGATACCGGAAGACTTCTGGAGCAGCTCCTGCCTGCTGTCTCTGATCTTCCGTCAGTCCTTCTGGCCACTTCGAGATACATGGCTGACGGTGCCAGACCTGAGATGATGCTGACGATCACACCGAACCTGATCCTGGACCTTGCTGAGATGGACAGAGACAGCGCAGGTAAGCTGATGTCCAGTCGACTCAACGGATCGGTAAGTGAGGAGCTGTTTGATTTTCTATGGGAGCAGACCGGAGGATATCCCTTCTTTGTAGAGCAGTTCTGCATTTACGTAGAGGACGAGGGAATATTGCGGACCGGACCGGATGGACTGAGACTCGTTACCGGCAAGACCGCAGTGCCCACCGGAATCAGGGATCTGCTTGTGGCCAGGATGGATCGTCTTCCTGTGAAGCTCAGGGAGCTTGTTCAGACGGCATCGGTGATAGGGATCGAGTTCGATGCGAGAGCGCTTGCTGCTACCATTGAAGAGGAGAACATTCGGGATCTGCTTGACCAGGGTGTATCGAACCGTCTCTGGACCAGGATCTCCGAGACGACACTCGCCTTCGAGCACTCTCTCCTGCGTAGAGCTGCCTACAACATGCTGATGCCCGGTCGGCTCAGGAAGCTCCATGGAAGAGTTGCGGAGGCAATCCTTGATCTGAATCGGGAGATCGTTGAGCCTGTTGCCGGTCAGGCAGCAATGCACCTCTACACGGCAGGAAGGGCCGCAGAGGCGCTGGATTGGGGTTTGAGGGCTCTTGCCCACGCAGGCGAGGCGAACCTCAACGGTGAAGTTCTTGACTGGTCGGAGCGACTCCTGAAATGGCTTGCAGAGATCGGAGCTGAACCCGGCCCGATGCTGCTGGACATCCTGGAGAAGAAGAACCATGCGCTGGACATGCTCGGTAAACGTAGTGAGCAGCTTGAGAATCTGGAAGTCATGCTGGAGGAATGTCGTCGATCGGACACAGAGAAGCTTATGCCGGGTATCTGCAAACAGCTGGGTGATTACTACTTCGTGACAGGGGACCTGGCAGAGGCCTCGGGATGGTACTCGAGAGGCATGGAACTGGCCCGGAAGAACAGTGACAGGATCGTCGAGGGCGTCCTGATGGGGAATATGGGTATCCTGCACGCCACCAGCGGGAGGTCAGCCCTTGCCAGGCAGCACTATCAGGAGGCAATAGATATCCATAGGAGCACCGGCAACAGAAGGATGGAGGGAGTGGTCACAGGCAACCTTGCGATCCTTCTGCGGCAGCACGGACCCGACAGACTTGAGGATGCCCGGGATCACTACCTGCGTGCCCTGGATATTCACAGGGAGGTGGCGAACCGGAGCGGTGAGGGTGCCGCTCTACTCGGTCTGGGAAATCTGGAGACATGTCTGGAAAATCAGGAGAAAGCAAGAGAATACTACCTGCAGGCCCTTGGGATCGGCCGGGAAGTCGGCAACCGGAGGAATGAGGCATACGTACTCGTTGCTCTTGGAATACTCGAAAGCATTGGCAAGGACTATAACAGTACTCTGGATTATCTGAGAGAAGGTCTGGATTTACAGCGCGAGATAGGAGACCTTGGGGGCGAGGCGGTAGTCCTTACTCATATTGGAATAACCTATTGGAAGCTGGAAGACCTTGTCAGTGCGGAGAGATTCCTGCTGAAAGCCCTGGAGATCCGCCGGCGAGCCGGGGACAGCAGGGGTATCTGTATTGTTCTCGGCAATCTGGGAGCTGTCCTCATGGCTGCTGGAAACCGTGATGGAGCCCTCCGGAAATACATGGAAGCACTCGGGATCGTGGAGGAGCTGAATCTACCCCAGGGAGAGATGGAGGGAGTAGTGGAGTTGTACTTCCTTCTGCAGTCATCCAGCGTTAATTCAGACTCACTTCCGTTCCCGATGAACTGGCATCCCCCTGAGGCCAGCCCCGATCAGACCTGACTGGAGCATTGTGTATTTCCGCAGCTGTACTGACAATTATCCTCAGGTGAAGTACGAGATCAGGGAGATCCTTCCTCCGAGCGGATCCATGATGGTGCATATCCTTCCAACACCAGCAACATCCGTCGGCTGAGTCACCATACTGCCCCCCAGGTTTTCCACCTTCGTGGAGAGATGATCGACATCATCGACCTGTATGCAGGGAAGCCAGAAGGGCGGATCGTCCGGCGGTATCCAGTCTTCGGCATCAACGGGGCCGGAACTCTTGGGCTGGAGAGGCTCAGCAAGGTCTCCAGTCGTGCCACCAGCGGGATCTTCCGGCTGTATGACGAAGTAGGTCCTACCCCCCATGTTGAACATCTCGAGTTCAACTCCCAGCAGGGAAGCCAGATAGTTCTTTGATGCGGTCGCATCATTGGTCTGGAGACCTGACCAGGTTATCGAGCCGTGAACGTAGACCGGAGGATCCTGTCCGCCGACCGGATCCTCATCCCACTCGATGAGGGAGAATTTTCCTCCATCCTCATGCCTGATGGTGCAGAACCTGCCTATGCCGGCTATATCCTCCGGAGGGATCACTATGTTGGTGCCCAGGGGAATGGCGGCGTTGACCGTCGCATCAACATCGAATACGGTGATGAATGTCTCCCAGCGTGCGGGTAGACCACGATTTTCTTCAGGATACTCAGAAATGCCGGCGATCTCCTCACCGTTGACCTTTATTACATGGTAGGGTTTTCCCCCGACCTGGATCTTTTCAATATCCCATCCTATAAGATTCTTGTAGAACTTTATTGATAGCTTCGGCTTGCTGGTCATCAGCTCGGACCAGCTGAAGGCTCCAAGCATCTTAAGATTGTCATGCATTTCAATATCCCCTTCCGATTGATTCGAAGCTCATGGAGGGCTATTTGCCCGTCATGAGTGACAACATCACAGCCATTTTCGAGGAATTATCATCCCGGCTGCACTGATCACTGTTACAATGTGATGCATAACAGAGTGGGATGAAGTCAGTCAATGCCTGTGCGGTTGATCGCAGGGCTGCAGGCTTCGAAAAGTCTCAGTTGCTCCCGGTCGTGCCGGTGAGGCGGAGCAGCTCCCCCGCCACAACGTTCGGCGCAGGTGATGCAACAGGATTTCCGGTCATTAGAGCCGTTCTCACGGCGGCATTGTTCAGAAAGCGAACTCCGGGGGGGATAAGTGAAACCTCCCGGAGGATATCGAGAATGTTCATGGTGGCTCCCTCCGGAAGAGGATTGCCGTTTGAACCGACCAACCAGAGGATCATCTTCCCTGAGTCATCATGCTCAACATCGAAATACACATCCAGTCCCAACTCAGGAATAACCGATCTGGCTATGATCCTTTCAAGGATTGTAGCCATCAGATCACCTCTGTCGGGATCCGAGAGCTGTCCTGGAAGGGTTACCATTACGACTCCCGGGACCCTGGATGCATCCCCTGGACCGGGAATTGGCACACCTGTCCATCCATCGGGGATCGTCATCTCGAAAAGAACAGAGGCAGGCGGCTGAGGTGCCGGTGATACGAAGAAGGGCATCTCACCTTCACTTGCTTCACCTCGCAGCCACAGCAGGTGACCGGTATCTTCGATAACGGGATACATGAGGGCTATCAGTGAATCGACTGCCCCGAAGGCAGCGCCCCAGGCACCCATGAAATTCGCATCGAGAGGATGTGAATCAGTGCTTACTGCATGGAGACTGCTCGGAACACTTCCAAGGGCGGTGGAGAAGGCAACCCGTACAGAAGCGTTACCCACTGGAACCACCTCGGTGCCGGTACCTCTCCATGCGGAGTGAGCGAGGGAAACGGAATCGGGGAATTCCGTCCAGCAGAAGGTGCTTCTGGTATTAGTAGACTGGATCATGAGAGTGTCTGACGGTCCTGCCAGCCAGCCGCTGCTTCTTACGGGCAGTTCCACCGGCAGGGAGCTGGAACCCTCCGAAGAGAAGTGAAGGATAACAGGGCCGCAGTCCGACAGCTGTTCCAGCTCCATCCACCTGGCAACCTCACCCACGGCAGAAGTGGAATCCGGGACAGCCAGAATCTCAGCTGTCTCCAGTATCTCGCCTGCAGTCCCCGGGGGGGTCAGGATGATATATCCAGACCATCCCATTCTCTCCACCATCAGTCCTCTGCAGCCGAAGCTCCATAGCTCCTCGCGCTGATAGTCGGAGATCCCGGCCCATGGCTCCTGGGGTATTGCTCCATCCTCCAGCATGATTATCAGGAAGTCGCATGAGTCGGACAGTGCGGGTAAGGAGAACGTTTCCGGCACTCCCGAAAGGAGCAGAGCAGTCAGGAGCAGTGTTGTCATCTGATATCCTCCAGTGCGGCATTCATCTCCCGGATCCTGTCATTGGCTTCATCGGCGACTTCTCTGGTTTCCTCCAGTATCATGAAGGCGGCACTATGGGATCCATGATCCGGCTGCTCCGGTGATTCGTCGTCCGCTCTGTGTCCATGTAGCATGAGCGAATCCTCTGCAGTGATATCTGTTGAATCCTCGATGAGCTCTGCTTCTGGAGTCTCTTCTCCGCCACCGCAGCTGAGCAGGAGTGCGACGGTGAGGAGAGCTACGGTTGTGATGGAAATATGTCGACGCATTGTTTTAGATCCCTTCTCCATGGCTCCAGTACCCGCCTGAGAGTAGCGGGACTCTGAAGCCAGGCAAGCACCATACCATAGTTTGTTACGGGCACACCGGACTCAGCCAGTCTGCCTGTTCTCGCAGCCAGTTTCTGCGAACTTATCATGCATCCTCCGCAGTGGATGACCAGGCGGTATTCCGCAAGTTCTTCGGGAGGCGGGAATTCCCTGCCGAAGGCGTGCTCAATTTTTAATCCAGGGCATGCCGCGGACAGCTGCTCCGGGATCTGGATGGTTCCGATATCCTCGGCTATCCTGTCGTGGTTGCATGCCTCGGCGATCAGGATCCTATCCCCTGAAGCGAGCCGATCCAGTGCCTCTGCACCTTCGGCAAACAGTGTCAGATCGCCACCAGATGTGCTTCGCATCATCATGATGGAGAAAGTTGTAAGTGGTACATCTTCCGGTACCCATGCGTTCATGACATCTATCGCCTGGGAGTCGGTCAGAACCAGCTGCACGCTGTCTCCATAGCCGAGGGAGTCGAGAAAGGCCATGAATCCGGTCCGTTCCCCTTCAGAAAGGTTTTTCGAACCACTCCTGGCGAGGAGAAGGTCGGTTCGGTACATCCCAACCGGTACGCCCAACCTGAGCAGATACTCCATTGCCATCTCCTGTGGGCGGAGGAGTCTGCCGGAGGGAGATTCCTCATCCAGAGGAATGTGAAGAAGTACAGGTCCGCTCCTGTCGATGAAGGGAAGCAGGTCGACCGCTCCTGCTTCGGCGGGTCTGGAGCGAGAAATGAAATCGACCAGCTCCGCAGTACGGCCACTGTCGCTAAGGTTTATTTCGAGACAGGGAGTGCCGGATCGGTCCGGCAATATCGAGCGACAGTATTCCATCGCCTCTGGCAGTGTAGCTCCCGTGCCGATCAGCCGCTCATCAGCATTGGAGTGCAGGTTGAAAACTACAGCCAGTCTACGGGAGAGTTTCCTGGCAAGCGAGGATATGCTCTCCTCTACATGCAGTCCTCCGGAGAGAATACTCTGAACAGGATCTACGACGAGAAGAGCAAGGTCGACCTCCTCGAGAGCGGAGAGGGTTTTTTTGCGCTTCTTCTCACCGAGTTCGGTACTCTCATCCAGTCCGGCAGTATCGAGTATCCTGACCGGACCGAGGGCGTGTATCTCCATCAGTGCGCTCTTTATATCAGCTGTAGTACCTGGAGCTGAGTCAACAATTGAGGTCTCCTGCATGGTCAGCAGATTCATTAGAGTGCTCTTGCCTGCGTTGATCCGGCCGAATATCCCTATTACAAGTCTCTGAACCCTTGGCATATTGCTCTACCTTATTGGTGAAGGATGGACGGGGCTGAAGTCTGCCGCAAATGGGGAATGAATATAACGCTCGGTCCACCACGGTCTGGCAACGCCCGAAGAGAGCATCTCACGCCATTCCCTGTCTGTAAGCCGAGCTGATTGCGGGACGGTCAGCTCGTAGTAGCTCAGAACAGGTCCCGCGGCTGCTTCGAGTCTGCCGTCCGGTCTGACAAAGACTACCGTCATCAGGTCAAGATTCCCTGACGCGACTTCCAGTACTTCACCTGTATTCTGATCAGTATGCACATCTGCGACCAGAGATGTCTCGGAGCCCTGTTCAGTTTCAGCTCCCTGTTCTACCAGGGACAGGAGAAGAGCGGGTATGGAACCGAGGAATGAGGCCTGCTCTCCTGAGAGAGGTACTCCCTCCAGTTCCTGTATCGAGATATCACGGAGCTCGAGCACAAAAGCCCCGGCAGCGTCCAGTCTGCCGGCCAATTCAGCGTCAAGCATTTCCATGCCATCCAGGGCATCGCTCAGCATGGCAAGAATCCCTGCTGCTTCGTGATAAACCTGTGGGAGCGGCTCAACGAAGCCAGCCGAGGGCTGCAGACGCGAAGGGGGCATACTGATTGTCTGAGCGGTGTAGCTCTGCTTGATATAAAGAATGGTATCGTGACGGAGCATTGCCCACGAAGAAAGGAAACGGGAGAGACCGGCAAGACCCCATTCAGATGTGAGCATGTATGTGGGATAACCCTCCTCCAGCGGCTCGATGCCCATCCTGAGCAGCCCCAGCCAGGACATATACAGGGTCGAATGCCAGGCTTCAGGCCCGAATGATGCGACTTGATCCTCGAGAGAGGTGAGTATCTCCCAGTATCTCTCAAATGCGAAGCAGTCCAGCTCCTCAAGCAGGTCTCTCGCTTCAGCGCTGCCCATAACTGCTGCCACGTCGAGTCCTGTGGGCATTGTGCGGAGATCACCCGTTGCGCTGGCGCCTACTGCCGGGAAGACAAGGCTGCCGAGGATCTGGCTGTCAGGGGCATATCGCTGTCCAAGGAGTCGGAATCCCATTGTCTTCATAGCGAGTTCGCCTGCGTACCCTCCAGGCGGCAGACCGGATTCACCAGTCCCGCTGTAAATTGCTGGAGGTGCGTAAAGTGAGTCGACAAGCTCTATGAACCTGTTGTAGAGGTTCCGGTCCAGAAGTCCGGGATCGAGACTCTCAAGACCGGTCAGATCCGATAGGCCTCGGGAGTACTCCGGCACAGAGAGGTCGTCGGAGAAGCCTGCGAAAAGTGTTGTTGTGCCATAGATGCGCTCCCAAACATCTCCCAGTGTGATCTCGCCGGGAGCGTCCGTTTTCATGTCCGCCGCAATGGCAAGAGCGGCGCAAGTCTGCTCCATCGCTCTTTCCTCTGAAACAAGGTACTCCGCGTTCTCTCCGTATGGTTCTCCACCGTGGAGGATGAATGTCATTCTGCCGAACCACATTGACGCCAGGAAGTAGCGACTCAGGCGCTCACTGGAGTCGTAGTGACCCCTGGGGATGTACTGGCTGTAATCCTCATAGTATCCGAATATAGGGCTCTCTGCGAATCCGGAAGCACTCTCGATAAGATCCAGTTCCGCAGAGACGGTCAGAGCAATAGACGGATCAACATCGAACGAGGGGCTCAGGAGGGAGGCTCCCACGGCCAGATACGCTGCAGAAAGCTCATCATCACGTTCCATGGCGAGCATGTAGAGGTGGTCGACCAGCGTAGCCAGATCGTGCAGGAGATACTCCTCCTCCAAGTATGCCAGGGACTGATCGAAGAAGATGTGCAGGAGATGAAGAACAATTCCGGATGAGACGTATACAGGTACTCTGTCATTCCGAAGGGTACTGAAAGCCCTGACCGGCTCATCCCCAAGCCAGGATGCTTTACTCACGGAGAAACCGTTCTCAAGTAATCCGGCGGGGAGTTCGGACAGGGAGAGAATCTCCAGCAAAGGAATGCCGTTCATCAGCTCTTCCGCTTGCAGAGGCAGGCCGTAGGCTGGCATGGAGGAATTGAAGTCAGGACATGGATCGAACCCCCATTCCCAGGTGCATGTTGCCTCTGGCAGAATCAGATGCACCGCTGGATGGTCAGGCTGGGCGGTGATTGGGGAGGCTGATCCGCATCCAGCGGCAAGAAACATCAGCAGCATCGTGAGCAGAGAGAGTCTACTGGTCATTATTCCTCCATGCGAAAATCACTACCATGTATTGAAGGTATCCTACAAAGGCCACTCTACCTTGACCATTGAGGTTTTGTTTACAATACTCAGGTCCCTTCAGC